>Ga0099364_10001577_pt1 | contig 37199 bp, 35 predicted proteins | sample TergutTh196P3_FD_73070 | JGI IMG/M metagenome (GOLD analysis project Ga0099364, IMG submission 73070) | Microcerotermes parvus P3 segment gut microbial communities from Pointe-Noire, Republic of the Congo - Th196 P3 | ecosystem: Host-associated > Arthropoda: Insects > Digestive system > Gut ... | reverse complement strand
GCTACGCCCGCTAGCAAGCCTCCTCCGCCAACCGGCACGACGACAGTGTCGATCACCGGGTTCTGGTCAAGGATTTCCAAACCTATAGTTCCCTGTCCGGCGATAACATCTTCGTTGTCAAAGGGATGAATGAACTGCGCGCCAGTTTTGTCGGCCAGTTTTACAGCGTGTTCGTAGGCGTCGTCGTAGAAATCGCCGACCAGCTCGACTTTAGCACCGTAGTTCTTGGTGGCTAGAACTTTGGCCACCGGTGTCGAGCGCGGCATGACGATGGTGGCTTTCATGCCCAATTCGCGCGCCGCGTAGGCCACGCCCTGCGCGTGATTGCCGGCGCTGGCTGCGACGACATTCTTGACTTTGCCGGATTCAGCTAACTTGGCTACGGCGTTGAACGCGCCGCGGACTTTGAACGAGCCGGTCTTTTGCAGATTTTCCAGTTTTAGAAAAACATTAGTGCCACTGAGCCTGGAAAAGGTCTCTGAAAAGTCCAGTGCAGTTTTATGGACGGCTGGCTCTATGCGACGCATAGCGTCATTGATGTCAGAAGTTTTCATGGTTTGCCTCTCTTTATAATACGTTGGATATTTTAGCTTATTCTCTCATATAAAGCAAAACGATTGACGCAAGCCTACAATATTAAAATCATTTCATGTATAATCATACTAGTGCTTTTTAACATAGGGAGGGGAAATGGCTAAATCAAAATCTACTAAGGCTACTAAATCTAAAGCTGCGCATAAAGGCGTGAACTGGAATCTGATACTGTTCACTGTTATTGGTACGATTCTGGCTTTGGTCATCGTGGGTACGGTTATAGCTACGCCGTCAGTTATGCGATATAAATTTCGTAAAGAGGCGTTCAAGCAGTTGAATCTGGGGGACAAAGGATTTACACGCTATGAGTTATGTAAAATCGACGGTCGGCGCGACAATAATAGTACAGCCTGCTCATTCGTTTACGGTGCAACCGTTAGAGAGACTGTCGACAAGATCAAATCTGTCGCGAAAGACGCCGGATGGGAATTCATTGGTTCCAGGCCAGAAGGTGAACCCGATAACGCCAATATGTTGCATTTCAAGAACGATCGCGGCAATTTCTTAATTGTTAATTTAAACAGTAAGTCACATTTCGACGCATTTATCAACGCCATCATCATGGGTCAACCCCAAGAAGAAGCAACCAATTTGGTGGACGCGAACGCCGGGCCGACCATGGTTTACGTTGAAATCAATAAATCGCACGACTGGTAAAAGTAAAAGGTCGTTTGTCGCGACCTACTTTTGAGTTGTTACGGGCAAGTTTTATTTTTTCTCGTCGACCGGTTCGTTGTCTGAACCGTAAGTGAGTTTTATACAGTTTTTACAATTTCGTCCAAGCTTCGACGTGTTTTGTGATCGCCATCATAATCAAAAACTAATTTCTTGAGTTTTTCTGATGGTCGCGTTTTGGTCGTGGCCGTATCTGATGGTCGATAACCAAACGCCACCATTACAGTCGAACGATCCGTCGTTGGATCGAGCACGCCAGCTTCGGCTAAAGTCTTATCAAACTTTTTGGAGTAGAAACCTTCCATTGGGCTACTGTCAATGCCAATTTCGGCAGCGGCCAACATCATATTTCCCAGCACGATGTAGGCTTGGCGCTGAGCGTGTGCTTCCAGCAGGTCGTCATTTTTCAGAACCCCCAGCATTGACGATAGGAAAACTCTATAAACTTGTTTCCACGCGGCAAATTGGACTGCCGGATGATCATGTACGTCGCGTGACATGTGTTTGATGTAATCGCTGCCCGGTTTTAATTGTGAAGCGCGTTTTGTGGTCAGGATTACAACGTGGCTGGCGGTGTTAAGTTGACTGGTGCCGCCGGGGGCAACTTTGATTAATTTCTGACGCAAATCCGCATTTTGAACAACGATCGCGTTCCATGGTTCGATGCCGTTCGACGTCGGGCTGATTCGAGCAATTTCCAAAATGAAATTGAAATCGTCGTCGTTGATTTTTCGCGTGGGATCGAATTGTTTGATAGCCTGGCGCCACTTGGCGGCTTTTAGAATGTCGGATTTGTTCATTGGGGACCTCCTTGATTGAATTTATTTACCCGGAAGAGCTTTTTGAGCTCTTGCCAGGTAATTTTTCGTTTTGTAGTTTAAAAGCTATTTCTTTTCGTCGACTACTTCACCTTCAACTGGCTCGTCTGATTTTTTGTCAGAATCGTCTGCTTCTTGGCTTTCGTTTGTTTCCGTTTCAGCTTGCTGATACATTTTCGCACCGATACTTTGCACTCTTTCGCTCAAAGTTTTGTAAGCTTCTTCCAACTCATCCTTGTCCTCTGAACTCAACTTGGATTCAGCTTCTTTGACCGAACCCTCGATAGCAGATTTGTCCTCGTCGCTGATTTTGTCCTTGAACTCGTCGGGCATTTTCTTGGCCTGGTAAATCATGTTTTCCAACTGATTGCGGGCGTCGGTCAGCTCGCGCTTTTTCTTGTCTTCGTCGGCGTGGGCTTCGGCCTCGGCCTGCGCCTTGGCGATGTCTTCCTTGTTCAGATTACCGCTGTTCTGGATCGTGATCGACTGCTCTTTGCCGGTGCCTTTGTCCTTGGCCGTGACATTCAGAATGCCGTTGGCGTCGAGATTAAAGGTCACTTCGATCTGCGGCACGCCGCGCGGTGCCGGGGCAATTCCGTCCAGGATAAATTTACCCAAACTTTTGTTGTCGGCAGCAAATTCGCGCTCGCCTTGCAGGACGTGGATTTCGACTTGCGGTTGGTTGTCGGCCGCAGTTGAAAAGGTTTCGGATTTCGACGTCGGAATCGTCGAGTTTCTGTCAATCAAAGGAGTTCGCACGCCGCCCATGGTTTCAATTCCCAATGTCAAAGGAGTGACGTCTAGCAGCAAAACATCTTTCACGTCGCCGGACAGCACGCCGCCCTGAATCGCCGCGCCGATTGCCACAACTTCGTCGGGGTTGACGCCCTGCATTGGGTCGCGGCCGAAGATCTGTTTAACCTTGTCTACTACTTCCGGCATGCGGGTCATACCACCGACCAGGACGACCTCGTTGATGTCGCTAGCTTTCAGGCCAGCGTCTTTCAAAGCTTTTTCACACGGAATCGCCAATCGTTCGATCAAATCACCAACCAGTTCCATCAATTTCGCCCGCGTCAAGTTCGTTTCAAAATGCTTCGGCCCATCGGCGTCGGCCGTGATGAACGGCAGGTTGACCTCGTATTCGGTCGTGGTCGACAGCTCTTTTTTGGCTTTCTCGGCTTCGTCCTTCAGGCGCTGCATGGCGGCTTTGTCGTCCTTCAAATCAATACCGGTGTCATTTTTGAAAGTTTCCAGGAAATAATTAACGATGCGATTGTCGAAGTCCTCGCCGCCCAAATGCGTGTCGCCGTTGGTCGATTTCACTTCGAACACGCCGTCGCCCAGCTCCAAGATTGACACGTCGAACGTGCCGCCACCAAGGTCGAAGACGGCGATCTTTTCCTCCTTGCTATTTTCCAGGCCATAAGCCAAAGCCGCAGCCGTCGGCTCGTTGATAATACGTTTGACCTCGAGGCCAGCGATTTTACCGGCGTCCTTGGTGGCTTGTCTTTGCGAATCGTCAAAGTAGGCCGGCACAGTAATGACAGCTTCGGTAACCGGCTGGCCGAGGAATTTCTCGGCGTCAGCCTTGATCTTGCCCAGGATCATTGCTGAAATTTCTTCTGGACTATAAACTTTTCCGTCCAATTCGACGCCGGCGTTACCTTTGTTGTCGACGATTTTGTACGGCATGATTTTGATGTCGTCCTGAACTTCTTTGGCGCTGAACTTGCGGCCGATCAGGCGCTTGATGCCGTAAACCGTACCAGTAGCGTTGGTGACGCGCTGACGCTGGGCGACCTGCCCGACCAAACGTTCGCCCTTTTTGTTGATCGCGACGACGCTCGGCGTGGTGCGGCTGCCTTCTTTATTATTGATGACCTCTGGTTTTCCGGCCAGCATATACGCAAAGGCGCTGTTGGTCGTACCGAGGTCGATTCCGATGATTGTGCCCATTTTTTCTCCTTAAACTTTTACGATTATGTTTGGCAGTTTAGCTTGTCGACCGCCAACTGGCAATCATTGTATCAAGGTTAGCACTCGCATGTCAAGAGCGCCAATTGTTGTGATATTTACGTCAGTACAGATTGACAATAATGCTTATATATGATATCGTTAAGCTCATGAGTGAGATATATCCTTCCCCCTGGAGTATGCCCCCCCCCGATAAGCCATCGTTCTGGGAATCTGTTGCAAACAAACTGCACGGCAGGGGTCCCATATCTCGGGCAATAGCAAGATTGATAGAAGAGCAACTTGATAGACGCGACTATCGCAGCCTAATAGACGCAGCAAACAGAGGCCTATATTCAGGGGTAGAGAAGCCTGAGACTGCAACTGATGGCTGCGATACTTATGAGCCAATGTTATTAAATGAAGAAGATGCCGTTGACGATGCAGATCAGTCACAAGACCCAAATACCCCCCCCCTGCACATATCTTACACGCCGCCCACCACCGGCAGATATAAGCCAAGAGACACTGACCCCGATTATGGCTCTGACATTGATAGAGATCCAATTATTGATAGAATATTAGATCATGATCTGAGGGAAACTTTCGAAGAAGCTTTTTATGATTTTGGCAGACTATACGATATGGTCGATAATGGCTCTTCCATGCCATCTCCCGACGATTTTGCCGCATCTGGATACGATTTTGCAGAACTAGTCAGACAATACCAAGAAGGTGACGTGATTGTCATTGCTAACCAAGCGATGGATCTCGATAAATTATATAAACTTTATGAAAAGTTATGTATTGGTTTAAGAATGGACGAAGAAGCCGCATCGTCATGGCAAAGTCTGGCTTTAGATTCATTACCTAAAACGGTCAAGACAGCCTCTAATTCATGGACTATTCGAATTATTCCAGGAGAAGACCCCCTACCGTGGAAGAATGGGGCCTACGATAAATATCAAAACCATCCAACTGTTATTGAGTATTTGCTGCTGCAAGCACACAAGAAACAGAAGGGACAGCCATGTGTCGATAGACACATTTTAGAACCCGACCCAAATAATACATATTATACATGGCTACAAGGAAATGATCGCACTAGACTTGGAGGTGCTCCACATGGCACATGTCATGGTTTTTTCTCTGGCTCCGAAGAGACTATCTGCATTGGATGGAAGTCTGAAACTTGGGATGGTAGATCCTGGTTTGGGATTCGTCCCGCAAAATCTTGAGGAGGATATAATTCCGGCCGAGTCCACAGGGGTCTATGCAGGCTCAAATTTTTCATTTGCTAATTGTTGTGATATTTACAAAAGTACTTGACTGCCCCCCCCCGTGACATATACTGCCGTACGTGAAATTGTCTATCTTTATATTGGCTTTAGTTCTGATCGCCGTATCGTATATTCCATACTTCACTGGAATTTTTCGCGGGCGGATTGTGCCACATCCGGCTCAGTGGTTGTCGTGGATGATTATTATTTCGGTTTATTCGCTGGTGCTGATGCACAATGACGGCGGTTGGGCAACGTGGGTGAATATTACGCTGGCTACGATCAACGCAGCAGTTCTGGTGCTGGGCCTAAAGTTCGCTAGGAAAGTAACCTTCACGACCAGCGACTGGGTTTGTCTTGTCACCTCAATAATTGCGCTGGGATTTTGGCTATTAGTTAACCAGCCAGCTTTAGCGGTGTTGCTGCTAACTATCGCGTCGTTTATCGGATTCATTCCGGCGCTGCGAAAAGCTTACCAAAGTCCTTACGACGAGAGTGCTTTCACCTGGTCAGTTAATGGTTTTCGCTATATATTAACAGGGATTATTGTGGCTTCTTACACCTTTACGACGATTTTTAACTCGGCATTTTGGACAGTGCTTTACGTAGGCGCCGCGGTGTTTTTGCTGGTGCGACGTAAACAGCTAAAAGAAAATCAAGATTCAACCGACCGCAAAGCAAACCGTGCTGACAAAACTCGCGCTACCTCATAAGCACCAAACAACGCACCTGAATAGATCAAATCGCCCAAAATCTGGTTGCGGAAGAACGGGATACCCATGACATAGCTGGCAATCATGCCGTCGAACGTCATCGGATAAAACGCCGGCGTGTAGAGGAAAATATTGTTGGTGACGATAAAGAATAGGACCGAGCTGGCAATTGCGCCGCCGAAAACTCGCATAAATTTCGCGCCAAATTTGCCATTACTATTAAACACTCCGCGTCGTGCCATGATTTTGCCGATCAAAAATGTAAAGATAAAAGCACCATACACGATCGTCATGCCGCGTATACCGTAACCGCCGATAAACAGGTCGCTCAAGAAGAGCCCGGCCAGCGGCAAAAACGGCGCCCACTTGCCACGCAGATAAACGCCGGCGAACAAACCGACTGCTGCTACCGGAGTAAAGTTCGCTGCATGCGGCAACAACCGCGCCGCGAAAATCAACGCGATCAGTAGCACCGCGATCAGAATCTGAGAGCGCGTAGATTTCAGCAAATCCACGCGCCCCACCCCTTCACGATTCTTTAGTAGTTTGAAACTGCTTCGAGTTTCCATTCGATTTTATCCCCGTCCTTGGTCTGGAAAGTTGAGGCACCTTCTGATGCCATTTGACCGTTAACATAAAACGCCCAGAAGTTTTCGCCATCGGTGGCTTTCACGCCGTCAATCGAGATGACAAATTTGCCCATGTCGCCGTAATCTTTGGTTTCGACTTCATGCTTCTTCTCTAGCAATTGCATGGCGGTTTTGCCGTCTTTACCTTCGTAGCTGATGCCGTTTTCACGTACATCGACTGCTTTTTGGTCGGATTTGATTTGTGTGACCTGGTTTCGCAGATCACGAATTTCGCGACTCTGGTCCTTCAATACCACGCCGACAACGCCGAACGAAGTGGCCAGCACAACGATAAAAGTAACTGCTGCAAATACCGGGTGGATTCTCTGGATCCAAGTGCCGTTCATTCTGACGTCTCCAGATTTTTTAACATTATTTTTTGCCATTTTATTGCCCTCCATTAAAACATTAAGATTTATGAGTTTTACTTATAAAAATTTTGTAAGTTTTATCTGAAGATAAAACTTCGTTCACTCGGAATAAAATGAACGAGATTCATTTTATTCTCTCTTTCTCTTGTTTTATCGCCGCGGACGTCGCCAAAACTCCCGCGAAGATGTTTATGTTCGTGCGGCCATATCCGTCTCTCATGAGGATCTAGCGGCACGAGATACTTGGCGCATTCTATATGTGTTGTACCTCCACTTTAACTTTACGCTATATATAGTATATGCTAAGTATCTCCGCCCGTAAAGCCGTGAAATTTACAACACGGCTTAGTAAAGAAAAGTAGTTTAGTCTTCGCGATGGACTTTTACCATGGCCGGCCGCAGAACATTCCCGCGATAGGTGTAACCATTTTGCAAAACTTCTGCGATGACTTCGTGTTCGCCGTCCGAGTCTTCGTCGAACTGGACAGCGTGGTGTAAATCGGGGTCGAAGTGAGTCCCGACTTTTGCTTCAATCAACTTTAAATCGATTTCGTCCATCATTTTGTCTAGGTTTTTTCTAGCGGCCACAACGCCCTGTGCCCAAGAATTCTCTTTCAAATCATCTGGTACATGAGTGGTAGCCGTCTCCAAAATGTCAATCAGCGGTAAAAGTCTCGCAACAGCGCGACTTTCGCCAGTTGACGTAGCACGTTCCAAATCGCTTTCGACGCGCTTTCTATAATTTTCAAAATCCGCGCGAGTGCGTTGTAAATCCGCCGTCAAATCGGCAATTTGCTCAATTAATTCTGCTTCTTTTTCACTAACTTTCTTCGTCATTATTCACCTCCATTTTCAATGACCAACCATAATTTTTAAAACCGACTGCATGATAAAACGCCACCGCGTCACTGTTGTCAAAGTATGCGCTGACGTATAATCGATCGACTTTTTTGGATTTGGCCCATATTTTGAATTCGTCAAACAGTTTTCGTCCGACGCCCAGGCCGCGATATTCGTCCAAAACCAACGTGTTATCCAGCTCGGCTACAGTGCCTTTCTCATAATCCTGACCCGGTTTGACTGAGCCAGCTAAATAGCCAACGATTTCTTCATCATTGAACGCTACAAAGCAACATTTGTCGTCATCGGAAATCGCGTTGACAAAGAATTTTCGACCGGATTCTTCGTAAGACCAATTCATATTTAGCGCCGGTTCGAATGGTACATCGTGCTCGAACAGTTGATGACTTAAATCTTGAACGGCTTTTAGATCGTCGAGGGTGGCTTCTTTGACGATGATTTGGCTTTTATTAGTCATGCTGCCTCCTTTTTTTCATCCAAATATCGCAGTAAAATCATCGCGATGCGGTCTTCTTGCATTTTCTTTTCCATGATCATTTGTCGAACTTCGTCGTAAGTGTACCATCCAGCACTGGCGATGTCATCTTTTTCGTCTTCTTCGCGCAAATCCTCGGATGTTTCATTGAAGTCTGTTGTCACAAAAACGTACAGATCCCACTCGACTGTTGCGCCAAGTGTTGATCTATCGTAGAAGCGCGGGGCGCGTATATCATAATTGACTTCTTCTCGGGTTTCGGCGATGACACGTTTGGCGGCTGGCACTAGCATATCAGCATTGTTATCGCGAAAAGCTGTATATTCGTCCAAGGTATCAAAAACTTTACCGCCAGGCAAACGGAAATCGTGTTCATTTAGTTCGTAACGAAACTCTTGCGACAATAGTATCTTGCCAGATTTTTTGTCATCCAGGATGATGCGCACGCCAGGTGCACGGACTGCTTTCTCCCAACCTTTGCTGTTCTGCAGGATTTCGAAAAGGCTGCCGGTGAATATGGTTTGCCAATCAATAGTCTTATTTATTGGCATGCTTTTTCCTTCTTTTCTTGCCAAATCCTTCTGCTATGAAATACCATATATCCATAGCAATATCAACAATGGCCAGAACAAAACGAGCAATGAAGCTTGTAGTCTCCATTTATAGAACCCTTTCCAGCATTTTGCCGGTTTCGCTGACCAGTGACATGACACGCGCATAACTCTGGCGCGTGGGCCCGAGAACCCCAATGTAACTGCGATCAGAATAAGGCGAACGGAAACGCGAAATGATCAGACTAACACCGCTATTACGACCAATCGGATTTTCATTGCCGATAAAAACGTTTAGCGTTTCATTGGGAGCCGCCTCGCGCAGCCATGGTTCAAGGTTATCCAGCAGGCGCGCCACATCGCGGACATGTTCGCCGTCGTCGAGAAATTCCGGCTGAGCAAACAAATTTCCCAATCCCGACAGATATAACTGGTCACCAATCGTCGCCAAACCCAAATTATGCGTCATTTCAACCAACGAATCGACAGCTGATTTTATGGCAAAATCAGCGCGTTCGTTGCCGGCAACACGGGCACGAATAGCACGAGTTTGGCGGCTATCAGACGCTACGTTGTTGACGCCGCCGGTTTCAACAATACTATTGACGTATAAACGATAGCCGCGATCGGTCGGAATTCGGCCGGCGCTAGTGTGAGGTTGTTTGATATAGCCCATCTCTTCTAGTTTGGCCATTTCAGCGCGAACGGTGGCGGGCGAAATGTCGAATAATTTGGCCAGCAGGACGCTACCGACAGGTGCGGCCAGTTCGGCGTGTTGCTCGATGATGGCGGCCAGGATTTTGGCTTGACGATCGGTCATAACGCTGGTAATTATATCAGAATTAGCAGTCGACAGCAAGGAGCGCCAAACTTATTCGGATTGCTCTGGCTGTTCTGGTTGCTCCAGGCCCAAATTGCTGTCAGACAAGGCTTCGCCGCCAAAATTGCCCATCTTAGACAGATCGTTCTGCTGTTTGTTCAGCCGCGCGTTAAAATCGTCGATTACTTCTGGCGTTAGTTTACCTGATGACGAAAAGGGTTTTTCTTCTTTGCTGTCATGAATAACATCTCCTCGAACCTGTTCATAGCCAGGGCGGCTAAGGTCGAGACGGAACGCGCCACTAGTTCTGTACAGCCACAAGCTAAGGCCCGTCATCAGGCTGGCAACCAGTAACGCTATAACAATCATACTAGCCAATTGATGTTGGTTGACGAACTTGCTAAAATTCTTGGTTTTTTTCATTCCAGTCCCTCGGCAACTTTGTTCAGTTCGCTTTTATATTCGTCGATGATCTTGTTAAGCTGTTTTATCTCGTCGGCTATTGTTTGGCGATACTCGCGAGCATTGGATAATCGGTCGTAAAACTCGGTTGGTTTTTGAGCGCAATTAATGTCAATAACACGTGTTAGTTCGGCATCATAGCGATCATAACTGGCGCGAAAGGCGGCCAACTGAGTCTCGAAATCTGACGTCAGTTCGATCAAACGCGGTGCGGCAATGCGATTGTTAGACAATCGAGCATTCATAGCAAATAACAGATCTAACGTATTGTTATAGGCCCGCCCACGATTAATACGTGACACAGCGTCGGCTTTTTCGATTTGGCTTATCACAGCCTGGGCAGCGTGGCAGTTAGCCATCATGATTGCGTAATCATAATCCATCGCTAAAGCCTTTGGCACGGCGAAGGCGCCGGTCAAGGATACTACTAATGCAATTGCTGCTATTATGAACTTTTTCACTAAAAACAATTATAACACTTTTCAAGATAACCGCGCATGGCCCTTGCAAATCTGAAATCAATGTGTTATTTTAAGATAAGTATGATTAGTAGTAATTTCGCACCAGCCGTCATCCGCCGTCGCAGCGACCGTACCCGCGGGGGCTGCTCTTGAAATTGTAATTGAAAAAGCCTTGGTAGCCCCCGTGAGAACTCGGGGGCTTTTCAATTATCTAAGGAGAAAATTATGAACGATCAAATTACTTACAAAAAAGTGGCTTCGCACGAGGCCGAAAAAGGCGAGTTTAAGAAATGCCTGCTGCTGTATTCAGGCGGTTTGGACACTTCTGTCATGTTGAAGTGGATTCAGGAACAGTACGATTGCAAAGTCATTACGCTGACTTTGGGCATTGGGCAAACTGTTGACGATCTAAAAGCTATCGAAGAAAAAGCCAAGAAACTTGGTGCGATCAAGACGATTACTTATGACGCGAAAGACGATTTTGCCAACCATCTGTTGTCGAAAGCCATCAAAGCCAATGCCGATTACCAAGGTGGCTATGCCCTTAGCACGCCTTTGGGCCGAGTCATCATTTCGCAATTGGCCGTCAAATTCGCTAAAGAAAACGACTGCCAAGTCATCGCCCACGGCTGCACCGGCAAAGGCAACGACCAGGTGCGTTTCGAATCCTACATCACGACGTTGGATCCGGCGATGAAAATTCTGGCGCCGGTTCGGGAATGGAGCATGGGACGGGAAGAAGAGTTGGCCTACGCCATAGAACACGGCATCAATGTCGACCAAACCGTCGATTCGCCCTATTCCAAGGACGAAAACATGTGGGGCATCACCAGCGAGGGTGGCGAAATCGAGGACCCGGGTGAGATACCAAAGTTGGATAAAATCCTTAGTTGGTGCAAGCCGATCGCCGAAACTCCTGACAAATCGCAGCTTCTTAAAATCAAATTCGACAAAGGAATTCCGGTAGCGATTGATGGGGAGAAAATGACACTATCCGAAATTGTGAAAAACTGTAACGCGATCGGCGCCAAGCATGGCATTGGCGTGATTAACTTGATCGAAGATCGATTGGTTGGATTGAAAGTTCGGGGTATTTACGAAAACCCGGCCGCAACTATATTAATTGCCGCTCACAAAAAGCTCGAACAATTGGTTTCGACGCGGGCCGAAAACGAACTGAAGGAACACATCGACAGCAAGTGGGCCTACATGGTTTACGCCGCCCAGTGGTACGACCCGGCGCTGAGCCATCTGCAGGCCTACGTTGACCATCACAACCAGAAGGTCACCGGCGAGGTCACGGTCGAATTGTTCAAAGGCAATTTAACTGTTGTCAGTTTGACATCACCGTATACGTTGTTCGACCACAAATTGGCAACCTTTAATTCTGATATGTCTTTCAATCAAAACGCCTCGGCCGGGTTTATCGAAATCTATTCATTGGCGCAAAAAACCGCGAAAGGAGTATACAGTTATGACAACTAAAAAATTATGGCAAGTTGATGACGGTTCTGAATTGCACCCTGTCATCGAACGCTACACGGTCGACGACGATCAAATCTTGGATCAAGAATTGCTTGGTTACGACATCACGGCGACTAAAGCCCACGCTCACATGTTGCAGAAAATCGGCATTCTTTCTAAGAACGAATCCAACAAAATTTCTGAAACGTTGGATGAACTGCTAAAGAAATGGCAAAGCGGTCAATTCAAAATCGCCAAAGAATTGGAGGATGGTCATTCGGCAATCGAATTATACTTAACGGAAAAACTTGGTGGTATTGGCAAGAAAGTTCACACGGGACGGAGTCGAAATGATCAGGCTTTGGTCATGATGCGATTGTTTCTTAAAGACAAGTTGAAGCAAGTCTCTGCAAAATTGTCAAAACTTGACCACGCTTACTTAACAAAAATTAAGTCGGTTGGCGATCAACCAATGCCCGGCTACACACATACGCAGAAAGCCATGCCGGCTAGCGTCGGCATGTGGCTGGGAGCTTATCAGCAGGCTTTTACTGATACTGAAAAATATATAGAATCAGCAACGAATATGATCGATCAAAACCCACTCGGTTCGGCCGCTGGGTTTGGTGTCACATTGCCTTTGGACAGGGAATTCACAACCAAAGAATTGGGCTTTCAAAAAGTTCAGGACAATCCAATGTACTGCGGTATGTCACGTGGAGTTTTTGAATTGATCGCATTGCAGTCGCTAAGCCCGATCATGATTTACGCAGGAAAATTTGCGACCGACATGATCCAGTTCACCATGCAAGAGCTGAAGTTTTTCGCCCTGCCCGATTCGATGACGACCGGTTCGTCGATCATGCCGCAAAAACGCAACTACGATGTTTTCGAAATCATCCGCGCTCGAGCACATGAATTTCCGGCACATTTAGTTGCTCTGCAGAACGTCGTCAGCGGAGTCGGCAGCGGCTACCATCGGGATTTGCAAATCACAAAATCAACGACTTTGATAGCTTTCTCAATTGTGCTCGATACTATTGAAGCATTGACCGTTTGCGTCGAAAATCTGCGTGTCAATTCTGACAATTTGAACGCGGCGATGACTGACGATTTGTATGCTGTGGCCAAAATCAACAAGTTGGTCGAACAGGGTGTGCCGTTTCGCGATGCATATCAGCAGGTTAAGAAAGGTCTAAAATAAAATTACGACCACTGGGGTCATAATTTTATTTTGGCTCCGGCGGCTGGATTCGAACCAGCGACCAATTGATTAACAGTCAACTGCGCTACCGCTGCGCCACGCCGGAAAACATTGACTTCTTTTCGAAGTTCAAGATTATTATATCTCAGGTTATCATGCGAGTCAACGCCGTATAGTTCAACGCTTTTTGCGCTAAGAATTTCAGTATGACATCGCGAATTTTTGATTTGACAGACGATGAAGTGCCGCGTCGCGCGCTAGATTTTCTTGGTTTATTGGAAATCTGTTCCTCGTCTGGCAAATCAGTCTCGTCAAGAAGCTCCGTCGTCACAGAAGTTGGTGCGCTGTGATTATTGTTGCAGATCATGACAATTTCAAGTTCCGACCAATCCGAAAGGTTATCGTTGGTTACCAATTCACTGGCGGCTTCTTCATCAGTATTTACAGCTTCGGCTTCTGAGGGAATTTCCGATTTGTTGATACATTCGATAGGTGGCAATTCAGGTTCAAGGTCGTTAATCGGCAGAGTCTCAGGTTTATATTCGGTCGTGAGTTTTGACTCGACTTCGGTCTCAACAGGAAATATCGGCATAGGCTCAGATTCAATCACCGACATTAAAGTTTCCGGGTCGTCAGGAGTCTCAGCCTGGTGAGTTGAATGAACTTCAATTACCAATTCGGGTTTTGGTGTTTCTGATGTTTCGTTTTCAACATACAAAAAAGTCTGCGGGACTTCATCGGGTGCCTCTGGTCTCGCAACAAATTTTTCAGAGAGATCAAAATTAGTTGTTTCTTCTGTGTCCAAATAGTCGGTCGTCTGATCAACAATTGTCGCATCGGCGGTTCTGTCTATCATAGGAATCAACGGTAAGTCATATATCCCCTCATCCTGCGATGGTTTTTGTTCGACGAGTGGCAATGCCATATTCCATTCGTCGACAGCTGGTTCTTTTCTTAAAGATTTTTTAGTTATGGGTTGGACGGCCGGCCTATCTTGCAGCGCAGAACTCGTTAAGATTGCGCGCGGTTCAGTTTGTGGAATTTCGGTTGGTGTAATTAGTCCGTCTAGAATTTTGGCGGGCTTTTGATCTGCTTTAACTTCCTGAACCGTTTTGCTGGTTGGTGTCGGAGCGGTATCGGCAGTTTCTATTCCAGGTTCGGGAGTATGAATGGCTTTTGGAATCTCAATTTTCGTTGGCAATGGCGCCGGGGTTCTTGGTGATTCGGTTGGTACGGGTTCAATTTTCGGCTTGAGCAGATCGATAGAGTCACTTTTCGTCTCGAACGAGGCTGGATTTCTGTTATCCCTAGCTTCTTCCTTGGGCGTCTCGTCGATTCCGCTGCTTGTCTCAAGTTGGCCTAAGACAGGATTGCTGTTTGCCTCGGCCGTAGCTGCTCGAGGCTCTTGCTCGGCAAGGTCCCCCCTGGGATCAGGCAAAAATTTATTACCCGATTGAACTTTGGCTTTAAACGATTCAAAGAACGGCGCGCCAAGATTTGAGCTGTCTTGAAGATCTGGATCATCTTCATCTATATACTCAGCTCTTGTTATAGGATTAGATTCTGGCAGCTTAGGAATTTTATTAGCCTCAGTTTCAGGGTCAATTGATGGTTGTTGCGACTGCCTAGACAATAGTTGCTGTCTAACCCAACAATCTGTAACTGCTGAACAATCGCCGCAATTTTGCAGACAGGTAGAGCCAATGGCGGCTTGCCTTTCGGCTGCAGTTTTAACATTCGGTGCCGATTCGACAACCGACGCCGACTTTTCCGCAACAGCTACGCCTTCCATTAATAGAACGTCTCCGTGGCAATTTTGTTTTCAGCTACACCCGCGACAACCAGCGCATGCCAGATGTCGCCGACGAAATTTTGTCGGCCGCAAATGAAATAGAATTTTTCGGGTTCAGGTTTTTGTCTGTTCAGGATTTTTGCAATATCGATTCGGCCTTTTTCGTAACTATCCGGCAAATTTGTTTGCTGCGTAATGAAGTGCTTAACGTGAAACTGTTTGTGATCCTTAGTCATGTCGTCCAGCTGTTTCTTGAACACGATTTGGTCGATCGTTTGGTTGCTGTACCATAGTTCGATTTCGCTGCTCGGATCGTTCGCTAGCGTGTCGCGCATGATCGACATCAACGGCGCAATACCGACGCCGCCGGCGATCATTATTAGCGGCGCGTCGAACTGCGGATTCAGAAAACCATACGGTTCGCTGACCAGCAATTCGTCGCCGACTTTCAGGGTGTGTAGGCGCGATGAATAATTGCCGGGTTTCAGTTTCTTGACCGTGATGGCCAGGTACGGATCGCTCGGCGCGGAGGACAGGCTGTAGGCTTTGCCTTCTGGCACGTTCAAATCGGGGAACAAAACCGTAACATATTGGCCGGCGATGAAGTTCGGCCGCTTGCCTTCTTTGTCAAGAAAATGCAGCGTTACGACATCGGGCGTTTCGCGAATGACTTTGGTGATAACATACGGTTTCATTTAATGGACTACAACTTTCTCGACGTATTTTTGCATCGTCGCTTTAATTTTTTCGACTTCTGCGTCGCTGAAACTACCGAAATTGTCGAACTGCGAATTGAGTGAACGCCCGGGCCGAAAATGTTGAAAGGCGTAGCGTTTCGCGCCGCGGATCATTTGGCCGATTTCGTCGAAGTCTTCCAGATTCATCAATTGTCGAACAGCCGTGGTGCGAAATTCGTGATCCAGGCCCGAGTCGATGATCAGTTTGATGCTTTCTTGCAAAGCTGTCGTGTCAATCGGCCGGGCGATGGCGGCACTGTATTTGGCCAAAGTCGCCTTGATATCCATGGCGATAAAGTCCAAACTTTTTTCGCGTATCATTTGTTTAAGCATGTCGGGCCGCGTGCCGTTGCTGTCCAACTTAACCAAAAATCCCATTTCCTTTATCGTCGCAGCAAAGGCCGGCAAGTCGTCATGCATGGTCGGTTCGCCGCCGGAAATCACTACGCCGTCTAAGCATCCGCGCCGCCGCGCCAGGAAATTGAAAATATGCTCTAAAGGAATTTCTGGCGCGAATCTTTCCGGCAAAACCAGCTCTGGATTGTGGCAGTAGCCGCAGCGCATGTTGCATCCGATGGTGAACAGCGCCGCGGCCGTGTGGCCGGGATAATCGACCAGCGACAATTTTTGCAGGCCGCCGATTTTCATGTTATTCCTCGGTCGGCTTTTTCTTTTTCGATTCTGGTTTCATGGCTTTGTCGACGTGCGATCGCATGGTAAATTCAACTTGCTTGGCGTCGTTCCAGCGGTGTGTCGGCGTTAAGAAACCGACAACGCGAGAATAGATCTCACACGGCTCGTGGCACGTCGGGCATTCTTCGACTTCGCCGACCAGATAACCATGGTTGCGGCAAATGCTGAAGCTCGGGCTAAAGGTAAAGTAAGGCAATTTGTAGTTTTCGCAGATCTTCTTGACCAAACCTTTTAACGTCTGCGGATCGGCTCTTTCGCCCAAGAAGAAATGAATGACTGTGCCACCGGTGTATTTGGCCTGCAATTCATCCTGCAATTCCAAGATTTCGAACGGATCGTCGGTGAAGTTGACCGGTAGGTGCGTCGAGTTGGTGTAGAACGGGTACTTGACATCTTTACCTTTGCCATTGACGAAAGTTGCTAAATCTGGATATTTCTTTTGGTCCAGCAGCGCCAAACGGTAGGTCGTGCCTTCGGCCGGCGTGGCTTCCAGGTTGTAGTTGTTGCCGGTTTCGGTTTGGTATTCGACCAATGTATCGCGCATGTAGTCCATGACTTTTTCGGCAAACTTGCGTCCCTTTTCGGTACCGATGTTAACGCCTAGCAAGTTTTCGACCGCTTCATTCATGCCGATTAAACCGATCGTCGAGAAGTGATTCTTCCAATATTGATTGAAGCGTTCTTTGATATTCCGCAGGTAAAAACTGGTGTAAGGATACAAATTACTGGCCGTCAGTTTCTCCAACGCGTCGCGTTTAATCTCGAGCGATTGTTGCGCCAGGTCCATGCGCTTTTTCAGCAGTTTCATGAATTCGGCTTCGGTCTTGGTTTCCATGGCAATGCGCGGCAAATTGATCGTAACCACGCCGATCGAACCGGTCAGCGGATTGGCGCCGAACAATCCGCCGCCGCGATATTCCAGCTGGCGGTTGTCGATCCTTAAACGGCAGCACATCGAGCGTGCGTCGCCCGGGTCCATGTCGGAGTTGATGAAGTTGCTAAAGTACGGAATGCCGTATTTGGCCGATGTTTCCCACAGCGTTTCGACCACCGGATTGTCCCAGTCGAAATCTTTGGTGATATTAAACGTCGGAATCGGGAAGGTGAACACGCGTCCGGTGGCATCGCCCTCAGCCAAGACCTCAAGCAGGGCGCGGTTAAAAGTATTCATTTCTTCCTGATAGTCGCCGTAATCGGTGTCCTGCATTTCCCCGCCGATGATCACCGGTACGCCAGCCAGATCTTTCGGCGGTGTCAGGTCGAGCGTGATGTTGGTGAAGGGCGTTTGGAAACCGACGCGGGTCGGCACGTTGACGTTGAAAACGAATTCTTGCAAGGCTTGTTTGACTTCATTGTAGTTCAAGTTGTCGTGGCGAATGAACGGTGCTAGGTATGTATCAAAGTCCGAGAAAGCTTGAGCGCCGGCGGCTTCACCTTGTAATGTGTAAAAGAAGTTTACGATTTGGCCCAAGGCAGTCCTTAAATGCTTGGCGGGTTTTGACGAAACTTTTCCTTTGACACCAGTGAAACCTTCCATCAATAAATCTTTCAAATCCCAGCCGACGCAGTAAACTGACAACAAACTCAGGTCGTGAATGTGGAAATCGCCGGATTTGTGGGCGTTGCGGATTTCGGCCGGGTAGACTTTATTCAGCCAATAATTTTTGCTGACTTCGCCAGCTATATAATTATTAAGGCCTTGCAAAGAATAGCCCATGTTGGAGTTTTCGCGGACCTGCCAGTCCAGCTCGCCTATGTAATCGTCGACCAAGTTAATTTGTTCTTGGCTGGTCAATTCACGTAATTTTTCGTGTTGGTCGCGGTACAAGATATAGGCTTTGGCGGTTCTCTTGAACTTTGATGCTAATAAAATTTGTTCGACGATGTCTTGGATTTGTTCGACGGTTGGCGTTTTGGTTTCGACCACATCGGCCGCTTCGGCTAGGACTTTGGCCGTCAAACGTTCGGCCTGTTTGGCGTCGAATTCCTCTGTTGCTGCACCGGCTTTGGCAATCGCGTTAGTGATTTTAGCCGCATCGAACTTGACGCGGCGGCCGTCGCGCTTTTTGATATATTGAAACATACCCCCTCCTTAAATATGGGTTTTAGTTTATTTTTCTCGTTTCATGGAGAGGTCTAATGCCAGTCCTTGCTCGAGATGACGGACAACAGGCAGCCCGGCTATACGGTTGCGGCACAGCGACGGAGTTTCACCGTCTTTCCCTGGTCAACGCTGGGTTCTGAATCCCAGTGTCCCGTGGCACTAGATATAGTGCTTATACTATATTAGCGCACCATACATGTTGGGTCAAGAGTTTTTGATATGTAATATTTACAATGATTATAGATAAACTGCTCTATCAGCGCTGAGCTGCCTGTACTTTTCGTGTTTGGAACTTATTCAGGCCGACCTTCACAACATCAAGTAGCAGAATAAACAACACTGAAACACCAATTATCATTAGTAATTCAGGCAGCGGCAACGCCACAAATCCCATCAGGTTCGCAATCGGCGGAATGTATGTCATGACGATCGAGCCGACAACAAACAGCAAAATCATGCCCAGCAACAACCGCGACGGTCGCACACCTTGCCAGAAGAATCGTCCTCGCACACGTACGGAAATAATTATCAGCAACTGAGTCAAGTTAAAGAAGATAAACAGATTAGTCCGCGTCGCGTCGTTGGCCGTCGTGCCGACCGACACAAAATAGGTTAGGTAAAATAGCGCTGTGAAGATACCTAGCAATAGTGAAGTTCGCACTGTGCTTTTGACCTGGCTTGAAACTAGGGGTTGTTCGACTTCATCGTCATCGACACCGTCCGACGCTACGGTCATCAGTGGCATGTCCTGCAGCAAATTCGCGATCAGCAGCTGAATCGGCAGCATCGGCAGGCCGGCCGCGAACGCCACATAAAATACCGCCAGCGAGAAAAAGTTGCCGATGTTGCCGACCATGGCGTGCTTGATATATTTGTTGATGTTGACGAAAATGCTGCGGCCGTAGCGAATGCCGTTGATGATGACCTCAAGGCTGCTTTCGGTCAGAATGATGTCGGCGCTGTCTTTGGCGACATCGGTGGCGTTTTTGACTGCGATCGACGCGTCGGCCAGTTTCAGCGACGGCGCGTCGTTGATGCCGTCGCCTTGGTAGCCGACGACGTTGCCGGTTTGTTTCAGTTCTTCGATGATGCGGTATTTTTGTTCGGGCGTGACGCGGGCAAAGACTGAGCTGGCTTGGACGACTTTTTTGAATTCGTTGTGGGTCAGTTTGTCTAATTCTGCGCCGGAATAAACTTTTTCGCCCGGCTGGACCAAGCCGACTTCTTGGCCAATATACGTCGCAGTTTCGACGCTGTCACCGGTTAGGATTTTGATGTGAACGCCTAGCGCTTCGGCCTGTTGGATGGTTTTTTTCGACGTCGGCCGGAGTGGATCAAGCATGTTAACGAAACCTAAATATTTCAAATCTTTTTCGGCTGCCAAGATGTCAAAGTTTGGGTGGTAGTCGATTGTTTTATAAGCGATCGCCAATTGTCGTTTGCCTTCCTTGCCGGCCTGGTCGATCGGTTTTTTGTACTCCTTAATATTCGCGTCCTTGGCCAAATCCAAAATCACTTCCAGTGCGCCGATCACCACCAAATAGAATTTCTTGGACGAAGGATCTTCGACGATCATACGCCGCCGCCGCGCGTCCGGATCGAACGGTAGCGATTCGTATTGTCTCCAATTGTCGACTGTCGCTTGAATGTCTTTCGGCACGAAGTTTGAGAAAGCTCGGTCGAACGAATTGAGCTGGCCGTGCTTGATCTTGGCATCCTCGATCGAGGCAATCGCCAGTTTCTTGAACAAATCTTCGTCGTCGGAAAACAGTTCCGTGATAGCCAATTTGTCTTCGGTCAGCGTGCCGGTTTTGTCGGTGCAGAGAATGTTGACGCGGCCCAGGTCCTCGATGGCCGACAGGCGTTTGACGATGACTTTTTGCTGAGCCAGTTTCAGCGCACCGTTGCTGAGGTTGACGGTCATGATCATCGGCAGGGCTTCTGGCACGACCGTCATGGCCAAGGCAATTGTGAAAAGCACAACACTCGCCAGATCGCTGGTGCCCTGAATGCTGAACGATTTGGCCACCAGGATCAAAATGATCGTTACGCCGATGATGCGCATGATCGAAAAACTGAACTCGCTGATCGATTTCTGATACGGCGTGGTTTTTTTCGTGTCCTTGGACAGCTGGGCGATTTTGCCGAGCTGGGTGTGATTGCCGGTGGCATAGACGACGCCTTGACAATCGCCGCGTTCGATGACGCTACCGGTGTAGAGCAAACCTTTTGGCGAATTCGCGTCGTCGGGCTTTTTGTCGATCGGCACCGATTCACCGGTCAGTTGCGATTCGTTGACCGACAGGTCGGCCGCCGTCATGATTTTGGTGTCGGCCGGCACGATGTCGCCGCCCTTCAGAATTATCGTGTCGCCGGGCACCAGGTCGGCCACGTCGATCAGAATCTGTTTGCCGTCGCGAATGACCAGGGCTTCGTGTTTGAGAAGTTCTGACAACTTTTCGACGGCTTTTTCTGATCGATATTCTTGGACGAAGCCGAGGATCGAGTTCAGCAGCACGATGGCCAAGATGATCAGCGCGTCGGTATAATCGCGCAGGTAAAATGATAACGCCGACGCGAAAATCAAGATGAAGTTCAAGGCGTTGAAAAGCTGTTTGGCGAAAGTTTTGATGGCCGAGAGTTTTTCCTTGGCAAAGGCGTTGGGGCCGAATTGTTGCAGTTTTTGTTTGGCGGCGGTCGAGCTGAGGCCGCTCGGCGAGTAATCTTTGGCGGCCGTTTCGATGCTTTCGGTGTTGGGATCAGGGGTTTTTGACATGGTGCTTGCGGTTAATTATAGCACAATGCTTTGTCAAACAAGAGGCAGTTTGTTATTATATTATTAGTAAAGAAAGAGAGGTGCGCGATGAACATTCTCGTCATCGGTGGGTCGAATTTCATTGGTTGGCGTCTCGTCGAGATTCTCAGCGAAAGTGGCCACAATGTTACAGTAATCAACCGCGGAAATCACCCTAGAACCTATTCGCAAAATGTCGTTCATCGCGTTGCAGATCGAAACGACTATGCAAAAATGACGGAAATTGTTGAAGGAAAAAGTTTTGACGTGGTTTTCGATATGTGCGGTTTCGCCAAAGACGACATGAAGCACACAGTTGATCTTTTTGGCAATCGTACAGGGAAATACGTCTTCATGAGCACAGCGGCCACCTACCTTGAGCCACTTGCGATGCCAATTCCCGAAGATTTCCCGCAGGGTTCGCACGGAGTGTGGGGAAAGTATGGAAGTGGCAAACTCGACTGTGAACAGGTACTTCTTTCTGCCTACAAAGAGTCCGGGTTTCCAGCAGTCATCGTGCGCCCCTCCTATGTGTACGGTGTGGGCAACTCGATCGATCGGGAAACGTTCCTCTTCGACCGCATCACGAAAAATCGAAAGGTACTTATTCCTGGAGACGGTGAAGCAGTCATTCAGTTAGGAGAAGTCAGCGACCTATGCGCTGCTCTACTTACTATTGCCGAAACACCTAAAGGCTACGGCGAATCATACAATATTAGTGGCAACGAATTTATTACGTTGAATTCACTGGTTAGAATTGTAGCAAAAATTGTCGGAAAGGACTACGAAGCGGTACACGTCAACCCTGCCGATTACGGTTTTGTCGATCGCGATGTTTTCCCGTTCGATAACGTTTCATACGTCACGTCGTGCAAGAAATTCTCTGATGAATTCGGCTGGACACCGCAGGTATCGTTGTCGGCTGGGCTTTCTGCCGCCTATGAGGCATGGTCGAATTCCGAACAACGATTGTCTACTAGTTACGAAAAGGAAGATTCGGTTTTGGCTAAGATATAAAACTAAGCCAAAACGAACTGGCGACGAAAAGTCTACTCCTTTACGAAATAATCTAATATTTCAATAATTCCGTTTTCGTCAACATGTCCACCGATCATATAATTGCTTTGGCCTTTTTGTTTTACTAATTCTTTGAGTTCATTGCTGCCATTTTCCATAACGCCGGCATATTTACACAGTTCGATAAATTGCCAATCGCTCGTGCTGTCGCCGACTCCCAACATATTGTCAAACGGAATATCCAACTTCTTTGAAATATCTATCGCGCTTTGTTTTTTGGATATTCCGGCGGCCGTGATAATGCCGAATTGCAATGGCAAGGCGACTGGGTGGACTCCCCAGCTGAGCGTCAGGTTTGTGTTGGCTTTCTTAAACAATTCCGCGACTCTGATTTTGTCAGTTTCATTCAACGCAATTGGCATTATTTTCGTGATTTCACTATTTAGACTTTCGCCGATTAGCGAATCTACAATTTTGGGTTTTCTTTGCAAAATGTGCGTGTGCTGGTCGGTTATGTCGGATACTTGACTACTTTGAATAATGTAATCGTCGATCGTATAAATTTCAGTATAGACGTCGTTTTCTAAATAAGTATTAAGAATTTTTTGCACCTCGTCCCGGTTGTCAATGACATGCTTTTCCAAAATTACGTTATCGATCGGGTCTATGACAACAGCCCCACCGTCAGTGATATGCACGTTGTTTAATCCGGCCTTTTCGATAATTGACGTGATCGCAAAATGCGGTTTGGCGGTGCAAAGAATCACAGGAATCCCCCCCCCGTGTATGGATCTCAATTTATCAATGACTTCCTCATTTGGATCGGGCGAATTGTAGCCGATTTTTTCACCGACTATGACGCCGTCGACGTCCAGGATTATGCCTTTAATCATATCTACATTTTAGCACGGGATAAGCTACGCCGAAACAAACTGCGAATTGTAAAGCTTAGCATAAAACCCATTCTGCCGCAGCAACGTATCATGATTCCCCGACTCAACAATGTCCCCATGATTCATAACCAGGATCAAATCGGCGTCGCGAATCGTCGACAATCGGTGCGCGATGACGAACGAGGTTCGGCCCTTCATCAGTTCGCCCATGGCTTTTTGGATCAGGATTTCCGTGCGGGTGTCAACGTTGGACGTGGCTTCGTCGAGGATCAGCATCGGCGCGTCGGCCAACATGGCGCGGGCGATGGTCAGCAGCTGCTTTTCGCCGGCGCTGATGTTTTCGGCGTCTTCGTCCAGGACGGTGTCGTAGCCGTGCGGCAGGCTGCGAATGAAGTGGTCGACGTGCGCGGCTTTCGCAGCGGCCTCGATTTGTTCGTCGGTTGCGTCCAGGTTGCCATACGCCAAATTCTCGCGCACGGTGCCGTGGAACAGCCACGTGTCCTGCAGCACCATGGCGAATTGTTTGCGCGTCAAGGCGCGCGATATGGTTTTCGTGCAACGGCCGTCGATTTTGATCGCGCCGGACTGCGGGTCGTAAAAGCGCATCAGCAAGTTGACGATGGTCGTTTTGCCCGCGCCGGTCGGGCCGACGATGGCGACCATTTGGCCGGCGTGGATTTGCGCGGAAAAGTTTTTTATGACCGGGGTTTTGCCGTCGTATGAAAATTTGACGTGGTCGAATTCGATGTTGCCTTTGGCGCGCCAGGTTTCGTCGGGTTTCATTTTTCTTCCCCCAATATTTCTTTTTCAACATAATTCAAAAAACTCATATTTTTATAGATAAGATTATCATCAACGTATTCAGATTTCTTTCTAACGTTATAAGCAGCTTCAACAACTTCTTGGTATTCTTTTGGCAAATTTAGTTCTTTGCAATAATCAAAAATTTCAGAATAAGTCGTCAGTAATTTATCATGTTTTGCTAAAATCAAAATTTGCAAACCATACAAACAGGATTTAGAAAATCTATCGTTCGTCAGGAACTTATCACCACGTCGCATTATTAAGAATGAACAAAAGGCTATGCCAATATGAAATTGTGTAGCGCCGATTAGATCAATTTTGGTCATTTTTGGAATCTCAATTTGCGAAAGGACATCTTCGCCAAAGATCGTTTTGCCGCTTTTGATGAGCTGATATACAAAGATCTTTTTCGGAAATGGTGTGTCAAGTGTGTAATCTTTCAATTCACTTAAACGAAATGGATAAATACTTACGTCATCGAAATCTTGTTTTGATTTTATCTCGCTGCGCGAAACGTATTTGTCATCGTCGAAAACTATGCCAACTTCATAATCACTTTTTTCTGTCGTTTCGCCGGTTGCTTGTGAGCCATATAAAAATACCGAAACTGGATTAAATTGTTTTGTGAATTTAACAATTTTGTCTATCATACCTTCTCCTCCTCCTCACCTAAGAATTCGAAAACCCTCTCGCTCGCCGCCGCCGTAGACTGAATGACATTCGTGATATTCGCCACCTGCATGATCGGCTGGTTGAACTGCTGGACATATTGGATGAAGGCCTGAATGTCGCCGATCGACACGCGGCCGTTGATGGCCAGCCAGCCGCCCATCATCGCCACCGCGACGTAGCCGAGGTTGCTGATAAAGTTCATGATCGGGAACATCAGACCGCTGAGGAATTGCGACTTCCAGGCGGATTCGTGCAGGCTGCGGTTGTAGCGGTTGAATTTCTGGATGGCGCGTTTTTCGCCGCCGAAAACTTTAACGACGTTGTGGCCAGCGTAGATTTCTTCGATATGGCCGTTGATGTCGCCCAAAGAATCCTGCTGCTGTTTGAAATATTTTTGACTGCGTTTGACGATTACAACGATGAAAATCAGACTCAGCGGCACGGTGATAACGGCGATACCGGTCATTTGCCAACTGATCGACAGCATCATGACGAGGATACCGATGATCATCGTAACGCTGGTGATCATTTGGCTGAGGGATTGACTGAGGCTCTGCGCGATGGTGTCGACGTCGTTGGTGATGCGGCTGAGGACGTCGCCGAACGGCCGCGTGTCGAAATATTTCAGCGGCAGGCGATTGATTTTTTCGCTGATGTCGCGGCGGAAACGGAAGGCGACTTGCTGCGTTACGCCGGTTAGGATCCAACCTTGGGCGTAGCCGAATGCGGCGCTGAGGACGAACAGGCCGATTAATAATAATGCGGTTTGGCCCAGGTAGCCGTAATTCATGGTTGGTTTTTGGCTTAAGTCTAAGTTTTCGATTTCTGACCGTTGATCCTGCGGGACATTTTTTAGTTGGTTGGCGAATTCTTGGGATTGTTTTTGTTGGGCGGCCATTTCATTGTTAAGTTTTTCAATGGCGATTTTTTGCTGCTCGGCAGGTAAGGAAACGATAGCGTCCTTTTGCATTTGCAATTCGACTTCGGCCTGTTGTTTCATTAGGTCGCTAAGTTTCGCCACGGTTGTGCCTTTTGGCAAGGTCGCGCCCTGCGGCAATTTCTCCATGACGGTGTCATAAGTCTTTATTTTGATGTAATCGTTGACGATTTGGTTCGTCATGTTGCCGAGGATTTTCGGGCTCATGATGGCGAAAACCGTGCTGGCGACGGCGAAAATCAGCACCGTCAGCAGGCGCCATTTGTATTCTTTCAGATAGCCAGCCAGCTGTTTCATGCTCTTGCCGAGATTTTTGGCTTTGCCGCCAGGCATCATGGCCGCGGGGCCGCCGTGGCCCATCGGACCGCGCTGGGGCTTGTTGTTGGCCTGAATCTTTTTCAGTTCTTCGGTTTGATCACTGGCCATAATTTACCCCTGCTCTATCTTTTGCGATGGCGGCTTTTCTGTCGGCGACGCGGATGGCGGCCATTTCCCGTTCCATTTCGATGTCGCTGAATTGGGATTGGGCGATTTCGCGGTAGACTTTGCAATTTAACAATAATTCCTGGTGTGTGCCGCGGCCGACGATGTGGCCTTCGTCGAGAACGACGATTTGCTCGGCGGCTTTGATCGTGGAAATTCTCTGCGCCACGATCAGGACGGTTTTGTCGCGTGTGATCGGTTTCAGGGCGTGGCGCAGCGCGGCGTCGGTTTTGTAATCGACCGCGCTGAAGCTGTCGTCGAAAATGAAGATTTCGGGATTTTTGGCGATGGCGCGGGCAATCGACAAACGTTGTTTTTGACCGCCGGAAACGTTACTTCCGCCCTGTGCAATATGATGTTTAAAGGCACCGTCCAAGTCGAGTACGAATTCGGCTTGGGCGATTTCGGCGGCTTTTAGAACTTCTTTATCGGAAATTTTTGGCGCGCCGTATTTGATGTTTGATTCGACCGTGCCGCTGAACAGCACGCCTTTTTGCGGAACGTAGCCGATGGCCCTGACCAGATCTTCGTGGCTGACATCGCGCACGTCGCGGCCGTCGATCAGGACTTGGCCGGCGCTGACGTCGTAGAAACGCGGGATTAGATTTATCAAAGTCGATTTGCCGGAACCGGTCGAACCAATAAACGCCGTAGTTTGGCCGGGCTGCGCCGTGAAATTTATCCCGCTAAGAATCGGCGCATCGGCATCAGGATAAGAAAAGGTTACATCGCGGAATTCGACGATACCCTTCATATTCTGATCAAACGGCTCGGGATTTTCCGGCTCTTTAATCGAATTTTTCGTGCTCAAAATCTCGCCGATACGCGCCATCGAAACCTGCGCCCGCGGCAGGAAAATCATCAACACGGCCAGGAATAGGAACGACATAATCACCTGCAGCGCGTACTGCATGAAAGCCATCATGTTGCCGATCTCCAGATTGCCGGACGCGATTTCGTGCGCGCCGACCCAGACGATCGCCAGCAGCACGCCGTTGACGATCAGCGTCATCATCGGCTGCATCAGCGAAATGGCGCGGTTGATCCAAACATTAATTCGTCGCATGTCTTCGTTGGCCGCGGCGAATTTCTTTTCCTCGTATTTTTCATTTCTAAAGGCGCGAATGATTCTTAAGCCCGTCAAGTTCTCGCGCGCCACCAAATTCAATTTGTCGACCAATTTCTGAACGATTTTGAATTTTGGCATGACGGCAATGAACAGCGCGATGATCAACACGAAAAAGGCCGACACGCCCAGCGCCATGACCCACGTCATGTTCGGTGCCGTGGCCAGCGCGTTGATGACGGCGCCAACGGCCATGATCGGCGCCTGCAGGACCATGCGCAGGATCAGGATCGTTACCTGCTGCAATTGCTGAACGTCGTTGGAGCTTCGTGTAATCAAGCTGGCGGTCGAGAATTTGTTGATTTCGGCCTGGGAAAAACTGTTGACCTTGGCGAAGGTCGCCGCGCGGACTTCCTTAGCAAAGCCCGACCCGATTCGCGCCGCCAGGAAACCCGATCCGACCACCGCCACGCCACCGATCGCCGTGATGCCGAGCATCTTTAGGCCCTCGCTGATGATGTAAGATTCGTCCTGACCGATGATGCCGTTGTCGACGATACTGGCCATCATCATCGGTAGTTGCAGCGTTGCCCACACGCCGACGCTGGTCGTGATGAGGATGAGGATGAGCATCCACCAATATGGTTTGAAGAATTTTAGAACTTGCTTCATAAGACTTAAGTATAACTTTTCATACTTTGTGTGTCAAGGGTTTTATTTCATTTTCAATTATCCACTCTAAATCTTCAGTTGTCTTATCAATGTTGAAGCGGCCATTCCCAACCGGATAATGTAACGAGTAAAATTTATATGTATTTGAATTTATTTCTTTCTCAAATTTCTTTTTTCGCACCTGCGAGACCGAAATCTTTTCGTCAAGAACTATCGAGCTGACCTGGTTGCCAAATAAAATTATAACTTTCGGTTTTACGATTTCGATCTCTTGCAGGAACAAATCCAAATACTGTTGATAGACGCTATCGGGCAACAGCCTGGCATCAAGCTGCGTGCACTTTCCTAAATTCGTTATGTAACATTTATTATCGGCGATGTTTTCATATACCTGCTCTGCGAATTGTTCGGTCCATTCACTGGCTTTAATAGACTTGATTTTGTTGTAAATATCTTTATCTAATAAATTTAACGTATGAAATAAATCCCAAATGTTTTTGGTTCCTATCCACGGCGATTTTATCCCTTTCCAATTTTTCGACGAAGCAATATTTTTGCTAGTTGGGTTCATAAATACAAAGCAGATGTCGGGGTTGCTTTCGCAGCCGCCGTTGCAAATCGCGTCCAGTTCTTGGGCGCCATATTTATCTTGCAGTTTGTGGAATTTTTTATTCAATTCCTTTAATGATTTGGAATTAATAATATCGACGACATCGAACAAATTATCGACGACGTAATCTGCTTCTTTTTCAATGCCGCCCTTGGGGTTAATGACAACTTTTGTGCCGGCTAATTTGAACACTTTGCTGTCGGCTGGCGAATCGCCTATCGCCAATATTTCGCTTTTGATAATCCCCAGCTTTTCAATAATCTCTTTACAGCCATCATATTTGAAATTCTTGCTTCTGAAATCTTCTAACTCTATTCCTTCTATAGCATCGCCCTTCATCCTCGGCGCATTCCCAACTATGTAAGAAATATCCAAAATGTTTTTATAATAGTCCAAGACCGGTATTATGTTGCCTGAATGTAGGACTGTCTTTATTTTGTTATTTTCTAAGAATTCGAATAATTCTTTCGCTCCGTTTGTTAGGTATTTGTTTTCGTTTAGCTTTTCATTTATTCGACCTAAGCTGACGCCTTTCAAAAAATCAACTCGTTTCTTTAAGGAAACTAAGCCATCCGCTTTTCCGTTAATAAAGTCTCCATTGAGTTTTTTGCTTTCCGCTTCTTTTCCGTTAATGCCGCATATTATATCTAAAATGTCTTCAGCAACTAACGTGCCGTCAAAATCTGTGAGGACTAATTTGATCATAACAGCTTCATTGGATTAGGCCGTTTTGGCTTTTGAGCCCCAACCGCCACTGTGTGCTCGCAGCGCGTTAAAGATTACTGTAACATCGATCAGTTCCTGCAGGCCCGCGCCAACCAGCGCCGGAATGAAGCCAAAGGCCGCAAAACCCATCAATACCAAACACAGCGCGATTCCGACCCACACCGACTGCAGTGCCACGCGAATCGTGCGCATGGAGATTTTCCGGAGCAGCGCGACGCGCGACAAATCGTCCAGCATGATAACCGCGTCGGCCGATTCGCCCGCCGCTGTCGAACCGCGCGCGCCCATGGCGATGCCGACGTCGCTGGCCGCCAAGGTCGGTGCGTCGTTGACGCCGTCGCCGACGAAGGCCACGCTGTCTTCGCGGCCGCAGATGTTGCGCATGGTTTTGACTTTGTCGGCCGGTAGCAGCTGGGCGAAAACTCTGTCGATGCCGACTTTCTGGGCGATTTTGGCGGCAGTCGATTCGCGGTCGCCGGTCAACATGACGGTTTCTTTGACGCCGAGCTGTTTCAATTCTTTCAAAGTGTGGCGCGATTCTTTTCGCACCTGGTCGGCAAAGTAAATCGTGCCGGCGAATTTGTTGTCGACGGCGACAAAAATCGCGGTTTGGTCGACGGCGGCGTGGGCGTCTGAGAAATCTTTGATTTTGTTTTTCTTCAGAAATTCGGCTCGGCCAACTAAAACTTTCTTTGCACCGATGTTGGCGAAAACGCCGTCGCCAGTTATTTCTCGCAAATTTTTGGTTGACTGGATTTTAATCTTGTTTTTCTTGGCGTATTCAACCAGGGAAGTCGCCAAAATGTGCGTGCTGTTGGCTTCGGCCGAGGCGGCTAAACTTAGCAAATCTTTTTCTGACAGATTGCCGATGGGATCGACTTGACTGACTTCGACGTCGCCATGCGTTAGCGTTCCAGTTTTGTCAAAGGCAAAGACCGTTACTCTGTTAAGCTTTTCCAACACCGCGCCGTTTTTGACAATGATACCGTGACGACTAGCGCGCGACATGCCGGAAATCAGCGCGATTGGTGCCGCCAAAATCAGCGGGCAGGGCGAAGCAACAACCAAAACTTCGGCGAAACGCAAAGCCTCGCCGGAAATCGCCCAGGCTGCCCCAGCGATCGTGTACGATACCAACGTGAACGGCACGGCGTAGCGATCGGCCAGCCGCACAAACGGCGCTGGCTGCGATTCGGCGTCGCGGACCAGCGCGATGATTTGTTCGTACTGCGAGTGGGCTGCGTCGGCCGTGGCGCGGATTTTGACCGCGACGTCGCCGTTCAACGCGCCGGACATTACGCTATCGCCAGCTTTCTTTTCCACCGGCAAGGATTCGCCGGTCAGTGAGCTTTCGTCAAATTCGGCCGCATCGGAGATCAAAACGCCGTCGACTGGCACGACTTCATGCGGTTTTACCAAAACCACGTGATCGATTTGGACTTCAGAAACTTTGACATCTTCGACTTTGCTGCCTTTGACCAAGTGGGCGATTTGTGGCGCGCGTTTTAACAGATCAGACAGTTCGCGTTTTGCCCGATTAGCGGCGTAATCTTCCAAAGTTTCGCCACCGGTCAACATCAGGATAATCACCAACGCCGCCCAATATTGGCCGACTGCGATACAGGCGCCTATGGCCGTGATCGCCAAAATGTCGACGCCGTAGCGACCGCTGCGCAGCGTCTTGATCATGTCAATAATTAAGAATGTTCCAACAATTATCGCCCAAGCGATAATCAGATAACGCGAAAAATCATTGTTGAAATCGCGTGTGATAGCCGCGGCGATCAATCCGGCGACCAGGACAACTGCTGTGACAGCAAATTCCCAGTATTCTTTTACAAAGTTAAAAAGTTTTTTCATAGTGTTGCCATTTTAGCATATTTCGCATCAAGGCGCAGGAAGTCGCTGCGCCGGACAGGTTTGCAACACGCCAGCCATAGCGTCGTGTTCGGCCGGAGTTACCCAGAGAGTGTATTTGATTTTAACAGCGATTTGGCGCGCGATATATTGGCAGCGAAAAGGTTTGAACGGCGGCAACCACTCGGCAGCGTCGCTATCGGACTTTTGCATGTTGGCGCGGCCCTCGACAGCAATCAATTCGAGGTCGTCGTTAGCTAATTCTTTGCGACGGTCAGCGTCGAGCTCTTGTGCGCCAGTCTGCCAGGCGTTGCTCAGCGCCACAACGTGGTCGATCTGGACAGCGCTGGATGTGCCGGTGCCGCGCGTGAATTCGATTCTGGTTCCAGTGTAAGGATCGTCCAGCACTCCGGACAAAACTGTGCAACCGTCGTCACCGTACTTAACTTCTGTTAAATCGCGAGCTAAAATCCGTTGACGCGAGTCGCATTTGCCCCAGCTGGCCCAGCCGCTGCCGAACTCACTACGTTTGTAACCGGTTTTCGGCGCGCGGTCTTTGACAGGCAATTTAGTAAGTTCTTCGACTGCCAGTGACCGATCAGAATCGTCTTTTTGAATTGTTGGTACGATTGGTGTCGGTTCAGGATTTGGCGCTGAATTGGCTTGCCAAAGAATCCCGCCCGCAATGATGAAGAAGATAATAACAATCGCGACAACACGTCGGCGACGATAGGTTTTGGCTTTTGAGCTCATGACTATTATTATATTGTATAATGGTTCAAAGTTAAACAGGAGGTTAAGGTATGAAAATTACTAAATATGAACATTCGTGTCTAGTTGTCGAAAATAGCGACCGAACATTAGTCATCGATCCCGGCGAATATTCAACGAGTTTTCAGCCAGGCAACAACATCGACGCCGTAATTGTGACTCACGAACATGGCGATCATTTCGACCCTGAAAAAATTTCTTCAATTGTCAATCTTAACCCAGATGCAGTTATCTTCACAACAGCCAAAGTAGCTGAGGAATTGCGCAGTAAAGCCACTTTACCAAACAATCAAATTATCGTTGCAGAAAACGGTCAAAAGGTTCAACGCGAGCCATTCGATTTTGAATTCTTTGGCCATGACCATGCAGAAATTGTCGAGGGCGTCGTGCCCTGTGACAACATCGGCGTGGTTGTTAATAATGCGCTAGTTTACGGCGGCGATTCATTTGCGCAGCCGCCAGTGCAGCCGAAGATTCTAGCTTTGCCGGCCGTCGCGCCGTGGCTGAAAATTTACGAATCAATGCAACATGTTGCCGCTACCAAACCAGTCCAAGTTTTTCCAACCCACAATGCCCTGCTGTCGCCGACTGGCGAAAGCATCTTTTACAATTGGTTAAGAAAAGCCTGCGAAGACAACGGCACCGAGTTCATTGATTTGCAACCTGGCGACGCAGTTGAAGTCTAATCCTTGCTTAAGTGTCTCTGTAATTTATCTACAATCCCTAACTCGAGCGGCCTTGTGCGTTGGTCAAATTCGCGCTGACTATTCAGTGGGATGCCCTTGTCTAACTGCTTAGTATAAAGCGTGATATGCGGCACGGTAAAGTCCGTGCCCCCCCCCAGCACGACGCGAATCGCATCACGCCATTTTTCCAAGTCTAGTATATCAACTAAGCCTACGATTGACTCGAGGTCTTTTTCCGGCTGAAAGGCCCGCAGGAACTGGCCATCCAGCTGCGGCGGATGATCATCTATGAAATGGGCCACCGAATTGTTAGCTTCAGAAATTCGGTCAGCCAAAGACTTATCGGCAATCTGATCAGCGAATTTGATTAGCGAAACATGGAATTCTGTTTTCAATTTCAGGCCATCGATTTCTTTGGGAAAGTTTAGTTTGCGAACATAATCCGTCGTGTCAACAATGATGTAACTGCCATGTTCTTGGCTAAGGCGGACTTGTGGATTTTGCTCCGTCATAACTAACCTTTCCAGTTTTTATGGCGTTAAGCGGTTCATATCGCGCGGAAAGAGTGTAGCTTCCTTAACATTATTAAGACCGATCAATTTTTCAGTCAAGCGTTCCATACCCAAACCAAATCCACCGTGCGATGGCATGCCGTACTTAAACGCTGATAGATAAGGCACAAAACCTGGGTCGTTTGGATCGCCGTCGGCCAGCGTTTTCAGCTGCTCCACCAAGATCTCGTAGCGATGTTCGCGCATGGAAATCGTGGCGATTTCGAGGCCGCGGAATAATAGGTCGGCCCGCTCGGCCAAAGTCGGATCGTCGGCTTTCAATCGGTGATAGAATTTCATGCTGCTAGCTGGCCAATCGACAACGAAAACTGCTTCTGAGTTTAGGTTTTTCTTGGCGTAATCGCAGATCCAGCGCTCTTCGTCGGGAGTCAAATCCTTCTCGTCGGTTGTGTCAGTTTTGGTGGCTTTGGTGTAAAGTTCGTGAATCTCTGCCATACTCAAACGCGGGATTTCTTTGGGTAAAGTCGGTTTAACGGAATTCCATTTCTTTAGATCATCGCTATATTTTGCGAAAACATCGTCGCTGACGCGGTTCATTAAGCCAGAAATTAAGCCAAGCAAATCATCGAAAATGATGAAGCCCATTTCAACATCAAACGTGATGAATTCTGTCATGTGGCGCGGCGTGGCACTCGGTTCGGCGCGGTAGGTTTTGCTGATTTCGTAAACGCGCTCGAATGGGCCGACCATGATCTGTTTGTAGAATTGGGCCGATTGCGCCAGTGTAGCGGTTTTGCCGAAATAATCCATTTTGAAAACTTCAGCGCCGCCTTCAGTTGGTTCGGCCAGCAGTTTTGGCGTGCTCATTTCGGTGAAGTCATTTTCGTCTAAGTAAGCACGGACGCTATGCATGATTTCAGCCTGGACTTTGAAGATCGTTTGTTCCTGCAGGTTTCTTAGACCAATCACGCGGTTGTCGAACAGCGTGTCGAGGTTTTCCGATTTGTGGCCCAACGGTTTGTCGATTTCAATCGGCGGCTCGTCGGTCACGGGAACTTCGACTTCAACTTTTACATCGTGTAGTTCTGCACCGCCGGGCGCGCGTTCATCAGCGACGACTTTTCCTTTGACTGTCATGACTGTGCCGATCTGCAGACCACGCAACTTTTCTATTTCGTCTTTGTCGCTGATCAGCATTTGCGTTAAGCCGCTGCGGTCACGCAATGTAATAAAATTCAAACCGCCCAGCAAGCGTTTTTTATGTAGCCAGCCTTGTAATTCAACTCCCTGGCCGATTTTGTCTTTTAGCTCCCTGGATAAAGTTCTCATGATTTTCCTCTTACTTTAGTTAGTTGATTCGGCTGGTTGGCGGGCTGTGGGCTAGACGAAATCACCGGCTTTCGTCGCCAGCCCGCAAATTACTATTAGAATCGCCGATTCGTTTCATGATTTTATTTTACTATATTCCTTAAATTTAAGCTAGCAGAGCGCGCGTGATGTCACTCAGCGTCAAGAAGCCAATCGTTTTGTCGTCCTTTTCCACCATCAGCACTGATGAATTGTATTCGCACATCTGGCGCAGGGCCGACTCCAGTGGCGCCGAAGCCGCGACAGCTGGCGGCAATTTGCGCATGGACTTAGTCACAACCTTTTCTTCCTGTTCAATCGGCAGAACATCATCAAGAAACAGCAGTCCAACCGTGTGGTCAAGATTCTTTTCAGCAACTGGAAATACTTTGTGGCCGCTGTTAAACAGCTCGTCCAATAATCCCGGCGTCAGAGGATCTTTGGCTTGCACAAAGGCAACTTCATCGCGCGGCGTCATGCTATCAGCTGCGGTTTTGTCGCGGAAATTCAGCACGCCAGTTAAAAGATTTTTGGTCTTTTCATCGATGACATCACTTTTCTTTATCAGGTGCACCAGTTCATGCTCAGAATTAATACGTGGCTCGTCGCCCAGATTATTCAACCGCGCCATCCACTTTGCCCAGGAAAAATACTTTGTAAAGAAACCTAAATGTTTCCTGATCATTTCGGTCGACGAAGGCTGCAAGGCACGCCCTAAGATTACCGCCAAAGCCGTAACAACAAACGTAATCGCTCCGCCAACAAAGAACCCCCAGGTCCACGCCGAGAGAATCGCGATCACGATGACATCGACCAGCGCCAAACTGTGTGTAATGACGGTCAGACCGGGATAGATATCAAGGAAACGACTGAGCTCGCGATAAGATTTCTGACGTTCAGCCAATCGTTCGATTTCGAACCGGCTCTCGTGCGGTTTGAAATGAAATGCCAGCAACAGCACTAACAACAAGCTAAAACCAACTACTGCAAAAATCATTTTCCTCCTTTGCATGTATTGTATCATGGGTCGTCTTTATGTTAAAATCGTTATAATTAAATGGAGGTATTTAGATGAACACACGGTTATGGATATTTTTAGCGGTGCTAGTTGTAGCGACAGTCGGCGGTTTGGTATGGTATAAAAATCAAGGCGGCGACACGGCCGCTTACACTGAGCATTTGGATGGTACCCGGTTAATCACAAAACAAAGCATAATTGATGCAATGAAAGAAAGTGGTAAACAGGACATCGACGAATCGACCATCATTCCCGATCATTTCCTGGGCAAGAAAGACAGCAAAGTCATCGTTATCGAATACGAAGACTTCGCCTGCAGTGCCTGTAACTCGCTAGCACCGTACGCTACCAAAATCCACGAGGAATTCCAGGATCGCGTGCTGTTCATTTACCGTCACTTTAGCATCAATCAGAACACTTCGACATTGAGCCAGAGCGGCGCCGAAGCGGCATTTTTACTGGGTGGAACAGACGCCTTTTGGCAGATGCACGAGTTGATCTTTAGCGACGATAGATGCGTCGAGGGTCAGGAAAAGTCAGGTTGCGAAGAAGCAATCCTCGGTTACGCCGAATTAATGAAACTTGACAAGGATAAATTCAAAACCGCACTGACCGACTATATGACCAATGGCATTAAGGACAAGATCAATCGCGACAAAGCACTAGGTGTAGTAGCTGGTGTAACCGCCACGCCGACTTGGCTCATCAACGGCGAAGAAATCAGAGGGGCTAACTACAACAAGATGCGCGAAGCAATAGAGCAGGCGCTGAAAGACACAAAATAACTTTTCTTGGACGTTATTTTTGACTATTTTTGATGTTATCGATCGAGTTCAAGCTGCCCTCGAGTTTGTTGCGTAATTTGTCCAGAAACATCTGGAAGACATCGTCACGCAATATGCCGACGAACTGTTTTTCCTTGCTGCCAACGATGACAACTTTGTCGCCGGGTTTTAAATCCAATTCGGCGCGCAAGTCAGCCGGGATGACCAACTGACCCTTACTGCCGATAGTTGCCGCGCCGTAGACTTTTAGGTCTTCTTTCATATCGTAAAGTATAACTTTTCATACTAAGAATGTCAATAGATGGGTAAATAGTTCTGAGGTCTAAATGTTGACGAATGTTCGAATCTCCTATAGAATCGGTTCATGGAAGAGAAAATTACCCAGATTAAAGATTGGCTCGGAACAGGCGCGATTAATATTTTTGGTTCGGCATTTGCCGGCAAGGACACGATCGGCGAGCGTTTAGCAAAGTTGATAGACGCAGAACTAATTGTCAGTGGCGATATTGTCCGCGCTGCTCGCGACAGAGCCCAGAATGCAGCGATCCAGGAAGCGGCAAAAAATACCGATCGCGGCGGCTGGATGGCAATGGAAGAATATAAGCAGCTAATCGCACCCTATTTGACTGATGAAAAAATAAGTGGTCGACCTTTAGTTTTGAGTATGGTCGGACGCTGGCTTGGCGAAGAGCAACCAGTTATGGAAGCGCTAAAAAGTGGTGGTCATGACACACGAGCTGTTCTGCTAATTAACATTCCCGAAGAAGAAGTTTGGCGGCGCTGGGAAACTGTCGGTGACACTCGACAAGGTGGTCGGCCTGATGACTTAACGCGCGAAAAGGTTCTGCGACGACTGAACGATTTTCACGACAAAACTCTGCATGTTATA
>Ga0099364_10001576_pt1 | contig 37212 bp, 32 predicted proteins | sample TergutTh196P3_FD_73070 | JGI IMG/M metagenome (GOLD analysis project Ga0099364, IMG submission 73070) | Microcerotermes parvus P3 segment gut microbial communities from Pointe-Noire, Republic of the Congo - Th196 P3 | ecosystem: Host-associated > Arthropoda: Insects > Digestive system > Gut ... | reverse complement strand
ATGAGGTTTATAGGGTACGCAAAATGCCCGACAACAAGTGCTGGATGATGGATAACCTAGCTTACGTAGGCGGCGGTGATAATACTTTTGGTGATGCTGTGCCGAGCAATACAACTGGTGTTGGCGGTCTGCGCGAAGTGACAACAAGCGCTGATTGGGACAACCCTTCCGGCGCAGGCAACAGTACCCGACGCTTTGCTAATAACTCGAACGCTGGCTTAACACTAGGCAGCGGTACAACTTGTACGTCTACTTCTACTGGTACGGGAGTGATGGCATCAATCTGTGGCGACCAACTCCTCTACAACTTTTGTGCAGCGTTAGGCCTAGATACAGGTACTACTCCTACCTGTACAGCGGTTTCTAATACCACCACAGGTACCGGCATGGCAGATGTTGGTGTGGTAGGAAAGCCTGGTGGTGTAGGCGGCGAGTCTCTTGGCTCAGGCGGTACTTCAATCTGCCCAACTGGTTGGAGAATACCAGTAGGTAGAGTTGGTGGTCCAGCCAGCAACAGTGACACCAATAACGAATGGGCAATACTAAACGGCAGCTTCAACACGGGTGCCTTGTCGGCAGCTAATGCCACGGCAGGTGCTGGGTTCATGGGTTATTGGCAACCGGCTGGTACATCTGTGGGTACGAGCGGTATCCAACTTGGTGGCGGTGCTTTTGGTACAGTTGCAGCCGGCCACGTCAGCACTACGGCGAGCAATCTCCTCAATCAGTCCACGTTTGCGTTCTGGTGGGCATCCTCTCTCTTCTCGAACACCCTCGCTTGGTACACGTACGTGAGCAACACCGGTGTCATGCCCGGCACGCACAACTTCGCTAAGGGCAGCGGATTTACTGTCCGCTGTGTATTCCCATAAACCCTTAATCCAACTTTCGCTTCTTTGATTTAGGGTACGGCTCTCTTTGGTCTGTTAATTCTAGCAAATAATCTACGCTTGTATTGTGGTATATCGCCAATTTTCTCAATATTTCAGACGGGACATCATTTTTCCCGATTTCGTATTGAGAATAGCCTGTTTGTGACATGCCTAGTATTTTACCCATTTGTGTTTGGTTCAAATCTTTATCTGTGCGTAAATCCCTAAGTCTTTTATAAATCATATAACCACCTAAGTGGAATTATAAATAGCTTAAAACAAGTTATTGTTATTTAACGTAAATTAAGTTAAAATGCCCGTGGAATAACACGCCCCAAAACATATTTTTACAAAAGTGACATGGTAGCCGCTTTCTATAATTAGATGCTTAGAGGCTTTAGGCAAATAATTCTGAGGAGGCGGTATGAATGAATGTACGGCTAATTGGGTATTGCCGTGTAAGTAGTTGCAACCAAAATTTAGACAGGCAGCTTATCGCAATGCGGCAATTCGGAGTGCCTGAAGAAAATCTCGTAGTCGAGATGATGACGGGCAAGAGTTTTCAACGTCCTGCGTACCAAGCTATGGTCGCAAAGCTAAAGCACGGCGATGTTTTGGTGCTAAATTCGCTCGATAGGTTGGGGCGGGATTATTTTTCCGTGGTTGACGCTTGGCGGCATATCACGAACGAAATCGGCGCAGACATCGTAATTCTGGACATGGAGCTTTTGGACACACGAAAAAAAGGGAGGGATTTTACCGCCTCGTTCGTTGCGGATTTGGTTTTGCAAATACTTTCATATGTAGCGGAAAATGAGCTTCGCACACTGCACGCTAGACAGGAAGCGGGCATTGCGGCGGCGAAGGTACGCGGCGTAAAATTCGGCAGACCACCGAAGGAACGCCCAAAAATGTTTTATGAGCTGTGCGGGCAATGGAAGCGTGGCGATATTACATCTCGGGAAGCAGGGCGTGAATTAGGCGTAAGCCATACCACGTTTATGGCGTGGGTAAGGGAAGAAACAACGGAAGAATAGGGCTTTTTCTTGGAAAGAAAAGTAGAGGTTTCTTTCCACCAGAATAATCCATTGTAAATATATGGACGGCTACCATGTCACTCCAAACAAAAAATACCAAAACCTCTTATAATGCCCAAAACTCAATGAATTTATTCATTGCAGGATTATATAATTTTTCCATTTTGTTGGCAAGCATCACCGAAAACAGGAAATTGATGGTAATTTGCTAGGATATAACGCTTGGAAAGAAACCTCTACTTTTCTTTCCAAGAAAATCACTAGAAAAGAGGTCAAGGTAATGAGAAAGAAAAAGAGAAAGCAAGAACTACAGGCACTAGCCGCAAAAGTAGAAAGAACAGCAATCGCTGTTATAGCTATGGCTTGCTCAGTGTTCCTGTTATTTGCGTTTGTATTTTTGTGGTCGGCAACAAATGCCCCAGTTAGGCTAAACGCAGTGGATTTTTCTTCAGCGATAGCCGCCCTGCAAAACGCCTCGCTTTTTGATGAGGATTTTATCCAAGCGCGGATTTCCCTCAAAAGTAAAATCGACGCAGCCGAGGAATTGCGGGATAATACGGTTGTTAGTGAGAGCGGAAGCACAATCCCTAACACTGTATACTGGGCTCCGCAGGCAGCCCACGATGCGCTAAACGCCGCCATAAATCGGGCAAAGGCCACGCTTGGAGTATTGGAAATAAAGAGCATAAGCGTTATGAGCGGTAATTATTACACTATTCCGCTTACCGTAGAGGGTATGCCGCCCCTCACGAGCGTTACTCTCAATTTTGAGCCGGAAAAAATAATGTTTATCGAAATGACAGATAACACAGCGGTTACGCCGCTCTCTTGGCACGAGCCCGAGCAGGGTTGGGTTGCGTTCACATACATTGACAATTCACCCAATCCCGACCCTGCTCACACAGGGCTAGTCAACGTCCCTCACTTCTACGCCTTGGAAAGCGGCGAAATTGAGGTCGCCGTATTTGCTTCTTGGCATGATACCGATATGGGGGTATCGGGCTTTAGCGGCGAAGAAACGGAACAACAGCCAAGTGTCAATTCCTTTGCCGACGAAGCAGATGTCGCTTCTAATGTCACCTATCTTCCCATACCGCCTATGAGGGACTGGTCAATGAACATTCTGCCTGGGCAGGGGAGAGATGGCACAGGAATTGAATTTACCAATAGAGGGCCTCGTACAGACAGAGAAATGGACATAGATGTGTCATTTTTTACAGACTTTGAAGATTTTGTAAAAAGCAGAAATCGTACAATTGCTGAAATTATGGGAATTACAGATGGGAGTGAAGAATAATGAAAAAATATATCGTTAGCACGGTTTTATTTCTAGTTTTTGTCGGGATTATGCAGGTTTCGGTATTTGCTCCGCCGCCCGGTCTTTTCGACAACTCCACAGCAGAATTGCGTGTAGTCTCTGGTATTCGTGCCGCCCAATATACAACTGCGAGCATGGGGAACAACTTCCACCCGAGTAACAGCAACTGGACGAATATACAGGCAAGTGGTAGCAATTCAGATATAATTATAAATGTCCCATACAATGCCACATATATCAATTTCTTATATTGGGACTTTGGTACGTTCAACCAAGTTTCCGCCCCAAATACAGGCTGGCTTTTTGGCGGAACAACAACATTTTCAATAGGGGGAATGTCCGCCAATATCGGTTCGCTACAGCAGGGAGATTTTGAGCTATATACGCCGCCGTCTTTTAACGCTATTAGGGCTAGGGGTAAATATGTCGCCATTAGCACAAGTCATTTTCAGCGGATAAATAACGAAAGGGTAACAATTAAACTTGTTCGTTGGAATACAGTAGCGGGTCAGCAACGCCTAGTTGATTCTGAGGTTAATTTTTTTATAAACTGGACGGGCGTACCATTACCGCCAGCACCCTCACTTACAGGCATTTCATACGATGACCTAACCCAAACAGTCAGCGGTATAACCTCTGCCATGGAATACAGCGTATTTACAACAAGCTGGTCCTCGTGGTTTACAGGAACGAGTCAGCCGATAAATTTATCCTCGTACCTAAGCACAAGCAGAACAACAACCGTGAGGATAAGATACCGAAATCCGCAGTCAGAACAAGTAGGTTTTATTATCCCCGCCGTGCCAAAAGCGCCAACTCATCTGTATCTAACGTGGGAATACGGATATATATTCCTTGATGGGCTAAAGGCAAATCATGTTTATGCACTGTCCTACAGTACAGATTTTTCTGGCAATGACTTTTTAGGCTATATCTCCGCAGCACACACAAGCGCATACGACTACTTCGACTTGACCGCCTATATAAGCCCTGGCGACCCCATCTATGTGCGAGAGTTCGCCCCGAGCAATGATGCGTACTTCTCAGATTACGTGATGTTAATCGCGCCAACGGCACAAGTGCCTAACGCTAAGTATTCCGCGCCCACCCATGAACTCACTTTCCCTTCCGCAGGCACATACTATGTGCGTGTAAATCCCGATTCTGGAGGAGATTGGAATACGTTTAATGCTACATCTCCCAGCGCGTCGCTTAATTTATATCCATATTTAAGTGTTGAACACGAAACGCAGATTGACATAGCCGCGCCGTGGTCGGGCTCTGCTTTTCAGACAATCATAGTCCCGCCTTTAGACGAAGCCCCCGATTTGTGGGTGGAGTGGATTAGTGACCTAGGGCTTGTTGTTTGGGGCTTTGAGCTTGATTATGTATACGATTTTTCGCTTAATCCAGAATTTTACCCAATGGGCTGGTTTATTGCGGAATTTTATGGCGAGCTAATGGGTACGCCTAATCCGGGCGATAAGCTGTACCTCCGTGTGGCAAAAGACCTTAGCTCTCCGCCGTCCGCTTTCATAGAGCTTACCGTTCCTCCGCTCCCTCACGATATTAAAACGTCCGTTGTGGGGCTAGAGTATGACAATGGAGTGTATGGCTATGATGCAATCAACATCAATGATAATTTTAAGGTAAGTATCAATCGGCAGTTATATATTGTGCTGAAAAAGTATGATTCCGCAGGGAATATAACTACGTCGCCTGACTATCCTGTGACGGTAAACAATAACGGATTTAACTTGCTCGCGTCGGCTATAGATACCTCGTTTAGGAATTTTACAGCCGAGGAGAGCATAGAAATTTTGGTTTACAGCGACAGTGCGGCGCAGAATCAGCTTAACAGCCAGACGATACTCCCCCTCTTGCTTGAATTTGAGTAACGTCCGCCCGAATTTGTGGCACGAGTTTGTCAAAAATTCGTGCCACAAAAACTTGATTATGTCAATTATTTATCCTATAATAAAAAAACTAAATCTTGGAGGTAGCCATGAACATAAATTCTATTGGCTTAGAAAGCCCATACATCACAAATTATGATGTATTAAACACACCTACGCCCGATTTTTCGTCACAGGAAGAAACAGAAAAGGACGAAATAGAGGAAGAATTGCGTATAGCCCATACCACGACTGATTTTGATTTAGAAAATGCGGTACTTAAAGCTAACTCTGGCTCTGCCGTACATCAGAAAATGGCTCAGAAATTAGACGTGGAGAGTATTTACACTGATAACGGCAGTAAACTGTTAGATGAGCTTTTTACAAAGGTCAATATACCGCCGCCAACTTTTCCTGCAAGCGTGTTTAATCTATCCCTAGATGAGCTTAATACCATAATGTCATATGTGTACCAGCTCACAGGAAGCCTTGACACGTCTGGGCTGTCTGATGCGGATAAATACAAAATGTTTGACGCTATCTTTTCTGCTTACTTAGGTAATGACTTCTTGGATGCCGCAGTGGTAAACAGGGCTACAGGGTGTGATTATTTTAAGGGAGGCTTTGACTACTTAAAGAGTACCCAATGGGCAGCAAGTAGCTTATTCTATGAAACGCTTGTACGGCATGGAATTGATTCAGACAATCTCGCCAAAACAATAAAAGATGCAAACGGCTTTACGGGAATGTCTGACGATAAAATCCGTGCCGCTGTAAGGGCTAAGTATTCCGAGCCAATGACATACAGAGATGCCCTGCTTATGGCAGAGGAATTAAAAAATCTAGGGTTATTAGATGTAAATATAGGTGACTTTATTAGAGGTCAAGTTAATGATAAGGCGCAACAAAAATTAAGAACCTCTGAAGAACGAGAACGCTGGCTAACGGATTTTTATTCTAGGGTGTTTGATGCCACCGTAGATTTTGACGAGTTGGTAAACGCTGTAAAGGGAAATCTTCCCATAACCATAGCAGGCGTAGCTTTAAACCCCGCTCCAACTGGTACTATGAGCAGTGCAGGAATGGCTTTTAACACTATCAACGAAGATACAACAACCGCTCGCAAAAAAGTAGCCGAAAACATGATACGGCGAATGGAAGAAGAAATGATTGCTACCCTAACAGGGCAAAAGCAAGTGGACACTAGAAGATTTTTGTCCTCGCTGGTATAGCAGTTATTACACAGCCGCCAAAAACCATAATCGAATTTAAGCCGTCAGCCTTGCACTACGATATACAGCATTTATATCGTCCTGAGTAAAGCCGAGATAGCGGTAAGTAATTTCATACGAGCTATGGTTGTATATTTTCATTAACAACATAATCGTTTTCTCGGGGGCGTTGCTATCGTTTAGTGTATGATAGCCAAAGGTCTTGCGTAAGGAATGACCCGATACAGGGTGCGGAATAGCCACAGCTTCGGCGGCGGTACGGATAATTCGATAGGCATGTGTGCGGCTGATAGCTTTCCCTGTACGCGGGTTTTCAAAGAGAAATTTACCCGACCTCGCGGCATGGGAATACATCTCCAACGCAGATATTATGCCCTCGTGAAGCGCGATGGTTTTTACCTTGCCAGTCTTTTTCTCGGTAAGGGTAAGGGTTTGGCGTACACGACCATTGGTGAAATCATAGACATCGTTCCAGCCTATGGATAAAATATCGCTAATTCGTAGGGCGGTGTATAACGCCATGACGATTAGCACATAATTGCGAATCTGCCCTTGTTCCAAGTAATACTCCACCAGCTTGCGGATTTGCTTCTTGTTTCGAATAGGTTCGGTAGTTTTCATTGTAATCTCCCTTCAATATTTACGCCCATGTTCCACAATCTCAATGTGGCACATGGGCTTTGTTTTTCCTTGTAGAACAAGTGTTTCGCCCCTGCTCCCATTTTACCATTCAAAAAATCGGGACTGTTATTTCTTTGGTTTTCCCTTTAATATCAATCAATAAAGCGCGGAGTGCCACATTGAGATTGTGGCACTCCGTGTTTTGGTTTTATAGATTTTATTTCAATCCTCAGAAAGGGGTCTTTTATGAGAAAGACACGTATTTTCACAGCGATTTTGGTGGTGATGTTCCTGCTGATTGTGTTGGTCAGTAGCGTAACAGCCATAGAATCCGCAGACAACAGCGGCGGCAAATTCCTTGCGCCTATTGAGCCGCCTACGGCGGATTCAATCCCTGTAAGCAATCGTGCGGAGCTAGAGGCTATTCGCAATAACCTTACAGGAGCATATCACTTGACGGCAGATATTGACCTTATAGGCAAAGAATGGATTCCGATTGGAGATGAAAGCACGCCCTTTTCGGGATTATTTGACGGTCAAGGGTATGCAGTAAAAAATATGTCTATCCACGCCGCCAGTGGTTCTGTGGGCTTGTTTGGATTCGTTAGGTCAACAACAATAAAAAATGTTGGGATTGAAAACGGAGAAATATCAATAAGTAATGAGTCGGGTTCACTTAGGGTCGGGGGCATTGTTGGCGCCACCGATTCCACACGGACATCAATCATCAACACGTATTTTATGGGTACTATTCGTGTTACTAACGCCGACAGTACACGAATTACAAATGTAGGCGGTATAGCAGGTGGAACAACTGCCGCAAGCATTGAACACAGCTACAACAATGCGGATATTTTTGCAAGCTCGACAGCAGGTGTATTTGTTGGCGGAATATCCGGGGCTTCAAGCTCTAGCACAAATTTTACTATTAGTAATTGCTACAATAGCGGAAATATTCACGCAGAATCAGTTTCAGAGCGTTCAGGTGCAGGCGGCATTGTCGGCTCTTTAAGCGGCGGTTCGGGCGGGAGGGCTTCTTTGTCTGATTGCTACAATTTAGGCACAGTTACGGCATTGTCGTCCTCGCTACGCAGCATTAGCAGTGGTCAAGGTATGCCTGATGTAGGCGCAGGGGGAATTATCGGCGTTGGGTCAAGGGCGGATATTTCTAATAGTTACAATGCGGGTGATGTAACGGCTAAGGAAGTTTTGTCGGAGGCAGGTCAGCATCGATTAGGTGTTAGAGCGGGCGGCATTGTTGGCGGTTATAGCGGTTATGACAACCAAGCACCACACGTTAGCAACAGCGTTGTTTTAATGGCGCGAATAACGGAGGGAGATGGCGGCGGAAATTTACTAACATTGGGCGAAGCAATGTCCAAGGATACCTATGTAGCATTGGGGTGGGATTTTGAAAATGTGTGGGAAATGCCAAAAGAGGGCGGCTATCCTGTTTTCAAGGTACTGTCTGTGCCACAACCTACTGTATCAAATCCCTCTGTTTCCAATTTCACCGCACAACCGACAGCCCAAGACGTAGAGGTTGGTGTGTTAATCAAATGGACGGCCGAGGACGATGCTATCGGCTATTTTATATACCGCTCGGAAACAGAGGACGAATGGGAATTTATCCGCAAGCATGGCAGTACACCTACCGAATTTGTGGACGTAAATGTAAATTCGCATACACGATATATTTATGAAATTGTGAAAATGATGCCGTGGCAAGGTGACGATGAGCCCATTGAAGATGAGCTTATTGGCACGGCAGAAATCACAACGGGCGAAATTCGCGGCGCGGAGCGTGACGGCGAAAAAGGCTTCATTATGATGACAATTGACAGCCCGATTATGTCAGTAAACGGCGAGGAAACGGAGATTGACCCTGGCAGAGGAACAACGCCGCAGATTATAGACGGCCGCACACTTATGCCGATACGCGCCGTCATTGAAGCCATGAACGGTTCGGTAGACTGGAATCCCGCAGAATCGAAAGTGAGCCTATTCTGCGGCGGGCATAATGTTGAAATGCAGTTGGGAAACAGCAGCTTTACTGTCGGAGGGGCAGAAAAGGAGCTTGATGTGCCTCCGCAGATTATAAACGAAAGGACGATGATGCCTATTCGGTTTGTCGCTGAGAATATCGGCTGTGAGATAGCGTGGGTGGGTTCTACGCGGCAGGTTATTGTTGTTTATTGGATTTAATAAAAAAATAGAATGTGGAGGAATTAGTTTTATGAAAACATTTATGCAGAGGGCTTTTTCATTACTTCTTACGATTACAATGGCATTGTCGGTTATAACGATTACGCCAACAAAATTGATAGCAATGCCCGCTTCGCCAACAGGCAATGTTGAACAGAGGATTGAGGCATTGCGGCAGATATTCCCAAACGGCTCGTATTTTTCAAAGAATAAAAGTGCTTGCAGTCATGGTAGATTTAATGTGTGTGATAATTGTTCGCTAACTGGTGCAATGCAAGGGTTAGGGTATCCCAACCGCATGGGTATGCCTGAAAGTTGGACATGCGTAGCATTCTCAATGTATGCTTTTTATTATGTTTTTGGCACACCATATGATACCTTAGCATATAACGGACGCGCACCTTCAGGTGCATCTCTAGTTTCGCAAGCACAGGCGCGACCTGGAGATATATACGTTTGGAATAACGCTCATATGGCAATGTATCTCGGCAATGGGAAATTCTTCGAATCAAATTTTGAAGCACCAAATAAGGTTTCGCATGGTGCAAGCCTTGCAACAACCGCACCATCATACATTGTTCGTGCAAATAATTATGATGAAATAGAGCGGCAATCCTCAACCCCCATAGATAAATCCCTCAACGAAAGAGTAATCGGCTCACAAATCACCCGAGGACAGAACATCAATCAATGGGAATGTCTGTTAAGCGATAATCGTAAATTCGTGGCGGTAATGCAAGGCGATGGAAACTTCGTTGTCTATAATACCCAACAAGCCCTGTTTTCCACAAGCACAGACGGTAGCGGCGGTACATTTCTTGCCTTGCAGAATGATGGAAACTTGGTTATATACAATAATGAGCCAAGAGCGGTATGGAGTCCCAATATTCATAACGCTCATACACTTTCGATGCAGGATGACGGAAATCTTGTTGCATATGACAGCGGCGGCAGGGCAGTATGGGCAAGTAATACGGTAAATAGCGGTACAGGCGTATTTAACCCTGTCAACAACACACCCGAACCTACTCCTGCTACAACACCAGAACCTACTCCCACACCAACGGCAACCCCCGAACCTACACCTATATCAACGCCAGAGCCGACACCTACATCAACACCCGAGCCAACTCAATTACCTGCACCGACACCGACTACAACACCCGAGCCAACTCAAACACCCGTGCCAACACCGCCCCCAACGCCCGAACCAACACCACCGCACGAAAACGGCAACAACCCCGAACGAGGGCTTTCCAATGATATAATCCTTAATGCAACAGTTACCGAGGTTGGCGTAAAATTTGACTGGACACCCAATGACAACACACTTGGCTACAGGATTTACCGTTCAAGCGTTCCAGGGATTGAGGGAATATCAATTACGGATTTCCCGATTTTACCCAAGGACGGAGCATTTGCGGGGCAATATGTAGACGTAAATGCCGAACCCGAAACACAGTATTATTACACAATTCGCACTGTGGAAGCCGAGGCGGAGCTTGACAGAGAAACCACCACCATTATCCCAGAAAAACTTGGGCTACCGAGCAAGGAATTGTCGGTAATGACAGGCGATATAATAAAATTTGAGGCTTCTCCCGATGACGGCACAAGACGTTTCATACTTATGACGGTAGATGTTCCCACTATGCTTGTCAACGATGAGGAAATGGAAATAGACCCTGGCCGCGGAACAACGCCGATTATAATTGACGGACGAACGCTTACGCCAATCCGCACAATAATAGAAACAATGGGCGGTGATGTTGGTTGGGATTCGGCTGATTCCAAGGTGACACTCAATGTTTTTGAGCGTAGCTTGGAGATGTGGATTGGCAGCAGATTGTTACGCCTTGATGGTGCGGACAGGGAAATGGATATTGCCCCCGACACAATAAATGGGCGTACAATGCTACCGCTGCGTTTTGTTTCGGAGAATGTCGGCTGTGAAATAGCATGGATAGGGAGTACGCGGCAGATTATTATTGTGTTTTATGGCGTTGATTAGTATAACAGTTTACCGCCTACAACCAACTGTAACTATGCTGTAACTGTAGTCAAAAACAAGGACAGTTATATTATTTATATATTATGCCAAGGTTGTGATGTAGTTGATGGTGATGTTGCAAGACTTGCTTCGGGATTACAGGAGGTATCTCTTGAAATCTCTCCGTCCCGAAACGGCAGACAAATACCGCGTCCGCCTTGCTTCGCTCCTTGCCGACCAGCCCGTCACGAATACAGTTAGTCGGCTTGAAGTGGGCAATGTTTTGGATAAGCTAGGCGAAATAAAGTACAAGAATTATTTTTCACAAAGCAAGAACGCCTTTTTGCACTTCTGCGAATGGCAGGGCATTAAGCTGTCCACAGACACGCTTGCTTGTATCAGCGAATTGGAGCGTGCGACCAAGAAGAAATACAAAAAGCTAAAGCCTGTGGCGTTTGCGGATATTAACAAGAAGATTAAAAGCCTTAGAAACATGAAATTAAAACTTAGCTTTCAAGCGATTATTGCAACAGGGCTTCGGGTGTCCGAACTGGCGGGATTATCTGCAAGAGATTGTACCGTGTCTGACAATTCCATAAAGTTTAGCTTTACTGGCAAGGGCGGCAAGGTGGGAACAGCTACGATAACGGCGAGCGATTACCCCAAGCTGTACGAAAGATTAAAAGAACATATAGAGGTTGTTAGATTAAAAGAACAGCTAGGGGTTGTCCCTTTGGACAAAAAGCTATTCTATTCCGCTGGCTATTTGCAATCCAAAGCAACAGCCCTCGGCTTCACCTGCCATGACTTACGCCGTGCTTTTGCTAAAATTGAGTACAAAAAGTGCAAAAACAAGGCTGAAGTGAGCGAAAAGCTACGGCATACGAACAAGCGAACTACGAATATATATTTAAGAAGCAAGGTGAAAATATAACGAATTGTCCCTAATTCGGCGGATAGTGGGTTGGCTTGTCCCTTTTAGGACTTCGCCAAAACCTATTATACGAGGAGGTGTATGTTGCACATGAAGCTGTTGGATTTAATTATTAAAGAATACATCGCCATAGTTGAAACCTTGACGGAAAACAAGCCGATAGAAAACGGCAGAATCATTGTCGAACGTGAGGAATTTAAGGCTATGCTTGAACAATACGGTTACGCTTCTTTTTCGGCTAAAACCAAGGCTTACAAAGCCCTAAACTTCATAATCCACGACAACAACAACTACACCATGCCGTGGAAAGATACGGGACGGAGAAAAACCGTTCGTAAGGTGATAATAAATTACAATACATATGAAGTTGTTAAGCATTTATATGAAACAAGCATTATTATCTAGGGAGTGCTGTTATGAGATATGGTGGGAATTATGACAAGCTCGCCGCTTTTCTCCAAAGGAAAATCCTACTTGACCTGCTTAAATTGCTATGGGTCGGCTCGGTAAGAGCCGCCATGAAAAGCCGACAAGTAGCCCTTTTATACGCCGGCTTGGGCTTTGTTATGCTTGTTATATGGATGGGAATGGGGCAATGGTCGGGTTGGTTGCTACTCGTCATCTTCTGCGTTGCCGTAGTTTTAGGCATACACGAGCATATGAAACACGCGCCCATGAGAAAGAAACAGCAGTTTTTCTTTGATATTTTCTACACTATGGGCTTTTATGCTTCGGGTAACATTTATCCCGAATTTGTGGCAGAGGAAGAAATAAGCGAATACACCACCATGCTTACCTTTCAAACACTTATCCCCATAAACAGTTGGTTTGCTCGAAAGGAACAATTGGAAATGTTTTTGGGCGAGAAAATTACAGATATTAGGCAAAACACCGAGGATAACAGAATGATTTATGTAATGGTGGGGGTTAAGCCTTTGCCCGATTACTTGGAATGGAATGATGGCTATATTTGCATAAACAATGTGCTTGCTGTCGGCATTGACCATATTGGTATTGTTGGAATGAATCTTGAAAAGTACCCCCACGCCTTTATTGCGGGGGAAACAGGGAGCGGCAAGAGCAATATATTAAAATGCCTTATCTACCAAGCCCTAGCCAAGAATTATGAGGTCTTGCTGATAGATTTCAAGCGTGGCGTGTCTTTTTCGGATTTTGCGGATAGTGTTGAGATATATTATGAATATCCCGAGGTGATGAGGGTTCTTAATGACATGGTTGCGGAAACCAATAGCCGATTGGATAAATTCAGGAGCGCGAAAGTGGATAATATCTCGGACTACAACCGTGTGGTGGGCGGTTCCAGCGAATGCTTGCAGCGTAAGTTAATATTCATTGACGAGCTTGCGGAATTGCTGAGAACGAGGGATAAGGAAATATCTAATGCCTTATATGACAGCATTGAAACCTTAACTCGACTTTCTCGTGCGGCTGGCATACATCTTATCATGGGCATACAACGTCCAGATAGTACCATTGTTAGTGGTCAGATTAAGAATAATGTGCCGTTTAGGGTATGCGGGCGTTTTGTGGACAAGGAACCAAGCCGTATTATGCTAAGTAGTGATGCGGCGAGTAATCTGCCGAATATTAAGGGTAGGTTTATCGTTAAGAATGATGAGTTGTATGAGGTGCAGAGCTTTTATTTTATAGGTGATGTTGCGGGCGGTATTGCGAGTAGTATTACGGACGATGCGGCTATTTCAAGCAGTAACAATGATATGGGGGATATTCCTATTTACTCAACGGAGCAAGGGCATATAGAGCCACAAAGCCTCGCTGTTGGGGCTGTATTCCCATTTGAGGTAGATATTCCCACAACCATTGAAGAAACGGACACCGAAGCCGTGGAGGGGCGATGTGGGCAATCTTTTGAGCCTTTTGCAGGCGATACGCCTACAGATAATACCGCCACAGACAATCCCCCCACAGACAATCCCCCCTCAAACTATACCCCCACAGAACCCGACATACACTTTGATTTTAGCAATTTTGGTAAGTAGGGGCAAATAACATCTAAATAAAATCCTCAGTATATTTTCACATTTACATGAATAAGACATCTTGTAAATTTCATATAAATTTGCGAGGTGATATTTGTATGAGTGATACTACAACTATCAATTCGTCAAATGATGAAAATATCGAATACATAAAAATGGGAAACACAACGTACAAAGTAAAGTCCTTTTATGGTGGAGAAATATCTTTTATTGAACTGCTAAAAAACGCACTAAGGCGTGAAGCTGATGCCCTTTTACGGCGGACGGACAGCCAATAAAATCTGGCAAAACGGCTTGATTTCATCGGGATTCAGAGGTAACATGTCCCTATGGTTTAAGCCGTTTTGTTGCTGCGGAAGGGAGTTAAAATGAACAAGCAACAAAAACAGGCAGCAATATATTTACGTCTTTCCCGCGATGACGGTGGAGATGCAGAAAGTAATTCAATTGGAAACCAACGGGAATTGCTTCGGAAATTTGCAAAAGAAACTGGAATTCCAGTTAAGAATGAGTATGTAGACGATGGAATTTCTGGAACTACGTTTGAGCGTGAGGGTTTTAAGCGCATGATTTCTGATATCGAGGATGGCAAAATCGGGGTTGTGATTTGTAAAGACCTTTCGCGCCTCGGCCGAAACAATGCTTTGGTAGCCTATTACACCGAAATTTTCTTCGTAGAAAATGGAATACGATTTATCGCCGTAAATGACGGCATAGATTCCGCCAAAGGTGATAACGAAATAATGGGCTTCCGCTCGGTCATAAATGAATTTTATGCCCGAGATATAAGCAAAAAGACACGTTCGACATTCCAAACCATGGCACTCAAGGGCAAGTTTATTGGCGCACATGCCCCTTATGGTTATAGTGTTGACCCAGAAGACCGTCACCATTTAGTGCCTGATGAGAACACAGCACCTATCGTGCAGGAAATGTTTAAAATGGCGGCTGATGGTATGAAGCCGTACCATATTACACTGCATCTTTCAAATAGGAAAATTGTAACACCGCGAGTCCATATCGCACAAAAAACAGGGAAATATATGAACGCCATCAACAAGGAATTTCCTACCGAATGGAATTTGACTACAGTAGTATCTATCCTTAAAAATCAGGAATACTGTGGACACATAATCTCGCAGAAGGAAACAACACAATCATTCAAAAGTAAAAAGGTGATACATCGCCCTAAAGAAGAATGGGTGATTGCGCGAAACATGCACACTGCATTGGTGGACGAACAGACCTTTGATAAGGTTCAAAGTCTGATTAAAACCAAGAAGCGCGAAAATGTAGCCAAAATCGACAATATCTTTGCGGGGCTTATAAAATGCAGTTCCTGCGGGTACGGTTTGAGCTACACAAGCCCAACCCAAAGAAATGTTACGGGATATTACAATTGCAATCTTTACAGACAGCGTAGTCGCAACAAATTCTGCACAAGCCACTATATCACTTTCCGCTATTTGTACGCCATCGTTTTTGAGCATTTGAAGAAGCTGATTTCATTCGTGGAAAGCCACAAAACTGACCTTGAAGCCTTTTACAGCCAGTATTTACACCAAGGCACAGATTTGAACAACCGTGCAAAAAGCCGCGAGCTAGAAAAACACCGAAAGCGCGCAAACGAGTTAGATGCCATCATCAAGAAAATTGTTGAACAGAACGCCCTTGGCACTCTAACCGATGAGCGATTTGCCGTACTTTCCAAGGAATACGAGGTTGAGCAACGAGATTTAAGCGAAAAAATCGAAAACCTGCAAACCTCGCTAAACCAAAAGAAAGACAGCCTGCAAAGCGCGGAAAATTTCCTAACCGCTATCGGCAAATACACGAATGTTACGGAGCTGACCGCTCCAATACTGCATGAGCTGATTGAAAAAATCGTAGTGCATCAAGGGGTAGGCGTAGGCAAGGCAAGAACGCAGGAGGTAGATATTTATTGGCGATTTGTCGGGCTTATACCCGATAAATAATTTTTTGCAATTTGCGTGTCGTTATACATAAGCCTCCCACGTATCGTGATTTATAACGCCCGTCTGCGGCAAGCCGAATATACGCTGAAATTCCTGTACTGCGCTCTGCGTAATTGCGCCGAAAACGCCGTCCGTGGTTAGCGTGGTAATGCTCGGGTTACAACGCGCCACGCCGTTTAACATTCTCTGCATGGTGGTGACGTTTGCGGACTGACTGCCTACTTGCAAATTACTGCCTGGGAACGGCGGAATAGCGGGGCCGATTGGCGGCGGCTCTGTGCCTGCTAGGTTGGCTTGTATGGCTTTGAATACCTCGTATAGCTTGTTCCATGTTGCCGCTCCGACTACGCCGTCCGCCATAAGCCCAAACCTATTTTGGAACGCGATAACCGCCGTTCTTGTGGTATCGCGGAAAACGCTATCCTCTACGACATACGGCAGCTCGTTATAAAACTGGCCGATATAGTTTAGCAAAAATTGTAATTCTACGACTGCCTCGCCCCTCGCGCCTTGTTGCAACACCACGCTGGGCGGGCTGTTTCCTATGCCGTATCGTTGGCCTTCGCTGTCTAGCTCCGCCATTCGCCTTGCCGCTACATATACGCGGACTATTTCGTTCCATGTCAATTGACCGACTACGCCGTCGGGCGTGAGGCTTCGCAACGACTGGAACGCCTTAACCGAGGCCGTAGTATCTGGCCCGAAAACGCCGTTAGGATTTTGTATAGCAGGAATCCACCAGTTGCCAGAAATTCTATTTAAATACAGCTGTAGCCTGCGAACGTCCTCGCCTGTCGAGCCTTCGCGTAAAGGCGTGCCTGGGTACGCGCCTGGGTTTCTTGGCCCAAAATTCGTTGACTGCACGATATTTATATCCTGCGGATAGTAATACCTGAGAATTTGTATGGGCGTGTAGCCGTTTCCTGCCAAAATCTGCGAGCCGTGCTGCGACATTCCCGCACAGCGCGACCAGGTAGTGGTAGGGTCGCCGTCACAATATGACGAAAAATACGGCTCGGTACGCCCCGGGCGGCGTATGAACTGGTTGAAAATGCGGTACGTAATGTCTTGGATATTTAGGAAGATATTACGGCCGGGGATAAAGGCTTGGTCGAATTGGGTATTATTGGTAATAGTTGAGTGTATAAAAAGCACATACAGCACCCAACGCTTCTATCTGTAGCTACATCTTACCACAAAAAGTATCAATTGCCAACAGCATACTGCACGTTTCATCGTTAAGCCATATACAAACATACGGCTTATTTTTTTACGTGCCATTCCATAAATTCCTTGCACACGCTACGCACTCACCACACCCGCCCGCTTCCCAAAAACTAAAGGCGCACTTATGCACCGCCATAGGCGGTGCGGTATCAAGGACAATTTCCTTTGCATACATTACCAAATATAAGGCGGTGTGTGCGTTGGCAATTTTCCATTTGTCGGTTAGGCGAAATAGCAGGGCTTCGGGGCGGTGTGCGTTGGCAGCTTCGGCATATCGTACGGGCGATAAGCTAACAAACGAGCAAAATAATATGACGTATAATTACAATAATCGCCGTGGCTCTGCTGTTAGGGCTTCGGCGTATCGTTCGGGCGATGTATTAGACGAGGGCGAGAAAACACACGATTTTACCGCCAAAAGCGAGGTTTTACATAGTGAAATTTTGCTCCCAAGCCATGCACCGAGAGAATTTTCCGACCGCTCTACCCTTTGGAACGCTGTCGAAACTTGCGAGAAACACCCAAAGGCACAAACCTTTAGAGAAATTGTCGTTGCCCTGCCTGTTGAATTAGACGAGGAACAAAACCTTGAATTATTGCGTGATTATGTGCAGAAAAATTTTGTGGATAGCGGTATGTGTGCGGATTTTTCGTATCATGCGGGGCATATTCACACGAAAAAGCCCGAAAATTACCCCTTTAAGGATTTGACAATTCAAAAAGAAAATCCCCACGCGCATATCATGCTAACCATGCGACCGCTAAATGAGGACGAAACATGGGGCGAAAAATCACGCAAGGAATACATTTTAGACCGCAATGGCAACCGCATAAAGACCGCAAGCGGAAACTGGCGAAGCCGAAAAATTGACCTAACAGACTGGGAAAAGCCCGAAACATTGGAGCGGTGGCGTGAGAACTGGGCGAGTGCGGTAAATCACGAGCTTAAACGACACGCAATAGACGGGCGAATAAGCAATTTATCGCTTGAAAAACAAGGCATTGACCGAGAGCCAACAAAGCACATGGGGCATAGTGCGTGGAATTTGGAGCGAAAGGGAATAAAAACCGAAGCAGGCGAGAAAAACAGGGAAATCATGCGTAGGAATTTAGCCAAGACCCCCGAAAAAATATCTGAAAATCTGCACGAATTGAAAGCGAAGCATTTTAATTTACATAGAGAAACATCAGAAATTAAGCGGGAAATCTCGCATTTAGGACGAGAACCGCAAATAATAAATGCGACAATCGAAGAAATTACGGAACGAGCAGAGCATATAAAAAGCATTAAAAATCAAGTAGCGGAATTGAAAGCAAAACGCCAAAACATGGGGATTTTGGCGAATAAAAAGGCGATTGATTATGATATAGAGAGATATGAGAGGACATACACGCAGTCAACACGATATTTTGAGCATAAATATAATATTTCATATGAAAATACCGTAGATAAGATTGAATTTTTGAGGGAAGAAACGCAAGAAAAACAGCGGAAATTAGAGCGATTACAAGGCAGACTTGAACCATTAAAAGCAGAGCAAGAAAAAATTTTACTCGGTTATCAAAGACAAAAATTGCTTGCTGATATTTCCTGCGATAAGCAGAAAATATACAACCGCTTGCGAGAATTAGAACGCCAACAAAAACCGCAAAAGCCGTCAGCACAATATGCGATTATGAGGGCAGAAAACGAGCGATTGTTAGACAGTATAAGTAAACGGAATTTTGAAATTATTCTAAAAGACCTAACCCCCGAACAACAAAAAGCCTTGATAAAGCTACAAGAGCATGAGAAAATAAGGGAAATGCCCCGAGCATTTGAGCGTGAATTTTGACAAAAAATGCTATTTGTGATATAATAATTGTAATCACAGCAAATCGAGCATTGAGAGGAGTATTGGAATGGCTATGTCTAAAATAAGCAGTGAATTTTTAACTAGCAGAGCATGGTATAGAGATGTTGTAGGCGGTAAGGATTTGGTTTTGTGTCATACTTCTGCTTTAGAGTGCTTAGAGCTTTTTTCGGGATATGTGAACGAAAAAAATATTTACGTTTATGCAAAAGAGAAAGGCGAGTATGAAAATCTAAACTATCACATTGTAAATAATTTTGATAATTTAGATATTGTGAATATCGGCAATTTGTTATGCACATCTTTCAATCAAACAGTTAATGATATGCTTGCAGATTTTATCAATACGGACGAACAGGCTCTTGCCGAAGCATTAAGCAATTATTTTCACGCTAACAAAAGAAGTTTTACAGGGCTAACGATATATCCTCAAAATATGAAAAATTTTAATTATATGAAAGAGTGGGCGGTTGATTATTATAACGAAAGGGTGGTAAATAGTGACATCGCAAGAACAGCTTATGTACCAAATATTAGGCAAACTTTTTGAAACAAACGCCCCTATTGTTTTTAAGGGTGCATTGATAACAAAACTTGTATTAAACGAAAGCGGCTATAAAGATATAGAGCGAATGACAAAGGATATTGACGGAGATTGGGTTGGAACTCCGCCGACAATGGAGCAATTAGTTGAAACGATAAACCAGTCTTTGATTGATTTTCAAGGCGAATTATACGCCGTAGCAGGTAGGGAATATTTAAACGAACAAACCGCAGGTATAAATATTTTAGATAAAGAAACAAACGAAAAAGTTATTTCAATGGATATAGGAATTAGACCTGTACGTGGCAATAGAACATACTATTATGGAACAGCCAAAATCAAAGGAGTATTGCCGAATGACATTTTATCCGACAAAATAGCGGTTCTGTCAAGTAAGACAGTATTTAGGCGTGCAAAGGACATTGTAGATGTTTATGCACTTTCACATTGCGTAAAAATAAGCATATTTGAAATCCTTAATGCCTGCAAAGAAAAAGATATAGAAATTGGTTTGTTTGACGAGTTTTATTTAAGAAAAGCAGATATAAAACACGCCTATGATAAATTAAGGGGCGTTGAGAGAAAGCCCGATTTTGAAATTGTTTATTCGCATTTAAGCGAATTTTTACGCCCTTTCGCCGAGAGAAATATGAGTGACTGCGTATGGGATAACATAAACAAAAAATGGGGAAATAAAACAAAGAAAAGGGTAAACAATTACTTGTTGTAGTGCAAAGCCTCAAAAACTGCATGAGATAATCCATGCGGTTTTTTAACGCCTTTAATCGCTTTTAATAGAATATATTCTATTAAAGGGGGTTACAAAATGGCTGAATATGGCTACATAAGGGTATCTAGCACCGACCAAAACGAGGGCAGACAGCTTTTAGCAATGCAGGAGCTAGGAATACCGCAGGAGCGGATTTTCATTGATAAACAATCGGGCAAGGATTTTAACCGCCCCGAATATCAAAGGCTTGTCGGCAAGCTAAAAACAGGCGATTTAGTCTATTTCAAAAGCATTGACCGCATGGGGCGAAATTATGAGGATATTCAAAACGAGTGGCGGAAGCTAACCAAGGAAAGGGGCGTTGATGTCGTGGTTATCGACATTCCCTTGCTCGATACTCGCATAAACAAAGACCTAATCGGCACTCTTATTGCCGATTTATTCTTGCAAATTCTATCATTCATGGCACAAAGCGAACGTGACAACATACGCCAACGGCAAGCAGAGGGGATAAAAGCGGCGAGGGCAAGGGGCGTAAGGTTTGGCAGACCCGAAAAAGAGCCGCCCGAAAATTTCGGGGAGTTAATTGAGAAATGGGAGCAGGGGGGAATTGATACGGCGGAAATGTTAAGTATTTGTGGGTTTGGACGGACTACGCTTTATGCGAAAATTAAGGAGTATAAAGCGAGGAGCAAATAAAAAAGTGTTCAGAAAAGTACACTTTTCTGAACAGCTTGTCAATATAATAATTATACCATAAATGACATAAAATGTCAAGCATTTTGTAAAATATTTACACAAATTTAGCATAAAAGTGGCAAATATGTAAATATATGTCATGTATTTTATGTTTTAAGCAACGTAAAATTTTTAAATCATAATTCCGAAAAAGTGTACTATTCTGAAATGGTAAATTATAATTAAAAAATTTCCCTCACCTCAAACATTGCGAATAAACGCAAGCCCCTCTCTGCTATTGATTTTGTTAAAGTTTTACAAAATTATATAAAGGGAGTGGTTGAGATGAGTATTAAAACAGTAAGTGCTGCAAATAAAAAGGCAAACGAACAACATATTAAGAATTTGCTGAAAAAGCCAACGAAACAATCAACAAAAGAGGTTCAAAACTTTGATAGTACGCAGGAAAGAGTAAAAAGAGCGTGGACTCAAAAACAGGGTAGGTAAAATAAATTTTTAAAAACTGAATAATAAGAAAATAGGAATATTCCTATTTTTTTATTTTAAAAAAGGGGCGATTCAATGGCTGTTAGAATACAAGATAAGGCAGAAGTGGAAAGAAAGTTTTTTCAAGTGTATCAAGAAACGCATCTTAAAATTTCAGCAGATAGGGCAATAAAACAATTTATGGAAAGAGCTGAAATTATACCATGCCCAGCGAGTAGTGAACATACTTATTGTTACGCATATGACTACCCCGAGGGTGTATTGTTCTATGCCTGCTCCCATTTAAATTGCCCTTGCTTTGGTGCTGAGTAGTTAATTTAGGTTATTCTATACTAACGATTTATAAAAAGGAGCGTGTGCGAGAAATGTTATCATGCAAAGATTGTATATCTCTTTTAGAAAATCCCAAAACGGGAAAATCTTATTGTATGAGATATATAGACCATTTCAATTATCACAAGAAGAACGGAACGCAACACACTGAAATGCTAGACGACCCACTTAATGAGAGTTGGGCTGATTATGGGTTAAGGCAAGAAAACTCGCCTAGATATTGCCCTGTTGGTGTTAATTACAAAAAACAAGGTTATATAACTCGATACCTTAACAAAAAATCTTAAAAGATTACAACCAATTTTATTTGAATAATTAGGAGGATATTAAATGTCCAGTAAAGATGTGAATTATTACACCGCTGAGGCTGAAAGCCATATAGAAGCAGGAAAATATGATATGGCGATAGAAGCATATAGTAAGGCAATAGTGCTTGATAATAATGATTGTGACTTGTATTATGAGCGAGGTCTTTTGTATGCAGCAACCGAAAAATACGAAAAAGCTATAGAAGATTTTAATAAATGTGCGGATGTAGTTCCTGATACAGTTCCTGATAGTTACGAAATTTATTTAAGGAGGGGTATCTGTTATCTTTCTGTCGGCAAAGAAAAAGAAGCTATGAAAGATTTAATAAAATCTATAGACATTTTCCCGAATTTTCACGCATATCGTAATCGCGGAGCAATTTATTATCAAAATGGAAATCTTGGAAATTCATTAAATGACTTCTTGGAAGCAGAGAAGATTTTAGAGGAAGGCTATGAATATATGATTTTTCTAGCTATTGGACATGTTTTATGGGACTTAAACCGTAAAAGCGAAGCCAGAAGTTACTACAAAAAATCGTTAGAGTTTGTGGATAGTAGCAGATTCGGAGTAAGCGATGATAGCATTAGAGATATGCGTGCACGATTATAAAAAAGAAATCAAATTACCCTTTTCCACTCCCCCATGCGTTTCTGCATGGGGGGATTTTTTTCTATTCCCCCACATATACATAAAACCACACAAAGTAAAAAGGTATGATTTTATGGGTGTTTTTAGCGTGGTTATGCTTGTTTTAGGTATGACAATAAAATTATTTACAAGTATCCTTAGAACTGGTGCAGGATTACAACAACAAGGTATGCTTTTGCCTTTTTTGCTCGTTTTTGGTGGTGTCCTCTACGCAAACACGCTTGACGAGCCATATTCAGCCATTGTATATACACTATCAATAATAATCGGAATAGGCGTATTAACTCTAATACAAAAACTAAAAGGCGAGAAAAACATCATAGACGAAATTATTAGCACTAAAAATGCCAACAAAACCACTAAAGCCATGCGGAGTATTAAAAATCGCCGTGCTAATGGCGTTGTTTTCGGCAGGGCAGGGAAAAAATATATGGCTAAGCCAGAGAATACAGACGGACATATTTTAGTCGTTGGCGGGGTGGGTAGCGGAAAGACAAGCTGTATTGTTATCCCGACACTTAGAGCATGGAGCGAGAGCGTTTTTGCTATCGACATTAAGGGCGAGTTATACGAACAAAGCAAGGAATACCGCCAAAACATTAACGTTTTTAATCCAATTATCGCAAATTCCTATGGCTATAACCCGTTTTATTGCTTGCGAAATTCTGCCAATCCCACGCAAGAGGCGCGGGCAATAGCACAAGCCATTATCCCCCTGCCCTATGAAATTAAAGACCCATTTTGGCTAGAATCCGCACAAAACCTATTTACCGCTTGTATTTTGCATTTTAGCGGGGTGGGGCTATCGTTTCTCGAAACGATACAGCAAATACAAAGCACCGCCATAAAATCGCTTATACAAGAAATTTGCCAAAGTGGAACATGTGAAGCGCGATATTTTGCAAATAATTTTGAGTGCATGGAAGAAAAAACGCTTGCGGGAATTATGGCAGAGGTTAGCAAAAATATTGTTCCGTTTGTAACGGATAAAGACTTGATTTCTGCCCTTTCTAAGCAAAAAAATATCACTCCCGAGGATTTAGAATATGGAAATGATATTTACATACAAATTCCCGAGCATTTACTTAGGCAATGGAAAACGCTTTTAACGCTGATTGTTAGCCAGTTTTTAACGCATTTTGAAAGACGTAACGAGCAAACAGCACTACCCATTTTATTCTTGCTTGACGAGTTCCCACGTCTTGGAAAAATCCCCTCAATGCTTGACGGTTTGGCAACTCTTAGAAGCAAAAAAGTGAGTATTTGCCTAATCGTTCAAAGTTTGGCACAGCTTGATGTAATTTACGGAACAAACGAGCGTAAGGTAATTTGCGACACTTGCTCATACAAGGCTATTTTAGGTGCAACCGATACCGACACGCAGGAATATTTTAGCCGCCTTGTAGGCACATATGAAAAAAAAGTTATCGCTTATGGCACAAATTCAGACGTTTTCGGGCTTGGTAGGGGAACGTCAACCACTACGCACGAGGTAGAAAAACGCATAATAAAGCCCGAAGAATTTGGGCAGTTGACGGATATTGTGCTACTGACCCCTTATGGCATGGCTAGAGTGCGAAAAACGCCGTATTATTTAAGGTGATTTTCTCTGACCCGCAGGGCATTTTTCCCATTTTGCGAAACAGCAAAAAAAGATTTTGGGCTATCTCGTTATTTCATATAATCGTGAAATTGGTCGTTTTTGCATTTTTGTAAAGGTTAATTGCTCGTTCCAGTCCTTGAATTTTTTATCAGGCAGACGTTTTATATATGGAATTTTCGCATTTTCTACTTTGTTTATGAACATTGCCCCTGCGTTGTCATTATCTACACATAAAACAACGCCCATATTTCCCTTGAAAACCGCCACAGTGTTTTTAATAACATTTAATTTTAATCCCGACATTGATACCAAAATACAACTGTTAAGGTTCTTTTTTTCGTGGTTATGTTTGTAGTCTATAAAACTGATTAAATCAATTGCACTTTCAAAAAATAGTGCATAGTCATATGTATCATTTTCAGAAAATCGAACATTAAAACCATAACCATATTTGCTATTTTTTTTAATACCTTTAAAACGCTTTGAGGTTATGCCTTGAACCTCTGCACCTACGCAAATATTATTTTCGTCATATATGGAAAATATGGCGTTGTTTGTTCGCTTTTCTTGATGTAGTAAATTTTTTTCCGTAAGATGTGATATAATGGAAAAACCTATATTGCGTATCGTGTTTAAATACCGCCTAACTTTATTTTGATTATTTTGTAGCTTTGAATTGTCGAGGGCGAAAGGTTTCATGCTCTGCTTGGTTGTTTGTGAAATAGATGTATTTGTTAATGCTAAAATGGCACTTTTAAAATCCATATTCATGTGACGCATAAGATAATCTATTGCGTTCCCATGCTCCCCTCGACTGTTCCAATAATACGCATTATCGGTAAAAATAAGGCTGTTATGTTCCTTGTGGCGGTATCTGCTACCGCTACGCACAAGCGGAACGCCCACGCCCAATAGGTATTCTGCAAGGTTTGCTTGCCTTGCCATTTGTATTATGGTCTTGTTCAATTTGTTTCCTTTCTTTTTGATTGAAAATTAACGCAATAATGGCATTATTTTTGCACGTTTCTTTTTCTCGTCAATTTCAATGCCCTGCGTATTAAATTCTATACTATCAATCCTTACCACATTAAAATTCTTCCGCTCTTTCTCAACCGTTATAGATATTTTCTTTACAAACCTTTGCAGAAATATCATTTTTTCATTATTGTTTAACATCTCCCAATTTTCTTTTATGTTCAAAATAACATCTTCGGCGTTTATGGCTTGCGAGCTTTGAACATTCGTCAATTTTGATTTTTTGCGTTGCAATTCAGCATATAACGCATCGCAACGCTCATTCATTACGCGCAGCATATCTTTGTATTCGTCAAACTCGATTTCCGCACCAACATACCGCTCCATAATTTGCTTTTTTCTAGCTTCCAAAATGTTTAGCTGTTTTTCGTTGTCAATTATTGATTGCAATAACTCATTTTCTTCTTTTTCGATTGCTTCGTTGGGGTTTGCTTCTGCGTTTTCGGTTAAATCGTTATATTTTTCTATGTATTCAATAAAAGCGATTTCTAGCTTAGTATGGCTTATGTTTGGGTTTTTGCACGAAATATCATTATTGTAATATATTTTCTTACTGCAACGATAGGATATTTGGCGGTGTTTTTCGCCGTTTTCGTCTTTTTTGAATGAGCAATTGTGCGTTGTATATTTGCTGCCGCATTTTCCGCAATACAAAACTCCGCAAAAATAGCTGTTAGAATGCGGCTTTTTTGTTTTTGATATTCTTGGCGTGTTTTTTAATTTTTCCTGTGCCAAATGGAATATTTTATCGTCTAAAAGCCTTTCATGCTGTCCGTCTGCTTCAAAATATTTCTCTTTATCAAGCAGAGAATAACGCACTTTTCCAATATATGTAGGGTTTGTTAGGATTTTTTTTATTTTGTTCGCAGTCCATGTTTTTCCGCTGCGTTTAGTGTTTATTTTGCGTTCGTTTAAAGTTTTTGCGATTTTTCCCATTGACATATTTTCGTCAACATACATATAAAATATTTCCTTAACAATTACTGCTTCCTGCGGCTCTATCGTTTGTATTTTTTGCCCTTTTGGCTTGCTGTAACCATAGCTTATAAAGTGATTTCCTAGCGTGTAGCCCTCTCTCGCCTTTCGTTCAAAGCCTAGCTTTAATCGGGTTACTAAATTTTCGCGTTCAAATTCCGCAAATATACCGATTATTTTTAGGAACATTCGCCCAGAGGGCGTGTCCGTGTCTATGCTTTCGCTTAGCGAATTAAAGGCACAGCCTGTTTGCTCGAATAAATCTACTAATTCGAGCAGGTTTTTTGTGCTTCTTGTTAGCCTGTCCACCTTAAAAACCAAGACATTATTGACATTGCCTTGCTCTATGTCCTCGATTAGTCGATTTATGGCGGGGCGGTCAACTATGTTTTTTCCGCTTATGCCCTCGTCGGCATAAATGCCAAAAATTTCCCACTCCTTGAGTAGTGCGTAGGACTTTAATTTTTCCGTTTGCCCACGAATTGAATACCCCTCTTGGGCTTGTTCTTCGGTCGAAACACGCACATAAATCGCCGTGCTTAGTCTTTTTCTTATTGCTTCGTTCATTTTTCCTCGCTCCCGTCTGGTTTATTTTCAGATAGAAGCATTTTTTTCTTTCTCGGAATAGAGGTTTTTAAAAAGAAATCCATCATTTCTTTTTGCAGGTCTTTTGGCAAGGTTATCTTGACGTTTTCCTCTTTCAAGTCATCAGCTCCAATATAATTTAATTACTAAAATATATTTGAGCTTAACTTGTCATATTCCAAAAATGGAGGGCATACGGCTAAAATGGTCGATTTTAGGTGGTTTTTGGTTGTTAGGTTTTTTATACACTCAACTATATCAAACGTCTTACCCTGACTAGGATACCAGTGCGTAAACAGCCGATTTAACGCCAGACTTACCTGCGCGTGGATATTTGCCTCAATCGCCGCTACATGCCAGTGCGGATAAATTTCGCTGCTTGCTACGTTTGCGATATAGTCGATAAAATTGACGCGAACCGAGGCGGCGTTGGTGTTGGGCGCGCCCAAATGCACGGTAATATACTCGGGAATTACCACTTGATTCGCCAGCGGAACATTTGACGGCGCGATAGTGGCGGGGGCGAACGGCTCCAGCGTACGCGCCGAGGGTGCATATTGCCCCGAATACGCATGATTTAGCGGCGGCACGCCGTAAGGCTCGGCGGAGTTCTCGCTGTCGATTATTGCCTCATTTTGATAGGTGTTGTCCCGACCTATGTCGATGGCGTGTTCCAGCGGTATATAAATGTCCTTTTCTGTAGGCCCGCCCTCTACATACGGCTCTAGCTGTATATCCAACACAGACGGTATTTTGTCGAATATCTGCACACCGTACACATTCACTGGCAAAAACCCATGCGAAGCAGGCACATACACATCATAGGTTTCAAACAGCGACGTACCCGAGGACGGACTGCCCGCGGTTATATCGGGGGCTTCCAGCTCCACCGTTTCCGCGCTTCCGTTCCTGTCCGTTTCCAGTGCATAAACCGTCCTGCCGTCCTTTTTTATATAGACCGTATTCTCGTTGCCGTGTAACGCATAGTCGGCGACCTCCAGCTGAATCTTTAAAGACCCTTGACCCATATTACCTCTCCTTTTTATACCATTATCGAGCCATTGGGCGGATAATGGTATTGGCTTCCTTTATGGTTTAATATATTGGGGCGGGGGGAATGTGTGATAGGGAAAGGCAGTATAAAATGAAAAGGTATGGTTTTAATTTGATAATGTTTGTTGTAAGATGTAGAATGTGTATAGATAGTTTATGGGAAGAAAGGTGGGCGTAGTATGCTCAAGTTTATAGCGAAAAATGATAAAATTATTGGTGCAATTACCGCTATCATTATGACAATTTTGGCGACTCTTACGTACTTTCAAAAAGAACCCAACCCCACAGAACAACCATCCACCGCCATAACCGAACAATCATTAGAACAGAACAATCAATATCCCCACCCCGAAATATTACCCGAACAATCATTAGAACAGGGAAATCAATCCCCTCAACTCGAAATATCACCCGAACAAATACGCATACTAAAAAACTTCGCCATTTTGCCAGACGAGGTAATGCCACACGACATAAAAGACTGGCTCAACTGTGATGTAAGCGACCTGCTACGGCTTGTTGAGTGTAGCTATCTTACTGCTTCCGCAGGCGGCTACTACATGCACCCCACAATAAAAGAAGCTGTCACGCTACAGTATGGCGGGTCGTCATACGAGGACTGCTCGGAAATAATAAAATACATGGTGCGCTATGATTATATGAAACCTAGCGATTCTTATGAAAATGCTTACTTTAGGCTTAGTATAGCGGAAGCTGTAATAGTGCAGTTTTGTGATGTGGAAAGAGAAGAAATCGGTCTACTGTTTAATAATATCGCATTAAAATATTACAACTACGGCGAGTATGATAAAGCGTTACACTGGTACGGAAAAGCTAGGGAAAGTTACGAGAACGTCCTCGGCACAGACCGCCTATCCACCGCCATGACCTACAGCCGTATCGGGCGAGTATATAACGCCCAAGGCAAATATGACGAAGCCTTGCACTGGTATGAAAAAGCCAAAGACAGCTATGAAAACGCCCTCGGCACAGATAACTTAAACATCGCCTTCACTTACGAAAACATTGCGGACGTATATAGGAACCAAGGCAAATATGATGAAGCCGTACACTGGTATAAAAAAACTCCCGAAATCTACGAAAGAGTCCTCGGTGTAGACAACCTGCACATCGCCAAAGCCTATAATAACATCGGGGACGTATACAGAAACCAAGGCAACTATGACGAAGCCTTACACTGGTTTGAAAAAAAACTAGAAATCTACGAGAAAGCCCTCGGTGCAGACAACCTCTACACCGCCACCACCTGCGAAAACATCGCGCGGGGACATTATGAGCAAGGCAACTATGGCGAAGCGTTACACTGGCTTGAAAAAGCCCTAGAAATCCGTGAAAAAGTCCTAGGCACAGACCACCCGGACACCGCCACTACCTACAACAACATCGCGATAGTATATAGATACCAAGGCAACTATGACGAAGCGTTACACTGGCATGAAAAAGCCCGAGAAATCCGAGAAAAAACCCTAGGTGCAGACCACCCCGATACCGCCTTAACCTACAACAGTATCGCGGTAGTATATGGCGAGCAAGGCAACCATACCGAAGCACTACCTCTATATATCAAAGCCTACTGTATTTTCCTTAACACATTAGGAGAGAATCACAGAGATACAACAATCATCAAGAACAATATACGCCGTACCTACACCGCCCTCCACGGAAACGATACCGACTTCGACCACTGGCTATCCACCCAGATATAGCCCCCCAATCCCAACAAATTAAGTAAGGCAGGGGCAACGCCCCCACCCAAAAAAAGGAGCAACCCCATGAAAATGACCTTCCGATGGTTCGGAGAAAGCCAAGACCCAATCCCCCTACGCTACATAAAGCAAATCCCGGGCGTGACGGGCGTAGTGACAAGTCTGCTGGACATTCCTGCGGGCGAGGCGTGGCCTGAGTCGCGCATTAGGCATATGACGGAGCAAATCGCCGCCGCGGGGCTAGAGGTGGAGGTAATCGAGAGCGTAAATATTCACGAGGACATAAAGCTCGGGCTTGCCGCGCGTGACGAAAAAATCGAGAGCTACATCTTGACTATGGAACGTCTAGCCAAATATGGCATTAAATGTATTTGCTACAACATGATGCCCGTTATCGACTGGGCGAGAAGCGACCTATATTACGACCTGCCAGACGGCTCAAACACCATGCGCTACGAGGCCGCCTTTGTGGACAGCATAACGCCCGAGGAGCTTGCGGCTCGTTACGCCAAGGATTCCCAGACCTACGAAATGCCAGGCTGGGAGCCAGAGCGCATGAAAAAAATCCGCGAAGCCCTAGCGGCGTACGAGGGCATGAGCGAGGCCGCATTTTACGCGAATATGAAGTATTTCCTAGATGCAATTATCCCGCACGCCGAACGGCTCGACATAAAAATGGCAGTCCACCCAGACGACCCGCCGCGCCCTATTTTCGGCTTGCCCAAGCTAATAATCAGCCGCGAAAATATCCGCAAATACCTCGCACTGCACCCAAGCAAGCACAACGGCCTTACGCTTTGCACAGGCTCGCTTGGCGCGAAAAAGGGCGCGGACATTCCTGCGATTATCCGCGAATTTGGCGAGCTAATCCACTTCGCGCATGTCCGCAATCTGAAGTTCGAGAACGACACCGACTTTTACGAATCGGCGCACCTGACCTCCCTCGGCTCGCTCGACATGTACGAAATTATGAAAGCCCTAAGCGACATCGGCTTTTCGGGCTGGGTACGACCCGACCATGGGCGTATGATTTGGGACGAAGCCACAAGAAAAGGCCGCCCTGGGTATGGGCTGTATGATAGGGCGTTGGGCGCGGCGTACCTACTCGGTTTATGGGAGGGACTTCGTCCCTTTTCTCCGAATGACTTTAGTGGGAATATCGTCCCGAAGCCTTAATAGACAGGGAGCAAGGGAACGCGGATTTTAAAAGAAATGGAACGCGGATTTTCGCGGATTTGGCGGATTTTCGCGGATTTTTTCTTGCGTTTATTGAAAATTTACGGATTGCGGATTATGTAGGTTTTTAGAGGGTATCAAACACGGATTTAACGGATTTTCACGGATTACGCGGATTCGTTCGTGGGAAAATCCGTGTAATCCGTGTAATCCGTGTATTATGTGTTGCGTTAGCTTTGAATGAAAGCGAGAACGAATCCGCGAAATCTGCGTAAATCCGTTAAATCCGTGTTTAATTGTCTTTAAATCCACATTTTATTATCTGCTGTGCCTCGCTCCCTGTGCCTCTGTGCGAACTCCTGCATGAAATGATTTTGACAAATATATAAAATTTATATACTGGTGGGGTGAAAATGAATCCTAAATCAGTTCTTTTACAATGGGTAGAGGCTTTTAACAATTCCGATGTTGAGAAACTCTCGAGCCTGTATGCCGATGATGCCGTCAATCATCAGGTTGCTAACGAGCCAGTTATTGGTAAAACAGATATAAAGAAGCTGTTCGAGCTTGAGCTTGCCCAAGCTAAAATGACTTGCATTGTTGAAAACATTTTTGAAGATGGCGAGTGGGCTATTATTGAATGGAAAGACCCCTTGGGCTTGAGGGGCTGCGGTTTTTTTCACATAGCTGATGGCAAAATTGTTCTTCAAAGAGGATATTGGGATAAGCTGTCATTCTTGAAGCAGCATAACCTGCCAATTGTATAGTTTAATCCGCGAATTTACACGGATTCTATCCGTGTAAATTAAGGGCAGAGGAACGCAGCTTTTATTCGTGTAAATTAAGGGTAATCAAACACGGATTTAACGGATTTTCACGGATTACGCGGATTCGTTCGTGGGAAAATCCGTGTAATCCGTGTAATCCGTGTAGTATGTGTTGCGTTAGCTTTGAATGAGAGCGAGAACGAATCCGCGAAATCTGCGTAAATCCGTTAAATCCGTGTTTAATTGTCTTTAAATCCACATTTTATTGTCTGCTATGCCTCGCTCCCTCTGCTTTGTGCCTCTGTGCGAACTACTGTGTGAAAAAATCCTTTAACTAAAGATATGGAAGCTATACACTTTACCTACGTTCATTATTTTTCAAAAAGATTTTCACACAGAGGCACAGAGGGAGCGTGGCACGGCAGAAGCACGAACGAATCCGCGAAAATCCGCGAAAATCCGCGTTACATGCCTTTAAAATCCGCGTTCCAAATTCTCAAAAACAAACAAGGAGCGAGATATGAACCCACATAAATTTGATGTCGCGTTAATGCGCGCGCGTACAAAATCCGCCCCCACATGGCTACACATAGGCGCAGGCAATATTTTTAGGGCTTTCGTGGCCGCCGCACAGCAGGATTTATTGGAAAGCGGCGAGGCGCAGACGGGAATAATCGTCTACGAGCCATATGACGAGGAAATTATTCCCAAGGCGTTTACGCCATACGATAACGTAACCATCGGCGTAACCCTGCACGCGGACGGAAGCACAGAGAACCGCGTAATTTCAAGCATTGCGGACGCTTTTTCCTGCGATTTGCCGCGCCTAGAGGAAATAATAGCCGCGCCGTCGTTGCAGCTAATTAGCCTAACAATCACGGAAAAGGGCTACGCCACGGAGAAAATTTGCAAAACGCCCGCCCAAGCAAGCACGGCAATCGAACAGCTTACGCGCGGACTGCTTTCGCGATACAATCGCCAAAAGCCTGCCGCGCCGCCCATTGCCCTTGTTTGCTTGGACAATTTCGCGGAAAACGGCAAGCAGCTGGAAAACGCCGTTTTGGCGGTAGCGCACGAATGGTGCAAAACGGACGTTCCGCAGGGCTTTGTCGAATATGTAAAAACGCAGAGCTTCCCGTGGACAATGATTGACAAAATCACGCCGCGCCCGTCCGCAGACGTAGCCAAAAGGCTGGGCGACCTTATTCCCAGCACGGAAATTTTTGAAACGACGAAGCACACCTTTGTCGCGCCGTTCGTAAACGCCGAGGCCGCACAATACCTAGTAATCGAGGACGATTTCCCAAACGGCCGTCCGCCACTGGAAAAAACTGGCGTGTATCTCACCGACCGCGAAACAGTCCGCCGCGTAGACCAAATGAAGGTTTGCGCCTGCCTAAACCCGTTGCACACCATTCTGGCAATCGCGGGCAAGCTGCTGGGCTACCCCACAATCGCCGACTGCATGAACGACCCGCGCCTCGTAAGGCTCATACGCGCCGCCGCAAACGAAGCCCTGCCCACCGTAGCCCACCCGCGAATTATCGAGCCGCGCGACTTCCTAGAGGAAGTCCTCACGCGCCGCTTCCCCAATCCGTTTATCCCCGACACCCCTGCCAGAATTGCCAGCGATACCTCGCAAAAGGTCGCAGTGCGGTTTGGGGTTACGTTGAGGGCGTTGGGGGGAGGGGGAGGACAGGGGCAAGGGCAAGGGCAGGAACAAGGGCAAAATCAAGGGCAAGAACAAGGGCAAAATCAAGGGCAGGAACAAGGACAGGAACAAGAGCAAGCACAAGGACAGGAACAAGGACAAAACCAAGGGCAAGAACAAGGGCAAGAACAAGGGCAAAACCAAGGGCAAGAACAAGGGCAAGAACAAGGACAAGAACAAGGACAAGGGCAAAACCAAGGGCAAAGCCACTCCCACCTAGAAGCAATTCCCTTTTTTATTGCGTTGTGGCTTCGCTATCTCATGGGCATAGACGACAACGGCAACAAAATGCAACTAAGCCCCGACCCACGCTTGCCGCAGGTATTTAAGGTGCTTAGCGGCAAGGGCTTAGGTGAGGTGAGTTTGAAAACAGGAGCGGAAGCAGGAGCAGAAGCAAGTGCGATAGATTTAAGACCCATGCTCTCTTGCAAGACTACATTCGGCGTAGATTTGTATGAAACAAGCCTCGGCGAAAAAATCGAGTGCATTTTTGCAACGCTCGCAGAAAAAGTGGGTGCTGTTTCAGAGAGGCTGTCACGATTCACCCTCTAGTCGAGGTGTAATATTTTGGAATATTTTCCATTATTATTTAGGTATCGTAAGGGATTGATTTTTTTCAAACTAAGGTTATAATAAAAACAGGTCACACTAATGTGCGACCTGTTGTGAAGCAAGCAGAGCCGTGGCTTGGTGTCACCGCTGTGATGTATCGTAAATTAAAAATAGCCGGTTTCCTTGGCCAAGGGCGGCTATTTTTTTGTCTTGTGTGAACTGCTGCGACCCGCTTTGTATGACAAAATCATTCCAAGAACGGTAATCACGAAGTTATAAAACTCGTTAAACGCAAAGTCCATATTCCACCTCCCTGTAAAAAAGGCGGTGAAACCAAGCCAACCCTCGGCAACTGCTTATAGCTGTTTAGGCTACACGTCCATTATTACATAAAAAATATAAAAATCAACTCTTGACAAGCTCCCAAAAAGCAATTACTATAATTTTGTTGATTTTTTCATGGTAATTTTTCTCGGAGTAATGCCCCACGTTTGCCCCACAAGCGTGGGGCGTTATTCTTTTTACATATTAGGAAGCTACTCCGAGGGACGACATTCCCACCACGGAGCGGTCGGAGAAAATGGGAAACGCCCCCAAGTCTTTGGGGCGACATTCCCACCAAGGAGCAATCAAAAAAAGGCAACTCCCCTTTTCTGTACACAAAGAAACTACTCCGCGAGGTGACATTCCCACCAAGGAGCAATCAAAAAAAAGGGCAACGCCCCTTTTCTGTACACAAAGAAACTACTCCGCGGGACGACATTCCCACCACATTCCACCGTAGAAAAGGGGCTATGCCCCCAGTCGGCGAAAAGGGGCAACGCCCCCTACGCCTCTTTAAAAAACAAAATAATCGGCACTAAAATCATAGCAGTCAGCCCGCCTGCCATACCATTATTATACAAATTCATTCCGCCGTGGTACGGGCTGATTGTAATCGCAAACGCGCAATGCAAAATGCCTGCCACGAAGCCCCACCATATGCCGAAGCTCTTGCACAGCGGCGCAAGGCAGGTGGAAAAAAATATAGCCACAAGAAAGCCGCCGCTGTTGTAGGGTATGCCTGTAAAATGCTGGTTAATCAACGCCGCGAGGGTCGCGCCCATGACAATGGGTATGGACGAAAACAGTGCCTTGCCGAACGCGCCGAAGCCCACCACCGACAAAATCGCGCCGATTACTGGGCCGTTGTATTCGCCGCCGATAAGCCACATGTACGCAAGGCACGCAAGCCCAATAATTCCCATATTGATGTACGCCTTTTCCTCAAATTCCTTGAAAAAGTCAATCTCGTATTTGTGAAACTGAAAGAGCTGCGAAACGCGAAACTTTTTGACTGCTTTCGTCTTGGTGAACGAGCCGCAAACAATATAATAAAGCGACACCAGCCCAAGCAACGCCTTCAAATGCAGGCTGTAGCCCTTGCTCCATAGGTCGAGCGTGTCAAATTCCAGCCCAAACAGCCTAAATATGGCATAAATCCCCATGCCGATAATGCCCGCCGTAAAGCCCACGTTGTACAGGGTGAAGCCCTTGTGCGCGGCGAACATATGCAGCGCAAGCGGATTGATTAAATACCCGATTAGCAGGCCGATTGTTACGCCAAGCAACGCCGCCAAAAATGGTTGAAAATTCGTAACATGCGCCAGCTGCGTAACCGCGGGCGCAAGGCATGTGGCAAGCATCGCGCGCAAAACCGAATCGCCCATGGGCGCGTTGTTGACAATGGCGTACAAAAAGCCGCCCACGATAATAGGCAGCATATTAGTGGGATTTTTGCCGAAAAATGCAAGCCCAATAACAAGCCAAAGCGTGCCCTTGGTAAGCCCCGACGGCTCATGCTTCGCCAAAACAAGCGAGCCGACAGCCAAAAGCCCACTAAGCCCAACATTTACCAGCGTAGCCCCAAAGCCGCCCGTATGTATATAATCATGCACCAAAATATCCGGCCGCGAGAAAATCTCGACCAGCCCCTCAAACACGCCAATCGGCGTAGCATAAGCAAGCCCCGCAACAATAAACAAGCAAAACAGCATGGAATGAACGCGATACGGCTTCTTAAAAAAATGCTCCTGCATGGTTTCACTCCCTGCGTATGAGAATTATGTAAATTATGGGAATTTTTAGAATGTCGGCGGCTTTCAAAGGTTGCCCTCATTATATTATACGAATATCACGCAAACGTCAAAAAAGAATTTTTACATAGTTTAAGGCTTTGGCTTCATGGTAATAATCCAATTGCTACGCTTTTTGCTACAAGAAGTGGAATGAAGAAAGTGAATGGAACGCGGATTTTCGCGGATTTAGCGGATTTTCGCGGATTTTAAAGGCAAAGGGCAATTGAACACGGATTTACACGGATTACGCGGATTTTGTCCACGTAAATTACTAAACGGCGATATATTTCCCCACGAGCCAATCCGCAAAATCCGCGAAAATCCGCCAAATCCGCGAAAATCCGCGTTCCATGCCCTTAAAATCCGCTAAATCCACGAAAATCCGCGTTCCATCGTTCTTCATTCTAAAGTATCAAAAATCGCTAAAGGCGTTCAAAAAACGGAGGGATTATCAATGAAAGAGCTAAGAATTTTATCCATGTCAGTATTTTTCGGGCTAGTCTTTGCGGTTGTTGTGGCGGCGTACACGTTTATTTACTCCGCCACGACCCAGCGCGACATCGCCGAAAATGTAATACGCTTCCACGTACGCGCAAACAGCAACACAGGCGACGACCAAGACCTAAAAAACCTTGTCAGCGCAGAGGTTTTGGACAAATTCTCGGCAAATTTCAGTCAGTACACCGACATCGCCGACATGCGCGAGCTTTTCGCACAGCTTTTACCAGAAATGGAAGCCTATGCACAGGAAATCGTGCGTAGCAAGGGCTACGATTACGAGGTCGCGGCAAGCATGGAAAGCGTGTTTTTTCCGACACAATTCTACGGCGATTTAGCCTTTCCGCCGGGCAAATACGAGACCGTGCAAATACTAATCGGCGAGGGCGAGGGGCAAAATTGGTGGTGCTTGATGTTTCCGCCGCTATGCTATGTAGACATGACCGCCACCGACGCAGGGCAGCAGCAGCTCGCCCAGAC
>Ga0099364_10001575_pt1 | contig 37239 bp, 30 predicted proteins | sample TergutTh196P3_FD_73070 | JGI IMG/M metagenome (GOLD analysis project Ga0099364, IMG submission 73070) | Microcerotermes parvus P3 segment gut microbial communities from Pointe-Noire, Republic of the Congo - Th196 P3 | ecosystem: Host-associated > Arthropoda: Insects > Digestive system > Gut ... | reverse complement strand
TTGAGCGGTACGGTTGTTGCTATACTTAATATTATAGCAAAACAAATGGTAAAGCTCAATACCTTTTTAAAATTTCCTGTCATGACGTTTCCTTTCTACCCCTAAGGGTTTACAAAAATGTTTTAAATTCTATAAGATGTATTTAGTTCTACAGCTTATTTCTTAATAATAACAGAAAATTATCGAAAAAAGTATTGTTTTTTGTCCTTATTTTTTCTTGAATTTTGTTGATTTTACTTGTTTTTCCTTGTTTTGTGTTGTTACATTTGCAACAAATCGTTGCAAATTCATGATTTTTCTTGCTTTAAGGTTATTTTTCTTGATTTGTGTTGTTACATTTGCAATTATTCATTGCATATTCTTATTAATTTCATGAAATATAAAGAAAAATATAGATTAATGTAGGTGTAGGATAAATTTCATAAAAAAAACGCTTTAATCGCGGAATTGGTGAAAGGCGAAACGGATTAAGTATCAGATACTTAATCCGTTTCGTTTTATTCATCCTACGATACGCCGATTATTCGTTTTCTTCAACGAATTCGGACGCACCCGAACACTCCTGACCTTCGATGCAATAATTCGGTCTGTGGTGTCTGTGGTCGTGATGTCTGTGTTCCTCACGGGTCGTCACAACATCGTAGTAGTGATGGTCATGCCTGTGAGTGACATCGTATTCGTGAATAATATCGTGTTTATGCTTGACTATGTGGCGATGCTTTACGACTCTGCGGTCATCGCGGCAATTATACTCGCCTCTGTCATTGCATCCGCCTCGGCACTCACCACCGCAGTTTTCGCATCCGGAGAATCCTCCGAACTCGCCTCTCTCGATATTCTCACGTCCGTGATTTCTGTTACAGCTCATTTATTCTTCCCTCGCTTTCGTTGTTTTTCAGTTTCGATTGGCTTCGACAATCTTCGCCGAATCGCTACTGATACAGAATATGCGCGGAATAAATAAATGGTGCAGAATTTTGGAAAAAAATGATGAATTTTGTCTTAAACGAAGCTTTACTTGTTCTCGTTAATATATGTCTCCGCAAGAGAGGCGGCTTTTTTAAACTCGCTGTGCAGAATATGCGCGGATATTTCATCAATTAACTTGCTTATGTCGGAATCCCATTTGTTCTGTCCGAGTTCATCGAGTGCCTTTCTTACGGTTCTCTTATTAAATTCAAGGGCTGATTTTTTTATTTCGAGTAATTTTTCCCGTAGAAAAGTCATATCACCACCGGAAAGATTCTTCTCAGCGGTATCATCATCGGGCTGTTTTGATTCTTCAATCAGAGCTTTGATTGAGCTTATAAATCCGGGTGCAACATCCTCAATGATGACGAGGTTTTTTTCCTCACCTGCCTGTTCAAGCTCAAAAGCAATATCAGCCAAGCTCACCTTTCCTACATTAGCGAGTGCGCTTTTCAGTCCGTGTGCGGCTACAACAAACTTCTCCATGTCTTCGTCCGCATCATCACCGAGGGTATCGAGCCTTAAATACGTACTCTCAATCACCTCTATAGTGTTTTTCGCGTCCGTCAAAAAGAATTTTAATATCTCGGCATCAAGTGTTCCCGTTTTATCCGAGCCTGCGGCATTACTTCCCGAATCTGCCGTATTGTTTCTCGAATCGTAGATTTGCTCCCTTTCACGCTCTGCGGCTTCTAAAACCTCCGCACTTTGTTTATCTCTTATAAATTCAATCAAGTACTGATTTAGCTCGCGTGAGTCAATCGGTTTTGAAATAAACCCATCGAAGCCGCTGGCTAAGAATATCTCAGCCTGACCCGAAACTGCGTTTGCAGTCAGTGCGACTATGGGATGCTCATATCCTAATTCGCGAATTATAGTAACCGCTTCTATACCGTTCATACCGGGCATCATGTGGTCCATAAAGATAATATCATACACATTCCCGTCTTTAACCTTTTGAACAGATTCAATCCCGCTCTTGACTGTTTCGACCTGAAGCCTGTACGGAGACAACATTCCCTTAGCAACGAACAGATTCGATTCGATGTCGTCTACTACCAAAACCTTGCCGTAAGGCATATGCGCATGAACGATACGCGCTCTTTTCGAGATAGACATACCCTTGAAGCGGAAGCGTTGTAATCTCTCTGCAAGCTCGGCACCGCATATGGCAGAACCGACCCTTTTCTGCGGAATAAGCACAGTAAACTCCGTACCTTTACCCGGCTCGCTTTCTACTTTTATTTCGCCGCTCATTAAATCAACTAAACGCTTTGTTATACTCATTCCGAGTCCCGTGCCGTCAACACTGCGGTTTAGCTGCATATTAAAGCGCGAATACTCATCGAACAACTCTTCAAGCTGTTCACTGTCCATTCCCTGCCCTGTATCAGTCACGCGGAAGACGAGAGTCACCATATCGCCGTCATTTTCGCTCTTTGAAGATACCGATAGGCAGACCTCTCCCTCATCTGTGTATTTAAAAGCATTTGATAATAAATTATTCAGAATCTGCCTTATGCGTAACTCATCACCCATTAATTCAAGAGGTGTATTTTCATCTACTTTCAGATTAAACTTTATTATTTTACTTTCGCACCGCATACGATTTATTTGTATGGTGTCGTTTACTAAGCTCGGAATGTCGTATAAGTCCTCAACAATCTCAAGTTTTCCTGCCTCGATTTTTGAGAAATCAAGAATATCGTTAATAATATTAAGTAACAGCGTACCCGAATCGCATATTTTTTCAAACGCCTCTACCGCGTCTTCCGAAAGCTCTGTGTTTCGCAGTTGAATTTCAGAAATACCTAAGATTACATTCATCGGTGTACGTATTTCATGGCTCATATTGGCTAAGAAGATGCCCTTCGCATGATTACTGTGTTCTGCGACCTCCTTTGCCTCGATTAATTCGTTCATGTCAACAGAATGTTGCATATGAACGGTTTTACCGCCGGGAAGTTTTATATATCTGTCCGTATTCTGATAAATTCTGCCTGTTACCGTGCTTTTTTCTTCCCAGGTTATAATCCGGTCAGGTTCTTTATCAAGCTGATGACAGGGGCAGAAATAGCATCTCTTGTCTGTATCTTGTTGCAGAACTTCATAACATATCTGCCCTACCCCGTCTCCCTCAATATTATAATGTTCTCGCATATACTCGTTTATGAAAATAATCTCACTCGTTTCGGGGTCGGTAACATAAATCATCGTATTTAATCCGTTCAGAATCCGTTCCATTCCGAGGAGCGTGTCTTTTTCGGATATCGCCTTATTCATCGCCTCCATTGAGCTTCTTAAACGGCGTTCAACAACATGGGTAATATATATCGCTACTATTATACTTACCACGATTATACCGATTGTAATCAAAATCCCGTTAAATATAAAATGAACAATTTTATCGTTGCTCTCTTCTGTAGGTAGCGCGACTAACATGATTCCTATGACTTTTCCTTCGGAGTTATGCATCGGATTGTATTGAGCAACGTATTCTTTACCGAGAGTATAAACTCTTCCTGTAAATTCTCCACCCGACAATACTTTTTCGCTTATTTCAGAAGATAGTGTTGTCCCTATAGCGTATTCCCCGTCTTCATCCAAAATCGTTGTAGATACTCTCTCGTCACCCACGAAAAATGTAACCTCACACCCCGTTACTTCATTTATCCTTTTTACAACGTCCTGTCTGTCTAACCTGTAGCCGAAAGACGTTGCCCCTATTATATTAAAATCGGCATCATAGACAGGCGCAATAGAAATAACACCGAGACGCGCATCCTCGTTGCTCACGAGATGCGTAGAAATTACACCATCTAACGCAGCTTTAACATACGGTACATGTGCATAATTCTCGCCTTGATTATCGTGGTCATTAGTATTGTACAGGAGGTTCCCTTCCCTGTCGTATGTAAGACCGTAGCCGATTTGAGCCAGTGTCGGAAGATGCCTGAGCACCACATCCTCTACCATATCATGACTGCTCTCCGCGATGGGGGTTTCCATATACTTACTGTCTGCGATTCCGAAAACCGCAATAAGTGAACGCATTTTATAACTGTCTATCTCGTTTTCTGCACTCATCGAGGCTACATGCAGTTTTTCGTCCATAGACTCTAATATATCCTGTCTGTACAGGACAATCGAAAACGTAAGCACAAGAGACGAACAGACAATAGCCAGTGCAATCAAAGGGATGAATATTGTTTTCCTGATGTTCTTTATTTCCATACGGCACTCCTTTATGAATAGCTTAAAGCTTTATTTATGCTGTTCAATAAAACCTCGCAGGAGAAGGGCTTGGCAATAAAATCTATCGCACCCAGCTCAAAGCCGCGAGCTTTGGTATCGGGGTCGTCTTTGCTCGTGAGAAAAATAACAGGGATATTTCCGAATACCGATTCGGTTTTAAGCATTTTAAGCGCGTCTAATCCGTTAATCTTCGGCATTTTAATATCAAGCAGTATCAATTCCGGTACAACGTCATTTAAAAACTCGAACATAGCCTCGGCGGAAGGCAAGGTAAAAACATTAAAATAATCTGCTAAAGCTTTTTCAGCCATTATTAAATTAACATCGCTGTCATCCACTATGAATATGTTTTTCATGCGTCTTAACCCCTCCGTCTTTTTATCTGTAATTTGTCCGAAAATCCTTATTATTTAAGATTATACATTATTTGGTAAAAAAAAGCAAGTGTTTTCTTCTTATAATTTAACAGAAAAGTGAAAAAATGCAGATTGACTTTCTTATCAGAAAGTGTTATAATTTGGAAAATAGGTTATCATCGTACATTAATTATAAGGTAGGAGAGGACAAACGAGATGAAGCATTTTTTTGTTATCAACTCACATTCATTCCGTACCTCCGAGAAACTAAAGGCGATTTTAAAGAGTATAGAAGATAGTTTTTCTTCAACGGTTGAGTATGAGATTTATAAAACACGTTTCCCCCGTGATGCGATAGCGGCGGTACATCGTTTTATATCACGCTTCCCTAAGGACGAAACTATTCGCGTTTATGCTGTCGGCGGTGACGGAATCCTTTTCGAGTGCCTTAACGGTATGGTGGACTTCCCCAACGCAGAATTAACGAGCGTACCTTACGGTAGAGCTAATGACTTTGTGCGGGCATTCGGCAAGGATGCGGCGGCAAGTTTCAGGGATATTAAAAAACTATCCGTTTCGCCCTCCCGCCCTGTAGATATTATGCACTGCGGCTCCGGTTATGCATTAATTGAGGTCAATATCGGTCTCGTGGGAAAGACTATAGTCTACGCAAACGAGGTTCTCTGTAAAATAAAATCTGAGTTTCTGAGCCGCTATGTTTCGGGTATTTATACGGTTTCGGCTTTAAAAGCACTGCGCGACCCGAATCTCGTACATCAGAAATACTCGGTTTTCATTGACGGTGAGCCTTTATCGGGTACCTATTGTAATATACATATAGCAAATGTTCCGTGCGATGGCGGAAATTTCGTACCCAGCCCCTACGCCGACCCCACCGACGGGGCATTAGATGCAATTTTCATGACTGCCAAAAACCAATTTGAAGTGCTTAGATTGATTAACGACCGTAACAAGGGGCGTTTCGAGAAGCATGATTCTTTCATTTACAGAAAATGCGAACAAATGCAGGTCAAAAGCGATGCCCTGCTCTGCGTCCAATTAGACGGAGAGGGGTTTTATGAGTCAGAATTTAATATAGAGATAATACCCGGGGGTATAAAATTCTTCGCTCCGACCGGTCTTGATTTTAAGGATTATTCGTATATGGCGTATAAAAGCGGGAAAGGCGGAAAGAAAGTTTGAAAGAACCGGTGCAAATCGGGGAAAACGAAACTTTCAAATGCACTTTTGTGCGGGAAGGACATGGTGAATAAGCATGAAAATAGTACGAGACAGAACTCCGGAAACCCAACGGATGAGAAAAATGTGGTCGTTGGCGACTGTTTTTATCTTCTTGACTTATGTATTTACGGTTGTATTGTATGTTGTTATGGGTAACGGTTCGATTGAAGCAGTCTATATGAGCGTAACGGCGGGTCTGCCGCTCGCTGTTTTCGCCGTTTTTGCTCTTATGCTTGTCCCGCAGTTTAAAGGCGCGCCGCTCGTTATGGCGACCATTGCCCAGCTTGCGTTTTTGGCAATCGGAATCTATACCCAAAGGTTTATCAGCTATTTTTTTATTATACTGATGCTTTACAGCCTTTTCTCGCTCTCAAAGCTCGTGAAGCAAATGGCCGCTTTTGTGGTCATCGGAACTATTATTAACGGGTTGTTCGGTATACTCGCCTCCTATTTGATAGAAACAATAGATATGTACATATTCATTGTTCAATTTTTGATGACCCTGTTCACATCGGTAATACTTTTGATTCAAACCTATAATGTCACGCAGAAGGAGGGACGCTCGGAGCGAGCCCTCGTTGCGTTTTCTTCCCTGCTTAACAGTACCCCCAATTATACGGCAATCGTTGACACCCAGAGGCGGATACTTTATATTTCGGAGCCTATGGCGAAATTTTCACAGGTTTTTTCGCAGAGCTTAGCTGTGGGTAAGCCTCTTCTTGATTTATTCGTTGATAAAAAACTAAAGCTGATGTTCGCTGACATTATGGATGCGGATAGCTTTACAGAACACATAATTTCAATAGACATAGATGGAGAAGAACGACATTTTAAGGTCGTTGCGGATAAGTTTAAAGGCGACCTTGGGGGTATATTTATTGATATTGCCGATATATCCTTTACCGTTAAGAGCCAAAAAGCCGCCGAGGAGGCACGTGTAAAACTGAACGATGCTAAAATCAGCCTTGAACTCGCGCTTGCCGATGCGGAGAGTGCGTCCCGTGCGAAGGGTGAATTTTTAGCAAAAATGTCCCACGAAATAAGAACGCCCATGAACGCCGTTATCGGTATGACAGAACTTATCCTGAGAGAAAAAGTATCTTCCCGTGTTTATGAACACGCAGTTACGATAAAAAACGCAGGGAACAATCTTTTATCCATCATTAACGACATCCTCGATTTTTCAAAAATCGAGTCCGGAAAATTTGAGATTATCTCATCTAAGTACGAATTTGCCTCACTTGTGAACGATGTAGTGAACATCATTCGGGTGAAATTGTCTGAAAAGGCTCTTCTCTTCACCGCTAATCTCAACAGTGAAATACCATTTGAGATGATTGGCGATGAGGTGCGTATACGGCAGATTTTAGTAAACCTTTTGAGTAATGCTTTCAAATATACTAACGAAGGTTTCGTTTCGCTGACGATAGACGGGGAGTTCACCGATGATGATATGTTTACGCTCGAAATCGAGGTGTCCGACAGCGGAATAGGCATAAAACCCGAAAATATAGAAATAATTTTTAACGATTATACACAGTTTGATACAGAAAAACATAAAGCGATTCAGGGAACGGGACTCGGTCTCACGATTACGAAAAACCTTGCTGTGGCTATGGGCGGAGAAATAAAAGTTACGAGCGAATATGGTAAGGGCAGTACATTTAAGGTGATTCTCCCGCAAAAAATTTCAGACCCCGAGAATTTTAAAAAGTTCGCTACAGTCGATAATCCTGCCGAATATAACGTACTTCTATACGAAACAAGAAAGACCTATATCGACTCGATAATCTATTCTGTCGAAAATCTCGGAATCACTTGTAAGTCGGTAATGAACGAAGAGCATTTAATGTCAGAGCTTTCAGCCGATGAATATACGCATGTTTTTGTACCGTTTCTTCTGTTTGAAGAAGTCGAGAAGGTAATCAGCGACAGCGGAAAATCGCCGCAAATTATTCTGCTCGCGGAGTTTGGAGAAGTGGGTGCAAAAGATGGTGTTAAAACTATTTCGATGCCTGTTCACTCGATTTCCGTTGCAAACACCTTTAATAATATTTCAGATAGTATGAGCAGCAGCGAAAAGAATAACAGTATAACCTTCTGTGCGCCTTCGGCTGAGGTTTTGATAGTTGACGACATACCAACGAATCTGAATATAGCCAGAGGCTTAATGGCACCGTATAATATGCGTATTGACACAGCTTTGAGCGGGAAGGCGGCTATTGAAAAAATCCGGTATAAAGATTATGATATGGTGTTCATGGACCATATGATGCCCGAAATGGATGGCATTGAAGCCGTGAAAATTATCAGGCAGATTGACGGTGACTACTATAAAAACCTGCCTATCATAGCTCTCACGGCGAACGCCGTCTCAGGAGCGAGAGAAAAATTTAAAGCAAGCGGTATGAACGGATTTTTAGCAAAGCCTATTGACATCGGTAAGCTTAATAAGGCGTTAGATAAATGGTTGCCCGCCGATAAAAAGGAGTCTAAAAAAGATGCTGTTCCCGTTAGCTCTAAAACAGAGGGCGAAGTGCTTAATATACGGATAGACGGCATAAACATAAACGAGGGAATCAAGTCAACAGGCGGCTCAGCAGACGGATATAAATCAATCATCTCAATGTTTTCAAACGATGCACAACTCAAAATATCCGAAATAAAAAGCTCGCTTTCTGATAATGATATAAAACGCTATACCGTTTATGTTCATGCTTTAAAAAGCTCTTTGAGAAGTATCGGAGCCCGCGAGTTGTCCGAAAAAGCGGCGGAGCTTGAAGCGGCAGGACATTCGGGTGATACCGCATACATAGGAAGCTATGGTGATGAGTTTACATCTGCACTTGAAGCCTTGGTTTTAAACATAAAAACGGCTTTGAAAAACGATGAAAGCCCTCAAAACAATGAGTTCGACAGGGATTTATTATTAAAATTAAAAACCGCGTTGGCGGCTGTCGATACCTCGGCAATAAGCGAAATGGTCGATATGATGACCGCGCAAAGCGGCGGCAGTCAAATCGAGCAGCTTCAGCAAAGCATATTAATGTTCGAGTATGAAGAAGCGACCTCGCTTATAGACACTATTCTACAGTCAAAATAAAGGGAAAGGAATCAGCTTTTTATGAACGAGCGTAAGAAAATAATATTGGCAGACGATGATATAACAAGCCTTAAATTAGGGCGGGACGCACTCTCGGATATTTATGAAATAACCACTGTCCCATCGGGCGAAAAGCTTTTAAAGCTCCTCGGTAACATGACGCCCGATTTAATTCTGTTAGACGTCGAAATGCCCGAAATGAACGGCTATGAAACTATTAAGCGTATTAAAGACAATCCCGAATTTCAGAATATTCCCGTTATCTTTGTAACGGGGCTTTCGAGTGATAATGAGGAAGAGACGGGGTTATTACTCGGGGCTGTCGATTATGTGAAAAAACCGTTTAAAAAAGCCATATTAAGAGCAAGAATCAATACCCACCTGCAAATAGTTGAGCTGATGCGCGAGCTTGAACAGTTGACCGCCATCGACCCGCTCACAAAAATCTCAAACAGGCGGGGCTTTGACGCACAGTTTAAAAAAGAGTGGAAAAGAGCCGTTGAGAGTAAATTTTATATAGGCTTTATGATTATTGACGCCGATGACTTTAAAAGCTATAACGACACATACGGTCATTCTCAAGGAGACGTTTTGCTGAAAAAAATATCGGATGTATTCAATTCGTATTGTAAAAGCGAGCAAGGTATCGCCGCTCGCTGGGGGGGAGAAGAATTTGTACTGCTTTTACCCGGTGCCGATATGGACGGCATTTTTGAAGCCGCTGAAGAAATTCGCAAGAATATAGAATCGTTAGTTATTCATACCGGAAGCGGTGAGGAGACGAGTACGACGATAAGCATAGGGGTAAATTCAATCATACCCGACAACGCAAGTAAGCCCGCCGATTTTATAGATAAAGCCGACCAAGCCCTGTATAATGCCAAAAAAACGGGAAAAAACAAGGTTTTAAAGGTAAATATTTGATAAAAACACATAATTGTAGATTTTTGACTTACTATGGCTTGAAATATTGTGCAAAATGTCTATTGTAATTCTTTTCAAAAATCTGTACAATTATCAGTAGGTGAAATAAAAACAACAATGTTTAATCTTTTGGAGGAAGTAACAATGAAATTAAAAAGAATATCGGCAATTTTAGTAGCTTGCGCTGTGCTTATGAGCTTTGCGGCAATCAGTGCGGGTGCTGCTGAAATGGTAGTAACCAAGTTTGATACACATGACGACAGCTTCGGTATTAACCTGTATGGTGCTTTAGAAGCGGGAGACGCCGCAACGGATTTAATGTTACCTGAGGGTGTAGGTTTTGACGCAATCAAAACCATAAGAATCGTTTTAAGCGATGATGCCTCCGGCAAAGAAGGAAATCTGATTTTACAATATTTCAACAATTCTTGGTGGGGACAGGAAAAAATTCAAATTAAAGCCGGCGAAACGATTGACGTGGCTTTTGACGGCTCGGCTGTTACAAGTCCCGCTCTGTCCGAAGATGAGACCCCTTTCCTTAAGTTTGACGTCAGAGACGACTGGGGTGACCCCATTTCAGGTTCTGCGACACTTTATCTCCTTGACGCAAGCGGAGATGTTATTCCGTTAGCCGCATTCGTTGCGGGTACTCCGGAAGTTGAAGCCGAACCCGAGCCGGAACCTGAGCCGGAACCTGAACCCGAACCCGAACCCGAACCGGAAGAAGAGCCTCCTTTCGTGATTGCTCCTCCTCCTCCCGTTGAACCCGTTCCCGAAATTGAAGCTGATGGCGGCGGCGAAACGACAGCTGTAACAACAGATGCAATCGTAAATGAAGGAGCAGGCGCAGAAGCGATAACAGGCGGCGGAGCCGGCGGTGCTGCTGAAGATGACAAGCACGGCGCAGACACAGGAGTTGCAGGTTTGGCGGCAGTTGCAGGAATAGCGGCGATTGCGACCGGTGCATTAGTTATATCGAGAAAAAGAAAATAAAAATTAAATTATAGCTTTAAAAAGCCGATGAAAGATGTCTTTCACTCGGCTTTTTTATTTTTTACGTTTACTTAATATACACGCTCAAATCATTTCTTTCATAAACTCTCTGATATGCGACGCGCTGTTTTCGCCATGCTTTTCGATAATCTTTACGAATGCACTGCCGACTATTATGCCGTCTGCGATTTTCCGCATTTTCTCTGCTTGCTCCGGTGTGGATATGCCGAAACCGATATAAATCGGTACATCGCTCACTTCTCTTATTTGCGCTATTATCCCGGTAAGGTCGATTTCAAGTTTTTCGCGTGTCCCCGTAACGCCCATAGACGAAACTAAGTAAATGAATCCTGTAGCATTTTTTGCGAGTGTACGAACCCGTTGTGCGGATGTCGGGGCAATCAGCGTAATCAAATGAATACCGTGCTTTTTCGCAAACTCTTCCACTTCCCCGCGTTCCTCAAAGGGTAAATCGGGAATAATTACGCCATAAACACCGCATTTTTCACAGCGAGTAAAAAACCGCTCATATCCGTATACAAAAACGGGGTTCGCATAAGTAAGTATCACCATTCGCGGAAAATCCACGCCCTCCAACATTTCAAAAACCGCATCTGTAGTCGTACCGCCTTGCAAGGCTCTGATATTTGCGGCTTGTATAACGTCCCCCTCGGCTATGGGGTCGGAAAAAGGCAGACCTATTTCTATTATATGGCTGTCCTGCGCTAAGACCGCAATAAATTCTTTCGTCTTTTCAATCGATGGGTCGCCTGCGGTTATAAAACTCACGAATTTTTTGTCTTCTAAATTATTTAAACTATTTAAACTATTCATATAAATCTTCCCCCTTATACCGTGCAATGCTCGCAACATCTTTATCGCCGCGTCCTGATATGTTTATAATCAGCGAATCGTCTTTGCTGTAATTTTTCGCGGTTTTGAGTGCATATGCGACTGCGTGAGCCGATTCAATCGCGGGGATAATACCCTCCATTCTTGACAAATACTCGAATCCGCTGACCGCCTCATCATCGGTCACAGGCACATATTTCGCGCGCCCTCTACTGTGCAGGTCAGCGTGTTCGGGACCTATACCGGGGTAATCAAGACCCGCCGAAATAGAATGAACAGGCGCGATTTGCCCGTATTCATCCTGACAAAACAGCGATTTCATTCCGTGGAAAATGCCTGTGGAGCCGTTTGCTATTGTTGCGGCATTATACGGGGTGTCCGCGCCTTTTCCCGCCGCCTCACAGCCAATAAGCTCAACACTCTCGTCTTCTATAAAGTGATAAAACGCGCCTATAGCATTACTGCCGCCGCCTACGCAGGCTATGACGGCTTTAGGCAGTTTGTTCTCAAGCTTTAAAATTTGCTCTTTAGCCTCACGGCTAATCACACTCTGAAAATCACGCACTATTGTCGGGAACGGGTGCGGTCCCATTACCGAACCTAAAACATAATGCGTGTCATGCACCCGCCGCGTCCATTCTCGCATTGTTTCATTTACGGCGTCTTTTAAGGTCTGTGTACCCGAATCAACACTATGAACCTTCGCACCAAGCAATCTCATGCGGTATACATTGAGAGCCTGCCGCCCGATGTCTTCTTTACCCATAAAGACCTCGCACTCCATTTTGAAAAGTGCGGCGGCTGTCGCCGTGGCTACGCCATGCTGTCCCGCGCCTGTTTCGGCGATTATGCGGGTTTTACCCATTTTTTTCGCAAGCAGAGCCTGACCAAGCACGTTATTGACTTTATGAGAGCCTGTATGATTCAAATCCTCGCGTTTTAAATAAATCTTTGCGCCGCCTAAATCCGCCGTCATGTTTTGTGCAAAATAGAGCAGAGACGGACGTCCTCCATAATCTTTAAACAGCGCGGACAGCTCTTCGTTGAACTCCGCGTCGTTCTTGTAACGCTCATATGCTTTTTCAAGCTCAATCACTGCGTTCATAAGGGTTTCGGGGACATACTGTCCGCCGAATTCGCCAAATCTGGGGTTCATGCTCATAAATTTCTCCTCTTTCTTATTTATATATTATTTTTAAATTTAACGCGGCACTAAGTTATTAGCATCAATGCCATAAAGTAGGTTTTCGTCTTTTGTTAAAATAGGAGTATGGTCATCGTAATAACCACTATACCATACATTAAGAATATAAGAAAACATTAGCTTGTCTAAAACAGCTTCTTTACTTTCATCTAATTGGAAAAACCCCACCCCTATATCGGGATTCGAGAAATAAAAATTTACATATCCTTGAGTGTGTATTTTATAATCGCTTTGACCCGATATATTCTCAATAAAATCCAACGCCTCTTTACCGTTTTCAAAATACTCGATAAATTCCTCTTTAGATAGTTCAATGTCGGCGAGTTGCCGAAAGGTTTTTGTTTCATTGTCATATAGGGCGATTTTTTCCATATCGACACCTTTTCGGGTTATATAAAATGCGTTATTATTATAATGAATCATACCCTCAATTTGCTTTTCGGGGACACTGTTTGAAAAGGAGTAAAGACTGCCGCCGTAAAAACTCGCGCCGGCGGTATAATTAATTTGCAAACAGGTAAAATCTTCAAATTCAATTATTAAATCAGTCGGCATATCGGGATGGCAACTTTCAACAAGCCAATGTAAATCATTTTCATTAATATAAGCAATAGAGGAACCCGATAACGCAAAAAAAGGAGTAGATAACATAATTATACTTTCGTTTTTACCGTCAGCATCAAAATCATACTGCACACCATATTCAAAAACTACATCATTTGCGGTATAGTTTTTTCCGGATTCGTCCCGAAAAAAATCATTTTGAAAAAATTCTATGTTTCTCTCATAAAACTCCTGTTTTGCAAGCCGTAAATGCTCTTGGTTCGGAAAGTTCGCTTCGTCTAAAATTAAATCATAATCTATAATAGTATATCCACTTACATAGTGAATGTTATCGTTGGGTTTGGCTCTTATAACAAATTCTTCGGGCAGAATTTCCTGTGGTACGGGTGTAGTTTCCGGCTTCGGCTCTGCTGCCGTCACCGGAGTTATTACAGGTTCGGCTGTAACTATATCAAAGTCAGTTGAACTTGTAACTTCCGGTTCAGGTTCGGTTTGTACGGAAATTTCGGGTATATCATTTTTCCCGCAAGCTGTAAATGCAACAAGCACAGCAAGAAAAATCAAGATTAATTTTTTCATGTTACAACCCTCTTTGCAAAAACCCCGCAGGATTCATAATAAAATCCTCGTTCGGGTAGTGTTTAAGATTGCCCGTAACAAGAACTCCGCTACATTCTTTCGCCGCATCATAAAATTTTCGGTCGCTCTCGTCCGTCAAGTGGGTGTCGCTTACAGCGGGTTCGATTAAAACACCGAAACACTCCACAGCATCAAGAAAAAATCGTCTCACTTCTTGGGACACCCAACTTCCTTTTCTCGCCGATAAGCCGCGATTTCGGCATCGATTTCTTCCATAGACATTTGATTCGTCCCATTTTTTACAGACTCGTCCTGCATAGCTTTAAGCGCAGCTTTCATTTTCTCCCTTGCACCGTCTTCGATATAAACGTCATCGGCAAGCTGGATTCTAAACGGAATAGCTCTCTCCTGAACAACCTGACGGACGAAAACATTTACAGCCGTGCTTAGGTTCATGCCCATTCTGCCGAGTATGAAATCGGCTTCGCTTTTTAAATCGCGGTCAATTCTGATATTAAGATTAGTCGTTTCTGCCATTAAACTCAGTCCTTTCGTATATTATATATACATTATAAAGCATATTTCGTATATTGTCAACGCTAAAATTAAAAGATAATAATAGATATATTCTTGAATTTAAAAAGAAAACAAATTAATTTTTATTGTTCGTAAGCTCTTCCAACGCCGCGAATCTGTCATAATCGCTTTCAAATAATCTGTCTTGAATTATCCGATATTTTTCAAATTCACCCTCGGCGTGTATTTTAGCTTCCAAAGCCGATACTTTTCCGCTGTTCGTCAATAAATCTGTGCCGGTGGCTTGCAAGAATAAATCAAGCCGCTGTCTCCAGTCATTTTGTGACATTGGTATTTGCCGGTCTGCTTGAAACTCCGCAAACTCAAGATATGCGGTAACAATCCGCTCCAAAGAGCGCAGTTCTTTCTCGCCGAGGTAATTTTTGGCAATCGTGACATCTGATTTTCGGATTTTGCCTTTTGGGGCATTTTCCCACGTTGTCAAGCCCATGAACTGCTTATCGGCATCAGCGCGTGAAACAATTACCTCTGCCGCTGTATTTCCATGGACGGCATAGTGAAGCTTATTCTGAACTGTCTTAAAGAATAATAACGTATCGGGGCTTTTAGGGTCATAATCATAAGACAGCGCGTAAATATCAGTTACTTTTTGATAAAATTTACGCTCCGAGAGCCGAATTTCTCTTATATCCTCTAACAGGCTCTCGAAATAGGTTTTGGAGAAAACCTTGTCGTTTTTCAAGCGGTCTTTGTCAAGAATGTAGCCTTTGGTGGCAAATTCGGCGAGAATATCAGAAGCCCACGCTCTGAACCTTATAGCCTTTTTGGAGTTAACCTTGAATCCGACTGCTATAATCGCTTGTAGATTATAGTATTTTTGGTCGTAAGTCTTTCCGTCTGCGGCAGTTGTTCGGAAATGCCGAACAACTACATTTTCATCTAATTCACCGCTCGCAAAGACCCGCGACAAATGCTCCGAAACGGTGCTTTTGACGACTTCATAAAGTCCGCACATAGACTTTTGTGTGAGCCATACGTTTTCATCTGCAACAAGAACATCAACGCCGTCGCCGCCGTTTTCCTTTGAAAAAATCAAAAAATCGTTTGTGCTATTACGGATTTGTATTTTTTTCTCGTTTTTATCGTCCATTTATACCCCTTAATCTCCATTACCCACAAGCTCTTCCAACGCAGCGAATCTGTCATAATCGCTTTCAAATAATCTGAACGGCACGCTCGTTGTTGACTTTAAAGCCGACTGCTATAATCATTTGAAGATTATAATGATTTGTGTTATAGTTTTTACCGTCATCGGCAGTTATTAAGTATTTCTTAATAACTGAATTGGGTTCAAGCTCGCTGTCGTCAAAAATCTTTTTAATATGTTGACCGACCATACCTACTTCTGCAAATCAATAATCAAATCCCTGTAATACGCCGCCTGTTCAAAGTCGAGAATCTTTGCCGCTTCCTTCATCAGTGCGGTGTATTTTTTAACCTGTGTTTCTTTTTCCGATTTTGTGAGCTTTCGTTTTTTCTTTTTGTCACCCTGTTCGTCTTTTTCTTTTGATGAAATTTCTATGATGTCACGCACGTTTTTAATTATAGTCTGCGGTGTAATACCCTGTTCGGTGTTGTGTTTTTCCTGAATCTCGCGCCGCCTGTTCGTTTCTCTAATCGCCGATTCCATAGAGCGTGTGACCGAATCGGCGTACATTATTACCTCGCCGTCGGCGTTTCTCGCCGCCCTGCCTATGGTTTGTATCAGGCTTGTCTCACTTCGCAAAAAGCCCTCTTTATCGGCGTCAAGTATGGCGACGAGCGATACTTCGGGTAAGTCTAACCCCTCGCGAAGCAGGTTTATTCCGACTAAAACGTCAAACTCACCAAGTCTGAGGTCTCGGATAATTTCCATACGCTCAAGTGTATCTATATCATGGTGCATATAACGCACTTTTATTTCATATTTTTCGAGATAACGGGTCAAATCCTCCGCCATGCGTTTTGTCAGCGTGGTTATAAGTACCCGCTCTTTTCTTTCGGTACGCATGTTTATTTCCGAAAGTAAATCTTCAACCTGCCCCGTCGTGGGCTTTACGGTTATTTTCGGGTCAAGCAATCCTGTCGGACGAATTACCTGCTCGGTAATTCTTGCAGAGCGTTCTTTCTCGAACGCGCCGGGCGTCGCGGAAACGAAGATGACCTGATTTATTTTATTGTAAAATTCTTCAAAGTTCATAGGACGGTTGTCATACGCAGAGGGTAAGCGGAACCCGTATTCAATAAGATTCTTCTTCCTTGCATAATCGCCGCCGAACATGCCGCGAACCTGCGGTAACATAACATGACTTTCGTCCACGAAAAGCAGAAAGTCTTTCGGAAAGTGGTCTATTAAAGTCAGCGGCGTACTGCCGGGCGGTCGCCCCGACAATATGCGGGAATAGTTTTCAATCCCCCTGCACATACCTATTTCCCGCAGCATTTCCATATCGTATTTAGTGCGTTCGGCTACGCGCTGTGCTTCGATTAGTTTATGCTCAGCTGTGAATTTTTCAACCTGTGTATGCATCTCCTCTTCAATTTCGGCAAGTGCCTGTTCAAGCCTATCCCTGCTCACTATATAGTGAGTCGCAGGGAAAACAGTCGCATGAGTCAGCGTTCTTTTTACGTTTCCTGTCACTGTTTCAAATTCTGAAATACGTTCTATTTCGTCCCCAAAAAATTCAACGCGAAGCGCGGTCTCTATGGGGTTGCCTGACGGGAATATTTCAAGCACATCGCCCCTCACGCGGAATTTACCTCTTGCAAAGTTTATGTCGTTTCTCTCGTATTGGATTTCGACAAGTCTTCTCATAATATCGTCACGCGGGGTTTCCGCACCCTGCCGCAGTGATATTACATTTGTAATATACTCTTCTTTCGCTCCTATGCTGTAAATACAGGAAACGCTCGCGACAATAATTACATCGCGGCGTTCTGCAAGCGCGAAGGTCGCCGAGTGCCGCAAGCGGTCAATCTCATCGTTAATCGCGCTGTCTTTTTCCATATATGTGTCTGTTGCGGGGAGGTAGGCTTCAGGCTGATAATAGTCATAGTAGCTGACGAAATACTCAACCGCGTTGTTAGGGAAAAACTCGCGGAACTCGCTGCAAAGCTGTGCCGCTAAAGTCTTGTTATGTGCTAAAACCAAAGTCGGGCGGTTTACTTTTTTTATAATGTTCGCCATCGTGAAGGTTTTCCCCGAACCCGTGACCCCCATAAGGGTCTGTTCGCGTTCACCGCTCAAAACTCCGCTCGTGAGCGTTTCTATAGCCGCAGGCTGGTCACCTGTCGGTACGAAGTCAGATTTTAAATCGAAATAATCCATTTACTCACCAAACATCGGGAAACGACTCACGCTCCCGCATTGACCACACGCCGTCTCTGCCGACAATTACATGGTCAATTAATTCTATCCCTATTTTCTTTAAAAATGAATACAAATCAAGCGTAATATCCACATCGGCTCTTGAAGGAATACAACTCCCATAAGGATGATTATGCGCTATAACGATACGATTTGAACGCGCTTTGAATATACGTTGTAAAAGCCCTCTCAGCGGTATATCCACTTTTCCGAAATCGCCCTCGCACACCTTTTCGCTGTCCCTTAGGTTTAACTCGCTATCAAGAAAAACACAGCGAACCTCCTCTTTATCAGCGTCAAAGAATAATGCGGCACAGTAATTATTGAGGGCGGTCGTGTTATTTAGCCCGATAATACTGCCCTTACGCTCCATTATGTAATATTTTGTCATCATTCTGAAAAGACAAAACATACTCGCTGTGTGTTCCGCTATGCCGTTAACTTCGAGTAAATCTTCGTACTGCGCCTCAATAACATTAACAAAACTACCGAATCTGTGTATAAGCCTATGCGCTAATTCGTTAGTATCTCCTGTAGGAATCGCATAATACAAAAAATATTCAAGCTTCTCGTGGTCGGGCATATCATCAATCCCGTGTCTGAGAAAGTATTCTTTCTTTCTCTTTCTGTGTCCGTAGTGTCTGTGTTTTTGGTTTTTATCAATCATTTACACAAATCTCCGATAATGTCTCAACTAAGCACAGCTCCCGTATCCGCACTTGTCACAATTCTCGCATAACGCCCCAAATAACCCCCGACCTTTCCGCTTTTCAGAACCATCGTTTTCACACGCTCGTTAATAACGCTCTCAGGGAGCAAGAGTTCAATTTTCCCGGCGGGTATATCGATGCTGATTTTATCGCCGTTATTCACATACGCAATTAAACCGCCCGCCGCCGCCTCGGGCGAGATGTGTCCGACCGCCGCGCCTCGCGAAGCGCCGCTGAAGCGTCCGTCTGTTATAAGTGCTACGCTTCCGTCGAGACCCTTGCCCACAATAGCCGCAGTGGGGGCAAGCATTTCGGGCATACCCGGTCCCCCCCTCGGTCCTTCATAACGTATAACGACGATGTCACCTGCTTTTATTTCATCACTCAAAATTGCGTCAACCGCCGCCTGCTCACCGTCGAAGACCTTAGCGGTTCCTGTAACAGTCATCATTTCGGGAAGTACCGCACCCTGCTTTACCACAGAGCCGTTTGGAGCCAAATTGCCTTTTAGGACTGCGATTCCGCCGTCTTTGCGATAGGGGTTGCCGAGCGTTCTGATTATCCTGCCATCCGCCTGACGGGCTTTTGCAATCCGTTCTCCTTGAGTACCGGTGACGGTAAGTTCGTTTAAATTAAGCAGGTCTGCTTTAGACAACTCACACATTACCGCGCCTATTCCGCCGACCGAATTTAGGTCTTCTATGAAAATATCGCTCGCGGGATTTAACTTACATAACTGCGGAGTTTTGCGTCCGAGTGCGTCAATGTCATCAAGAGTTAGTTCAACGCCCGCCTCGTGTGCAACCGCGAGAATATGCAGAATTGTGTTTGACGATGCACCGATTGCCATATCGACTATAAGCGCGTTTTCAAAATTCGCTTTCGTCATAATATCAAGAACGCGAATATTTTTGGAGTACAGCTCCATTACGAGTTCGCCTGTTTCCTTTGCGATTCTGCGCCGTGCTGAGGTTACGGCGGGTTCTGTGCCGCCGTAGGGCATCGCCAAACCGATGGCTTCGGTTAAACAATTCATGCTGTTTGCCGTATACATACCCGCACACGAACCGCATGTCGGGCAGGCGTTATTTTCAAAGTCGAGTATATCGCTGTCGGTCAGCACTTTATTTTTAAATTTGCCAATAGCTTCAAAAGTTTCCGAGAGATTTACCCGTTTCCCGTTTACAACCCCCGAACTCATCGGACCGCCCGAAACAAATACAGACGGCAGATTAAGCCGCACCGCCGCCATAAGCATACCCGGAACAATTTTATCGCAGTTCGGGATAAACACAACAGCATCAAGAGGATGCGCCTTAAGCATGACCTCGATACTGTCAGCGATTAATTCTCGCGACGCAAGCGAATATCTCATACCCTCATGGTTCATGGCAAGTCCGTCACAAACCCCGATTGTAAAAAACTCAAAAGGCACACCGCCCGCATTTCTTATCCCATCTTTAACCGCACGAGAAATCTCGTGCAAATGCGAGTGACCGGGTACATATTCGCTCGCCGCACATACGACAGCAATAAAAGGCTTTTTCATCTCGCTGTCGGTGACTCCGAGAGCCTTCAATAAAGCGCGGTGGGGGGTTCTTTCAACCCCGCTTTTCATTAAATCACTTCGCATTTTATTTCTCCTTAAAACTATACTTGTCCATTGTCAATTATTAATTGTCTATCATTGCCGCGCCTATAATTCCCGCATCGTTACCGAGTTGACAAATGAGAATTTCGGTATTCTTCGCACTGTCTCTTGTATAGATTTCTTTTGCAACGAGCTCTCTGAGCGGTGTCAGCAGATAGTCACCCTCATTACAAACACCGCCGCCTATACAAAGGCAATCAGGCTGAAGGGTATTAATTACATTAGTGATTCCGCAGGCTAAGTATTTAATATAATCGCTGACTACTTTTTCGGCAGTCTTATCGCCCTGCTTTGCCGCTATAAACGCCGTCCTTGCGCCCGCTTTTCCCATTTCATCGGCTATTTTGTGCATTAGGCTGTCTTTATTTTCGTTCATGGCTTCTTTAGTCATTCTGATTAGTCCCGTCGCAGATGAAAAAACTTCAAAACAACCGCTTCGTCCGCAGGTACAAGGCGGACCGTCTACGCAAATAACTGTATGCCCTATTTCTCCTCCGGCAAAATTTTCCCCTCTGAAAAGCTTTTTATCTATTATTATACCCGCCCCGACTCCCGTGCCGAGCGTAATTACTACCGCACTGTTCAGACCCTTAGCCGCACCTGCAACAAATTCGCCATACGCCGCCGCGCCTGCGTCATTTTCGAGGATGGCGCAAACATTAAATTCTCTTTCTATATCCTCTGTCAGGGGTACATTATGCCAGTTCAGATTACCTGAAAACTCAACTATACCCCCGTCCTTGTTACAACTCCCCGGACAACCGAGACCGATTCTTACAGGCTCCCCGAAGCTGATTGCATCTGCTTTAATCTCATGAATCAGAGAGATTATATCGGCTAAAACCTCGCGGTAGGGGCGTTCTTTTCCTGTTTTGACTGATTTTTTTACAAGAAGCTCCCCCTTATGACTTACCGCTCCCGCCGATATGTTTGTCCCGCCTATATCAACGCCTATGTAATACATAACAATACCTCCAAAAAAATAATTGCAATAAAATAAAGTATAGCATAAATTTTTAACAAAGTCAATTATCGGTACAAATAAAGTATAAAAATATTAAGAGACTATTCATATGGGCGATATTTTTTATTGCAAGCTCGATGAGAATAGAACACCGATTGATTTTTTCGAGCCGAATTTAAACCCGCCTGAATAATTAACATTTTAGCGGTTATAAAGTGTATAATTTAGCGGATATAAAACGTACATTTTAGCGGTTAAAACACTTGCAATTTAGCGGATAGTATGATATAATTGTGTTATACTAAAAAAATAAAGATAATTTCCGGGAGTAAAAACACGATGAAATATCACAGCAGATTCACCGACAAATTGCTCGCAGAGCGGCTTAAAAGTTCGGGTGCAGTCCTCATCGAGGGTTCAAAGGGTTGCGGTAAAACCGAAACCGCCAAGCAACAATCGGCAGAGGTCGTCAGATTCGATGCCGACAAACAAGTGCAAATCAAGATGGAGGTTGACCCCAAAACCGTTTTGACGGGAAAAACGCCGCTTCTGCTTGACGAGTGGCAGGAGTATCCGCAGATTTGGAACTATGTACGGCGCGAGGTAGACGAGAGGAAGCTGAAAGGTCAGTTTATACTCACAGGCTCTGCAACGCCCGATGACACGGCTCGCCGTCATTCGGGTGCGGGGCGTTTTTCGGTTATAAAAATGCACCCGATGTCCTTTTTCGAGAAAGGTTGGTCGTCGGGCGAGGTGAGCCTTGCGGCTTTGATGAGAGGTGAGTCTCCGGCTTCCGAAGATGTGAAATTTGAACTCGGCGAGCTTGCCGAAAAGCTGACAATCGGTGGTTGGCCGGGGCTGATTAGCGCGGGTGCGGCGGAGGGGCTTCGTTTCGTGAGCGATTATATGTCACTCATTGCCGAGGTTGATTTGAGTAAAGTTTCGGAAAAAAGGCGCGACCCGTACAAAGTCACCCGCCTGCTTCAATCGTTGGCAAGAAATATTTCCACCGAGGTTTCAATCACCGCGCTGTCAAAGGACACCGGAGGAAGCGACAGCGACTTGGACAACGAAACAACGGCAGAGTATCTTTCCGCTCTTGAACGATTAATGGCGACCGATAATCTCCCCGCGTGGAACACCCACATTCGTTCGGCGGCACAACTTCGTAAGTCTCCGAAGCGACATTTCGCCGACCCGTCAATGGCAGTCGCCGCACTCGGATTGTCAATAGATAAGCTTTTAGCGGACTTGAATTATTTCGGGTTGCTTTTCGAGTCGCTTGTTATCAGAGACCTTAAAATTTACGCCGCCGTAAACGACGGTAAAGTCTTTCACTACCGTGATTCACGGGATTTTGAGGTCGATGCTGTTGTGGAATACCCGGACGGAACATGGGGTGCATTTGAAATCAAGCTCGGTATCGGCGCGGTTGATGCCGCCGCAGAAAATCTTCTGAAATTCGCCTCGAAAATCGACACCGACAAAACGAAAGCTCCGTCTGCGCTGACGGTAATCACCGGAAACGGGTTTGCGTACAAGCGGACTGATGGTGTTAATGTTGTACCGTTGGCGGTTTTGAGTATATAAATATTTCAAGCTGAGGGCATAAAAGCGGCACGGAATGAAGCGTTCGCGCCGCCTGAGCAATACGGCTTCGCACAAACCGACTGCCGCACCGACATATACGCACTCGGTATTCTTAATAATAAAAGAACTCAATGAAATGAAAAAATAACCGCCCCCGGCTAAGGATTGCGGTTATTTTTTAACTACAAACTAAAGCTAACCGTCTGTAGGTTTTGACTTTTGTACTTATAATTTTATCATACAAATATTAATTTGTCAAGCCTTTTTCGCTAAGTTTCATAACATTTTTAAAAGTAGGGTAAACACCTTGCTTTTTTGATTTTACGGAAATATTTTTCCGAAATGTCAAACGGAAAATTTCGCTCGTCCCATGAAATCTGTGCTATAATCAAAAAAAGATAAAAAGCCTATCAAAGGGCTTCTTTTTTGTTGCAAGAAAGGATTATCTTATGAAAACATACGCCTACATTCGTGTATCTTCCGCCGACCAATGCGAAGATAGACAAATATTATCAATGCAAGACCTAAAAATCCCACCCGAAAACATCTACACCGATAAGCAATCCGGCAAAGACTTCGACCGCATTTCCTACAAAGCCCTCGTAAAAAAGCTGAAAAGCGGCGATTTACTCTATATTAAATCCATTGACAGGCTCGGACGGAACTACGAGGAAATTCAGAACCAATGGCGCATACTAACAAAGGAAAAAGGTGTCGATATTGCTGTTCTTGATATGCCGTTGCTTGATACGCGGCTGAACAAAGACCTCATGGGGACGTTCATCGCCGATTTGGTGCTGCAAATCCTGTCTTTCGTGGCGCAGAATGAACGCGACAGCATACGCCAACGGCAAGCTGAGGGCATAAACGCCGCACGGTTGAGGGGCGTTCATCTCGGTCGTCCTCCGAAAAGGTGTCCCGAAAACTTCGCCGAAACGGTGAAGCTGTGGGAGCGTGGAAATATCCGTTTCGAGGTAGCTTTGGAGCGTACAGGCTTGAAGAGAACTACGTTTTATCGGCTTTTGAAAGAACATCGGGCTAAATGGGGTAAAAAGTAAAGTTCGTAAAGGTGTACCTTTACGAACTCTGTTATTATGGAATAATTTTACATTAAAACATTCATTTTGTCAAGCTTTTCAGGATAAATTTGTAACATTTACATAAATAATCTTAATTGACTTTGGTGTATATGACCTTTCCGTAAAGGTACACCTTTACGGATAAATAATTAACACTTGGGAGGAAACGAAATGAAAAAACGTATTTTATCAACTATTATCGCGGCGGCGGTAATTTTCTCATTAGCGGTAGGGCTACCGCTCTGGATTTCAGCATCTGACGGCGATATTATTAAAGGGGACATGAACGGCGATGGTTTTCTTTCTGCTATTGACGCTCTTCTTATCTTAAGAATTACTAATGGCTTAGTTTCCGCTACCGAAACTGATATTGCCAGAGGCGACATGAACGGGGATGGTAGAATTAGTGCTGCGGATGCTTTAACGGTTTTAGAATTAATCTCTTGGTCAACGGAGATTCCGAGTACTTATGTTCAAGGCGACTTAGATAATGACGGCGTAGTAGACATGTCTGACGTTATGCTTGCTACTTATATATCCGCAGATATTCTACCGACTTCAGTTTTTGATGTTACTGTTGGCGACATGAACGGCGATGGTTTAATTGATGTCTTGGATGCTTTAATGATTTTAAGGCTAAGTGAGGGCGTAACGAGTGAGGAACAAATTCAAAACGGATTCGCTTTATCGGTAAAACAAATGCCTTCCTCATTTAGCGATGAGTTTGTTGTTGATATAATCGCAAGTGCGGATGGCGATATTGCGGCTGAGTTTAACCTTTCCTCAATCGGTACATTTTTTTATGATATTGAAGGCATTACGTACACAATAGTGAGTACGAGCGGCAACGGTAAAAGTGTGTTGGTTATGCTTGATGCAAAAGAAGGTGATGTACTCGCTTCTCTAACTTTCATAGCCACTGCTGAAGACTTCAGCGTAACCGTAACCGGCACAGGGGTGTCTGTGGGGTCGGGCGGCACGCTCGGCAGTAATTACCCTATCACAATTAACCCGTGGGAGTGGGGCGGTGCGTGGGTTGAAAACTCCTTCTTTGAGGTTGGCAAATCGTATACAATGGAAGTTGACGTTTTAATGGATAGTGGTTATAATGGCGGTTTGCGTGTAAGGTATGCTAATTTTGACCCTGCCGGCATTTTAACCTGTGAATCCGACAATGCCGACCTTGACGGCGCGCCGGAAGGTGTCACCGGATTTAAAGATTTTCAAATCCCTGCAAACTTTTTACCCGATGAAAGCCGTGCAGGCGGCACGCATACATTCACCGTAGACTTTACTTTTGAGCCTTTCTCAAATAGTGAATTCACATCTAATGTAATCGGCGTTTTCGGTTATTGGGGTTCAGGCGATTTCGTAGTAAGCAAACTCACCATATATGATGATGCGGGAATTGAACTTGCTTCGAGAAGTGCCGATGTTAGCGACAATAAAAGAAGTTCGATATATATCGACACCGAGGAGTTCAGAAGATTCGTAAAAGACAGAGATTCATCCGGTTGGTTATCGCAAACCGGCAACCCGAATTATACTGTAGATGAAGAAACCGGGGCTTTGAAAATCTTAGACAGAGTAAATGGCTGGGACGGAATTGATGTTAAATTAGATGGTCTCAAGACAGGTAAAAGATACAACATAGAAGCCGCATTTTTGTCCGATACCCCTACAGTTTTTGCTTTTGAAAAACCATCATCTCCTTGGGGGCGTATGATTGAATCCGATTACAGAACATTTGCTATATTATCATATAACTTTTACTTGAATGATGACGGAACTGCGACTTTTTACGCATTTGATACCAATACAACAAGCAAACATTCGACGATTCGCTTAGATGCGTATGACGATATAAGCAGTTATTCGGTTGCATGGATAAAAATCGAGGAAGCTCATCACTATGAAGCAGATATCGTAGCCAATCAAAGCTCGTTTACGATTGGAGCGTCCGAACTAAAGACGTTTTACGAAATTGTTCCTTGGCCGGAGAATGAACTGATGATGACCTCGGGTAGTCCTGTTGTTTCTTACAGAGATGGCGGCTTAATTATGGGCGGTAGGGTAAATAACTATGATGCTCTTGACGTAAAAGTCGGCACGCTTATCCCCGGAAAATATATTTTAGAAGCCGATTTAGCTTCTCTTGACGGTTCATCTATGGATTTTTCAATCGAAACAGGACACCTTCCCTATAAGATGCTGACGTCAAAAAAAGGTTCGGATTTGACATTGTCTTACGCTTTTGAAGTAAAAACAATCGGCGGTATAAGCATGGCATGTATTGTTGCCGATGATACTTTTAGTTTTCAGCAAAGATTCCGTCTGCAAACAACGGGAGAAGCAGAAAATGCTAAAAACGATTATATCATAAAAGGAATCCGAGTTTTCTTAGAAGACAATGACCCCGAACCCGACAACGGCGGCGGTTCAGGCGGTGGACAAGATAATAATTATAATCCCCCCTCCCGCCCCTCAAATCGCCCGACAACAAACGATTCAAGTACACCCACAACTATCGAAACCCAAACAGGCACAGCCGAAATTATTATTGACGTCCCAAAAGCAGTGATTGAAGAAATCGCAGGAAATCTGCCCGTGACCCAAATCGCGGCGACAGCCGCAGGTTCGCAGGTTATTACGACCTCTGCTTCAAACGCAGGGCAAAATGCAGTTCTGTTAGTTTTCAATGAAGAAACAGGTGCGTTTGAAGTAGTTTCAGCGGCTACAGTAAACGACGAAGGTCTCGCATCTCTGCGTATACCGGGTGCGGGTGATTATATTGTCGTTGTAGCCCAAACAGGCGACCTCACAGGCACGGGAAATGTTACAGCGGCAGACGCACTCTTGCTTCTTAAAGCTCTCACGGGCGAAGCCGAGCTTAACCCGCTTCAAAAATTCCTTACAAGCTCAAGAGGCGATAGTGAATTTACGGCAACAGATGCACTGAACATTCTGAAGCTTGTCGTAGGCGCGTAGTCAGAGGTAATTAAGTATTTATTTATCCCTTTAGGGTAAACAAAAGCGTCTGTTTGTGCAGACGCTTTGTTTATTTTGGGGGTATAGTCAAACTGAACTGTAAATAACCTCACCGGTTTTAATGACGTGTTCGACAAAACCGCTTGGGTCATCAGTCACATCTAAAAGGTGTGGTTCGATTTCGGTAAATCTATCCTCCCACTTTAACCCGTACAACTTGGAGTGCGTATCAATCCAGTCTCCGCTGTAGTTTTTAACTAACACCGCAACATCTATGTCACTCCATTCATGTGGGATTCCGTTGACATAAGAACCGAAAAGGATTATTTTTTCAGGATTAAGATATTTCTGCACCTCAACGGAATAATCACAGACTATCTGTCTAACAGTTTCTTTATCCAACATAAAAAATCCTCCGTTTCAATCAAGTATTGCTTACATTTTTCGGCAGTTAAAAATTTTGCGATTTCCGCTTTATGTTCGGGATAACGCGCCTCTATCTGATACCGGGCAATATTATTCAAAAATAGTTTTTGCTCATCTGTTAGTTGCTTGTCAATACCGCCGAGTTTCGCCAATCTTGTCAAATCATGTGTTCTTGGCGGAATTTCTTTCGAGACACTCGAAACAACAGCTTTTAATGCCTTTTCTGTTATCTGATGGCAAAAATAAGCCGCAGGTAACAAGCGATTGCCGTTTAACAAGCAATTAACTGTAATTATATCCTCATCGCATAAATCGAGCCAATACTCAACTTTATTAAGCATACTTTCGCCCCCTTATCTCTTATTATCACCATTTTACCACTTTTATCGAAAAAAGTCAAGGTATTTTACAAAACCTCCGCTCCCGCCTCTTTCATTTAAACCTGTGACCATTATGAAATTCTATGATAATTTTATGGTAAATTATTCAGAATCCTCATAAACACTTACTTCGCCGGTTATTATTTCTACAGAGTATATATTAGCAGGCTTATCAAAATTGTCATTTTCATAAACGCTGACAATATAATAATTATCTTCTATATTATCAAAAAAATAATTAATATAATAGTCGGAGTTTTCATCGTTTCGTATTCTTTTTACTATATTTTTTGCTTCTGTAGTTGATATAATAAACTCGTCCTCAATCATTAATACGTCAATACTTTTTAAGTAATTTAACTCTTCCTCAGTGAAATATACGGTTTTAATATCCACCGGTTGTTTAGATATAATATTAAAATCGCCGTTATCATTTTTCTTAACTGTGTTTAAATAATACCCTTCAATATAGCCTTGGTAATTTATTGTCTTGTAATCTACCGCAACAGCATAATATATTTCATCTTTTTTCTCGGTTTTAATTACCATGCACTCCGTTCCGTTTCCTCCCGAAACCATTCCGTCATATACATATAATACGGCGTTTCGCTCCTCCTCCCATATGGCAGTGCAGTGAATATTCACCCCCACACCATTAATACTGCTCCAGTCATAATGCCGGGTATTAAAATCCGAATTATAATTATTCTGCATATAATTTTCAATTGTGGTTGTTTCTACTCCGTGAGCATTATAATACAACCGTTCATCATCTAAATAACTGTTTTTTATTTTAAATTCTTCAATTTCCTCATATGTATATTCGTAATCACCTCGATATCCATTAACATAATGATATAATGTGATAAAATATTTTAACGGTATTTCATTTATATCATTGAAAACAGGCATTAAATTAAAATACCCACCGTTAAAATTTTCTACAAAAGCTGCTAAATCTAATAATTCAAACATTTCAAAAACTTCTTCATCAACAGGGTAAGTAAATAAATCTTCTCTGATACTTAAAAACACCTCACCTGTTAATTTATCAACATAAAAAAGTCCTAAGTATGCTTCTTCTTCTTCTTCATCTTCGATTGTAAATTTTGGCAGTTCAAACCCGAAACCGACATAATAAAAAACCTCGTCACGCTCCTCTGTTCGTGTTGCGCGAAACTCAAAATTAATCTCGTCATTCGGGTCAACTATCATTTTTATGAAATCTGCGGCTTCCTCTATGGAAATATAGGGTGGGGGCGGGGGTTTTGAAACAGCTTCTTCGGTTTTTACGGGCGGCTTTTCGGAAACGGGTGTCGTGAGCGGCATCGGAGCTTCCGTTAATATTTCGGGTACTGTTTCGGGCGGCGCGTCAATGCCGTCAAGTCCTGTATCGGGCGGGGCTTGTTTACCGCACGAGGTTAGAGTAATCGCAGAAATAAACGTGAAAATGAATATAAACAGTATTTTCTTCATGATTTTAATCCTCAAGCCCTTCATAAACTTCTTTTATACTTTGTACAAAATAGAATTCATTCTCTTCAAAAAGTATAACCACCTTTTCAAATTTGGAAATCGTTGTACCGTAAACAGAAACTGCGGGAGCGTGAAAAACATCATCATTGTATTCAAACTCGATTAATCCGTAATCATCACCGTCTATACGTTCGGCGGCGAAGCCCTGAATCCCTGCCGCTTTATCGTTTCGCGGAAGAATTTTATCCTTGTGCTTATTAATAGCCGCCCTCAATCTGTACTGTAAGGCAAAGCAAACTAACATACCCGTCATGACCGAAAAAGGTAAAGATAAATACCACACAAACCCTATTGAATCTAAAATCATACCCGCCGCGCCGAGTATCGGCAGACAAATGAGCAGTGTCGTCAGCGTTTCGGGGAAAAACTTTTCGATGGGGACTGTTTCGCTTTTAAATTTAAAAAGCCGCTTTTCAAAGCCGAAGCTTTTTATTTTTTCCATAGAGCGTAAAACTATGTCGGTTATAAGGAGTACCGCGGACAGTATTGTTAAACATAAATAGAAGTAGAACATTCTATACTTCTCCCGTTATTTCAAACCTGAGCTTTTTAATGCGGCGTTCCGCAAGCGACAAAACAGTTATAGTAAAACAGTCTGTTTCGAGTGCGTCCTGCTCTTCGGGTATTCTGCCGAAAAGCTCAAAAACCCAGCCGCCTACCGTGTTTGAGTCAGATGTTATCTCAAAACTCATTTCCCGCTTTTTAAAGTAGCGGTTAAAATCGTTAACAGACAGCTCGCCCGAAACCTCGAAAACGCTGTCTCTTGTAAAAACTATCGGCGAATGAACCTCATCGCCCTCGTCCCAAATTTCGCCTACAAGCTCTTCAATAATATCCTCAAGAGTGACAAGCCCCTCTGTGCCGCCGTATTGGTCAACCACGATGGCAAGATGGAGCTTTTCTTTTTGCATAAGTTTTAAAACCTCGGAAATCTTCATCAGCGATGTAACATAAAGCGCGTGTTTCATTATGTCGCGTACATTAAAGCTCTCACCCGAAATAAAAGCACGCATAAAATCCTTACTGTGGAGCGTTCCGCATACATTGTCTATCGACTTTTCAAAAACAGGGATTCGGGAATACCCTTCAGAGAAAAACACGTCTCGAACCTTGTTTATATCTTCGTTTACCGAAACGGCTACGATATTCACACGCGGCGTCAATATCTCGCCTGCCGCCCGTTCATCAAAATTAAGAGCGCTTTGTACTAAGTTCGACTCCTGTTCCTCTAAAACACCCTCATCCTCAATTTCTTCTATGAAGTGTAAAAGCTCCTTCTCGGTAACGCTGACTGTTCTTTCACCTTTTGACAACACCCGCGTTAGCCGCTTTTGAAAAAACAAGAAAACAACAGAAAACGGTGTAAGGATAATTATAAACATCTGTAAAAATCCGCTGAAAGCGAGGCAGAAAGCCTCTGCCTTCACACGTGCTATAGTCTTAGGCAGAACTTCGCCGAACGTAAGAGTTAACAAAGCCACCGTCACTGTGGTTATTAAAACCCCGTAATGCTCCGCTAACTCGCTCGGTAAAATTCTGATTATCATCACAGTCACCACTGCCGTAATCAGTATGTTTACCACGTTGTTTCCTATCAGAATGGTAGTGAGTGCCTTATCGTATTTTTCAAGCACAGCCAACGCTTTTTTGGCTTTACGCGAGCCGCCGTCCACCTTATACTTTAACTTAATACGCGAAACAGAGGTAAACGCCGTCTCGCTGAGCGAAAAAAATGCGGAAATCACAAGCATAGCGGAAATAAGTATAACAGAACCTGTCATATATTAGCCCTCAAAAATAATCTTTTTTTAAGTATAACCCAAAATTGTTGACAAGTCAATGTATTTATGCTATGATTTTATAATGAGTAAGGGAAAAAGGAAATAGGTTAAAAGCCTATGCGGGTTCGCCGCCGTAAATGCGTTTGTTCTTTCAGCAGGATATTCCGCAAATATCCTGAAAGCCATTGGTAATATACCGAGAAGGCGAAAGAACGCAAAGCATAAAGCCGGAAGACTTTGCCCCTCAGACAAGTACAAGCCGCGACACCGGCTATGTCACTCAAAGACAATTTAATAAAAATTTAAGGAGAAATGCAAAAATGAGCAAGAAAAAATTAAGATTCATTTTCTCATTGGCTCTGATTGTGCTGATTGCGGCAGTCACAACGAGTTGCAATGGAAACACCGCCCCGGACATAACCTCCGCCGAGACATCGGAAATAACGCCCCAACCTATAGGGCAGGGTGAAACGACATTCAGGTTTGAGGTTGTTCACTCCTTTAATGCGACAGAGGTGTGGGACGTCAGCACCGACGAAGCAACGATAGGAAGCGCGTTATTCGCGGTCGGCTTGACCGACGACACGGATTTTGTCACAACCATAAACGGGGTGCAAGCCGACTTCGTTAAAGACGGATACTGGTGGGCTTTTTACATTAACGGGGAGATGGCTGTGTCGGGGGTAGCCGAAACCGAAATAGAAACGGATAACATCTATGCGTTCGTCCACACGTCGGCTTAGGGATATGGCGGTATTCGCTATGTTCGGCGCATTGATGTTTGCGACGAGGGTAGCAATGCAGGGGCTTCCGAATATACATTTGCTCGGACTCTTCACGGCTTCGCTCACATTAACCTACCGAAAACGAGCCCTTATACCGCTATATATTTATATCTTTATTGAAGGTGTTTACGGGAGCTACGGGACAATGTGGTTTTCGTACTTGTATGCTTGGCTTCCGCTTTGGGGAATGTTTATGTTAGCAGGCGAGCCGCCTCTCGGCAATGAATCACGGAGAAGGCGTAAAGCTTTGTTGTATATGCTGTTATGCGGATTTCACGGCTTGTCTTTCGGGGTTCTTTGCGCCCCCGTAAATGCGTTATTCTTCGGACTGAAAAGCTTTGAGGGTGCGGTTGCGTGGGTCATAGCGGGTCTGCCCTATGATTTTATTCATGCAATAAGTAATTTCGCAATGGGTGGATTAATAATTCCTCTGTCCGCGCTTATTAAAAAATTAAACAAGAACGGATTAAGTATCTGATACTTAATCCGTTTAGTTTTATTCATCGAGTTCTTTGAGGGTTATCCCGGCTTCAAGATAGGCGGCGGGTTTGTTTCTTTTTGTTTTCATGGCGCAACCTTTTTGTGGGGGCTTTATCGTTGTAAAAACCAAGGCTTCTTTCTTAATAAATGTTCCGTTCTATAAGACTCCGCTATTTTAATAATCATGTCCTTATCCACCAAGTCGTCCCAAGCATAAAGAACAATGTCTATAACGCCATTTTCACTGTCAGCAGCCATACAGATGAAATTCTTTGTTTGATAATCACCATTAATTCTAAACTCATGCATACCATAAGTTGAACCGTATGAATTAATTCGACTCTCTACCGTTCTAATATATTCTGCGTCATATAGTTGTTTAAGCATATCTGCATTTTCCCAACTGGCTAAATATATTGAACCGACTAAATATGTTTTGTATCCGTCAACATCTATTCCCTTATCTGTTATATATATAATATCGTCTCTCAATGTAACAATCCAATCTATGGGGACTTTGAACGTGCCGATTCTTTCAACAGAGACATTTTGCCAATCTGTGTAATCATGTTTATATCTATATGCAAAATAGGAAACTATGTGACCTAACGAAATATAGAGTATTACAGGTAATACTATGATTAATAGAATAATTATAAGTGATTTTTTAGTTTTCTTCATATTGTTTACCTTTATGTAATATCATTACAAATTCTTATAAGAATTTTTTTATTCCTCGGATGCTTCTTTTAAAGAAGCATCCGAGTCCATTTCCAACGCCCAATCGGGAAATTCTTCGACACGGTTAAAGGTTATCTTGTCTCCGACTTCGATAGACTCTATTTCGGAATAAGAAACAGTAAATATATATTGGTTTTTACTATATCTATCATCACCTATTAATAACAAAACATCAGGAACAGGTCCGAAACCAGAATAAAAATTTATACCATTATTAATCATTTCTGTTCCTGCACCACCGGGAGCAAAGTGAAATTTTATTTCAATTATATCATTATCAGTTTTTAGGTGACCAATATTTTTGCCATTTGTAATTGCAAAATAAATCTGAGGGTTTTCAGACAACCAAAATGTTCCTTCTTGGTCAGTTGGACGTTTTCCTGCATAGGGGTCGCAAGCACATAATATAAATAAAAGCGAGATTGATATAAATATTTTTTTCATCGTGAACCTCCTTGCACAGGGATATAAAAACCACAAATAAATCCGCGTTGTGTATTTCCGTTTTTTAAAATACTGGAGTGAAGGTCTCTGTTAAATCGCCTGGCATCCGTTTCTGTATGGTTACTAAAAAGATTATACGTTGTATAAGTGCCATTTTTATCAGCTTGTATCATAGCATAATGCGCGCCTGCTGTAATTTCGTAAATATCATTCAAATACAAAATAATAAAAACTCGGTCTTCCTTTGCCCATGATGCAAACTCAGTTTCATCTAACGTCATTTCGGGTTTAAAACCATGGTATATAAGATAGTCGTTTATGGCAAATGGATTGGCTCCAATAAATCCATTATTCCAAGGGTTTTGCCCTATAAGAAAACCCAAAGGTGATGATAGTGATAAAAAGTTTGCCGTTGTTGCGTGTGGATTAAGGTCAAATTCATAAATAATCTCCGATAAAAACTTATGTTTTCCAAGTGCTTGAATAGAATTATAGATTGATATTACGCCACAACCCGTATTGGCTACACTTGCGCCGCCAAAAGTCATATTGCTTATAGGAGCATTACTCTGACCGAATATATATCCTGTGTGGTTTTTGTCTATATTATAGTTATCAATGTAGCGCATATTAGGAAACACATCAAATATAGTTGCGTCTTTCGCTGTTCTCCAGAAGTAAACACTCTCATTATAAGTCTTAAGCGGGTATAAATCGTTACCGTCCCACAACCCATCCCCATCTGTATCGTCTTCAGTCGGGTCGGAATTAATAGGTAAAATTCTTGAATTATGCACAGTCTGCCCGAATCCATACAGCGTTTCGCTTTTATACCTCGTTAACGCCTCTTCTACATAAACTAAATTTCCGCTTTGGCTCACGTAATTCATACAATCTTGAATAGTCGGCAGGGAGTTGATATAGTATCCGCATGAAGACAGTTCAAACCCGTTTATAGAAATAGGCTCAAAATTCCACCAGCCCGATAAATTAGACGAATTAAACTCACTCGCGTTTACGGCAAACTCTGTCGCAATTTCTTCCCAATCGGTAAGCCCGTCATTATCGGTGTGATTTCCGTTATGCCCGTTCAGCGGCGCAGTGAGGTTTATTTCTTTCCACCCCGAAGCGGTTATGGCTTTGTACTTCGCTTCATACTCCCCTTTTAGGATAGTATTCACGCCACATACAATGAAAGCTCCGTTTCCATAATCTACGCCTTCTAAATATCCGGTTTGATTGTAATAAGTACGCGTAGAGCTACGCCTTATTGTCCAGTTTTTACCATTTGTTGAAACCATTATACACGCTCTTTCTGCGTTATAAGGATAACCAACCGCCACAAACAGACCATCACCGTATGCTATGTCCATCAAGTATGTAGTATCGTTGGGTAATGGATTTATAAATGTCCAGTCTCTGCCATTTGCAGAAGTCGCAATGTTGAATGACCTTTCTTCGCTGATGTTATACGGATGCCCTGCCGCCACAAAAATTCCGTTTCCGAATGTTATTCCGTACCAGTTTATATTAGCAGGGTTGCCTTTTATTTTTACAGGCGACCAGTCTATTCCGTTTGAAGAAATCATTATATTGATGTTGTCATGGGGATGCCCCGCTGCCACAAACATATTATTTCCGTATGCCACACCCCGTAAACCATCTTTATAACCGGGAGTTTGCCGTGGAGTCCAGTTAATACCGTCAGGCGAAGTCATTATGCTTTCACCGGAATTAGAACTAAAGCCAAAGCCAACCACTACAAACAAACCATCGCCATATGTTATGCCGTGCCAACTTCCAAAACCTGTTCGATATAGAGTCCACGCTATACCGTCGGCAGAAATCGCAACATCGTAGTAACCGCCGCCAACCGCCACGAACAAGCCGTTTGCATAAGTTATATCACGCCAATTCGTTTCAAATTTTACTTCATTCCAATTGAGTCCATCGGTGCTTGTTAAAATTCCTAATAAGCCCACCGCAACATATAATCCGTTGCCGTAGGCAACACTTTGCCATGAACCCGGTGGTACATCTTGCCCAACAAACTCAATCTGCGGAAATGAATATGTAATAGGGTTGTCAGGGTTAGTACTGTTCCCCGCTCCCATAAGCGGTATAGATAACTGTACCTCTGTCGTTCCTTCGTATTCGTCTTCTTCTTCGTCTTCTTCGTATTCTTCTTCGTCCTCGTATTCTTCGTATTCTTCCTCGTATTCAACATTTGATTCCAAAAACTCAAACCACATCTCCATATCCATTATGGCATACGTGCCGAGCCTGTCAACCTCGGTGTACAACACATTATTTGCTACGTCAAACTTCGTCTCAATAGGTAGCGACATATTCAGTTCGTCGAACCATTTAAAGACATTGAGCCTTTTTATGCCCTCAAGTTCGGGGTGTTCGCTGTAAATACCGAGTACGTTATCTAAATATTCGTCTGCAATCTCGAATTTCAGGGTCACGTTCCCGACATTGAAATCTTCGGGATAAATCAGTTCGGGAATTATACCGAGAGTCATATCATTTTGCATCGCATAGGAATAACCGCTTTGTGCCGCGTTTAGTTGCACAGAGGGAACTCCCGCCGCTTCGAGTTCAATCGAAAGCTGAAAATGAGGGTTGTTGTCGTTTATTTCGGACAGAACCTCATCGTTCGCTTCAATTTCCCATTCGCGCATATATTCGCTCGGTAAAATACCCGCAGGACTCCAGATAACATAGCAGATATTACTGACCGCTGCAATTTCTTCGTCAATGACTTGATTAACTTTGAAATAGTTTATGATGAAATCCTCACCGCTTGTTTGATATTCGTAGGAAAACAGGTCTTCGACAGTTGTTAATGTATAGTACTCGTCATTATCCGAGGAATAGAACACCTCAAATGTTCCCGTGGGGTCTGTCGCTTCCCATGAAATGGTTGTGACTGCATTGTATGAATCGTAGAACGCTTCGGCGTTTACGGAGTACCAAACAAAGTCGAAGCATATGCATGGAAACTCGCCGCAGTCCTCGCAGATTTCGGATTCATCAAGACATACGCAAGGCTCTTCCCCACAGTCCTCGCAGGTTTCGGGTTCATCGGGAACAGGCGGCGTAGCCAAAACAACTATTTCCGTCAGCGAGAAGTTGTTTATTGCCGCATCGGGAGCGGAAGCCGCGTTAAAATTAAGCGTGATGCTCGAATTAGCGGGAATGTTTCCGTTATGCTGAAAGCCCGTTATCTTATAATATGTACCGACACTGTCTAAAATTATGAAATCACCCGCGCTTGTTATGGCGAAATTGGCAGAAAAGCCGAGTTCCCAAGCCATAATGGGCGTGTTGGTCGTATTCGCAATCGTTATCAAGCCTGTGAACCCATCGCCCCAATCGGGGTTCGTCGTCAAGCTGACGGTATAGCCGTCTTCTTTTTCCACGCGGTAGTTACAGAGTGTGAAGCTGTCGGGCGTTCCTGTCACGCCCATTAAGGTATAGCCGAAGCTCACAGACGCACCGACCGGTATATCCGAGTTGTGCATTACGCTCTTTACTATGTTTTCATTGATTCCCCCTGTGGGGACAACTTCGCCGTTCCATATACCGACAATGTTACCGTGGGGTTCGTACTGCAAGCCCCAGTTGCGAATAGGCTCCGTGCCTGTGTTGGTGAGAGTGACTTGTACGTTTTCATTATCAGCCCAGCCGCCGT
>Ga0099364_10001574_pt1 | contig 37252 bp, 28 predicted proteins | sample TergutTh196P3_FD_73070 | JGI IMG/M metagenome (GOLD analysis project Ga0099364, IMG submission 73070) | Microcerotermes parvus P3 segment gut microbial communities from Pointe-Noire, Republic of the Congo - Th196 P3 | ecosystem: Host-associated > Arthropoda: Insects > Digestive system > Gut ... | reverse complement strand
TACAGGAATTAAAGGTAATCATAAAAGCCGATGTTCAGGGTTCTGCCGAAGCCCTTAAATCCAGCCTTGAAAAATTAAGTACAAAGGAAATAAGGCTTCATGTAATTCAGGCTCTTCCCGGCCCTGTAACAGAGGGCGATGTAGACCTTGCTATTGCATCTAACGCGATAATTATCAGTTTTAACGTCCGGCCTCTTCCAAAGGCAAAAACCCTTGCCGAACAGGAAAAAGTAGATATCAGAAAGTACAATGTTATTTATAAAGCAGTGGAAGAAATACATCAGGCCATGGAAGGAATGTTAAAACCGGATATAAAAGAAGAGACGGTTGCTACGATAGAAGTTCGTGAAACATTCAAAGTTCCCAAAATAGGCACCATTGCAGGTTGTTATGTATTAACCGGTACAGTCAAGAGAACTTGTCTTGTCAATGTTATCCGTGACCAAATTATTATTCATAAAGGAAAAATTTCATCGCTTAGGCGTTTCAAGGATGATGCCCGCGAAGTTGCCTTTGGATATGAGTGCGGTATTGGTCTTGAAGGTTTTGACGATATTAAACCGGGCGATTTATTTGAGGCTATTGAAATTGTACATGTAGCCCGTAAATTAACCCCTAATTGATACTATGGCGCGATTCCGTACAGAACGCCTTGGTCAGTCGATTCAGGAAAAAATCGGCTCGCTTATACTTGAAGGCAGAATCAAAGACAACAGGGTAAATTCTTTCCTGTCTATTACAAGGGTTGATGTCTCGAAGGATATTTCTTTTGCGGATGTCTATGTATCCGACATTCGGGGCAAAGGCATGGAAAAAGGAGTCGAAGGTCTCCAAAGCGCTGCCGGTTTTATTCAGTCCCAACTTGGGAAGACAATGCATATTAGGAAAATTCCGCATCTGCGTTTTCATGCAGATACCAGCGTGGGGGATAGTTTTGAGTTGATTAAAAAGATTGATGAGTTGGTTAGAGAAGGTGGACGCGAATTAAGCTAACACTAGCAGGCTGTAATGCCGTGATGTCTCAAGTAAAAACCTAACCATAGACCGTGACTTTTCTCCAGACGTATAGTATACTATATATATGAAGCGATTACTCCCCCTAGGTATTCAGGATTTCATAGGTATCCGTGAAAGCGGGTTTATTTATGTAGACAAGACCGCCCGTATCCACGAACTATTGACCGGCTCCGGTAAGTCGTTTTTCCTGTCCCGCCCGCGCCGGTTTGGAAAGTCGCTCCTGTGTTCTACGCTTGGGGCAATTTTTGAAGGCCGCCGTGAGTTGTTCGGCGAGATTGCAGGCCGTCCGGTATTGGCTATCAATTCGCTTGAGTGGGAGTGGAAGAAACATCCGGTTATCAGGATAGACCTTAGTGGCGGGGATTATGCGAATGCCGGGGTAGAGGGGCTTTACAAAGCATTAAGCTCTGAATTGCGGGCACAGGCGGAAAAATATAGTATTGAACTTTTGCCCGCAGATGACTTTGGCGGTCAATTCAAGTACCTTATCCGAAAAGCGAGCGAAAAAGCAGGCGAAAGGGCCGTGGTAATCATTGACGAGTACGACAAGCCGCTTTTGGAAACCATTACTAATGCTACAGTCAATGAAAAGATCAGAAGTGCGCTCAAAGGGTTTTACGGCGTTCTCAAGTCATCCGACGAGTATCTGCGATTCCTACTTCTTACCGGCGTAACAAAGTTTTCCAAGGTAAGCGTGTTTTCCGACCTCAACCACATTGATGACCTGACACTCGACCCAGACTACGCCGACCTCTGCGGAATAACGCAGGAAGAACTGGAGCAGAACTTCGGACCTGAGATAGAGAAAATTCTGGCAGAAACAGGCAGGAATCGGGAAGAATACATGGATAATATACGCATGTACTACAACGGCTACCGGTTTTCCAAAAAGCCGATTAAGGTATACAACTCTTTCGGTCTGCTTAATCACTTTAAAAAAGGCGGGGATTTTTCACCATTCTGGTATGAAACTGGCACGCCTACTTTTTTGATAAAACTTATCACCGAGCAAAAGATAAATATTCTTAGCCTGAATAATATGCAGGTAGGACACTACGACTTCCGTAAATACGATGTTGAAAACATGAAGGCCGAACCGGTATTGTATCAAGCCGGATACCTGACAATAGCAGACTACAACGACGAACTAAACATCTACACGCTCGACTTCCCAAATATCGAAGTGCGGTCTTGTTTTGCAAAATCACTGATGGATCATTACCTGCTGTCTTCGGGTGAAAGCGCCGATGCTCTGAATGTCCGCCTTTTAGAATCAATGCACAAGGGCGACATCGAAGAAACGATGAACACACTGCGCCGGTTTTTCGCCGTGATACCTTACGATATAATTAAGGAAACGGAAAATTATTATCAAACCGCCGTCCACCTTATATTCAATATCTTAGGCTTCAACTGCCGCTCACAAGTACGCACATCCGGCGGGCGAATGGACGCGCTCGTAGAGATGAAAAACTTTGTCTATTGCTTCGAGTTTAAGCTGGACAAAACCGCCGATGAAGCGTTGGCGCAAATTGATACAAAAGAATACCTATTGGGGTGGACAGGTAAAGGAAAAAAGCTGTTCAAGGTAGGCGTCAATTTCGACAGCGAAAAACGGAATATAGGCGAGTGGAAATATACGGCAGATAGCAAATAACAAAGTTAAGAAATTTTGCTTTTTTTACCTGCTCTTTGCTTGTTACACTACAGGCTTCATTTTTACACTGATTTTCGTACAACAAGATTGGTTGGCAGCAAAAGGGTAAGGGCGTCATCCCCCTGATCAGCATTTCGATTAGCAATCATCTCCACCGCCCTAAACCCCATCGCCCTTTTTTGCACATTCATGGTTGTAAGCTCCGGGTTTGTATAACCGGCAATTTCAATGTTATCAATACTAATTACCGCTGTTTTATCCGGTACGGCAATGCCTTGTTCATGCAAATAGCGGAGTATTCCCACAGCAACTTCATCAGACCCCGCAAATAAAGCTCTTGGCAGGGCTAAACGGCTTTGGTGCAGGCGTTTTACCGCCTCGTATCCTGATGCCATATCCGCCGCATCGTCTATATACAAACCTGATGTATCCTCACCCCTTTCAATGAATGCCTGTTTAAAACCAATAACCCGTTGATCCGCCTCGCCAATATATGCAATTTCCCGGTAATTTTGTTCAAAAAGATAATTAGTAACCTGAAAAGCTGCCTCCTGCCGGTTAAATGACACTGAAGACATGCCTGGCGCCTGCCATTCAATACAGACAATTTGCTTAATTTGCTTCTTAATCCTCTCTATAAGCCCCCAATCCTCATCGTTTTTCAGACATTGATCGATGGCAATCAACAACAACCCGCAAATTTCCTCTGAATTAATAAGCTGGTTAAACAAGACAGGGTTATTCAATTCTTCAAAAAAGCGCAAAAACCGTATATGGTAACCTTTTTCATGGGCTGCTGTATGAATACCTGCCAATATTTCTGCATAATAAGGGCGCACAAACATCTCGGCATTGCATAATACTATACCAATATGCCTGTCGGCTATAGCGACTTTACTGCCCATGCTCAGAGCTTGGGCGAATACATTGGGACGGTACCCTAGCTCATCAATAGCGTCAAGAATTTTTTGACGGGTTTCAGGGGCTACACTCCTGCTGTTGCCATTAATAACATACGACACCATACTACGAGTAACACCTGCTAGACTGGCAACATCATTCTGCGTTATTTTGGATTTCATGGCTTATGTTACTATCTTGACACAGTCTATACAATTCGTACATTGCTGACAAGACATTCCCTTTATAATCAAACAGGCATTGATTCGCCCATTCGTTGCCTCCCGCTTTGTGTTCCTCGCTCATATATTTACGCGCATCTACAGTAGACCATGTTGAGCCATCCAATGGAAGCCACCCAGGTTCCCAATAATACAGGCCCTTACAGCGCTCAACACTTTTTACTATGTTCACAATATCCCGTAAAAAGTTACTTTGTCCTTCTTTATTAAACGGATATGGCGGAGAAATGCCATCTGGTAAAGTCATTTCGTCGTTAATGACCAGCGAAACGTCCGGTCTATCGGCGTAATGTTTGTCGGTAAACGGATACGAGGTTTCCACAATCATTATGTCTTTATCATAACGTGCCGAAATATCCATTATATTATGTTTAAGCTCTTGCATCGTTCCGTGCCAATGCGGATAATACGAAACCCCGATAATATCATAATCGACACTCGCCGCTGTAACAGCGTCAAACCATTGGCGATACCTCTCATTATCGCAGGATCTTTCCAAATGAAAAATAACTTTCACGTTTCCGCTTTCACGAGCCGCCCTAACTCCCGCTTTTAATAAACGTATCATATTGCCGTAACAGATTGGCGCACCTGCCTCATCGTATTCCACTTTGCCGGCAGGCCAAAGCAAACCGTTGGTGATCTCATTTCCTATTTGCACATATTTTGGGTAGAGTTTGTCATTTTTACAGCGAGCGAGAATCTCTTTCGTATATGTATAAACGGCATGTTCTAACTGTTCCAGAGTAAATCCCTGCCATGCTTTGGGGATAAGTTGCCTGCCGGGATCTGCCCAAAAATCCGAGTAGTGAAAATCAAGCATCCAATTCATCCCGTTTTCTACCGCCCGGCGGGCAGTGCGCAAAACCGTTTCTATGTCGCATCCGCCCGCGCCATAGTTTTCGCCCTTTTCATTAAAAGGATCATTCCAGAGGCGCAAACGTATACTCGTAACCCCGTTCTTTTTAAGGATGTCGTAAAGCATTGCTTCTGTTCCGTTTTCGTAAAATTTACCGCCAAGCTGTTCGGTTTCTTCAAGCGTTGAAATGTCCATTCCTACTTCCATAACATTAACCCCTAATCATCAAAATTTTCGATACGGTCAAGAAGATTGCGGTATCGAAAACGCGCCATATCATTCTTTTGTATCACGTCTGCTTCGTTACCCGTATAACAACACCTTAAACAATAATACTCTTCTTTTCCGGCATCGAAAAACATATCGATATCCAAGTCCCGCATAAAGCAGGATGGACACCGGTAATTCATTGCGCCTTTTTTAGCCTGAGCCATGATACAAATTCCCCCTTTTCGCCTATTTTTTTCTTTAAACCCAATGTAAACATAGGCGAGAATGCGTAGCCTTCTCTTATGTAAGCATCTGCCTTGCCGGACGGCTCAAAATCAATGCGGGTGTTAATCGCGTCAATCACTGCGGAGGCATACAATGCATCGGCAGCCAGAGCTTCACGGCATTTATAGTTATAATTGATTGTCTGTTCGCCTTCATTTCCTTTTACCGATAAAGTAACGCATGTCATATCTTCAGGATATTCAGTAGTGCCGTAACAGGCGGTAATGTATTCGTCAAACTCTACTTCGGCAGGCTTGGACATGCTGAGTATTCGTCGGGTGGTTTTTATAGCAGACGCCCCTTCTTCAAAATCGTAAACCGTTTGCATTGTCAATTTAAGATCCGAAAACTCCAGTTCAACAGGATCCAGAGTAAGGCTGCGGGTATTCCCGTTTTGGCTAAATTTCGCCCTGGTTCGGCATAAACACAGATCGGCTTCCTCGCCCTGGTAATGAATTTTCAAGCTGCGGATTGTCCCCTCGCCCGCATAGTGCGTAAAATACCCGGCACGGTACAGTGATTGCACCACAAACGGATATGACGCATCCTGAACGTGTTTAGTACCTATACCCACAGGCCAGTTAATTTTTGCGGCGTAAGGTCTAAGATCTATCAGCGCACCGCCTTGGTTCATGTCAACACATGTGCGCATGAAAGGATCGCTGTACCAAAACAACTGCTTGTCAGAGCCGTACAGTATGTCTTTCCAAAGCGCGCACTCAGGCGTTGTGTAGGTCTTTTTGGCACGGTAATGGCCGGCGTACTCCGCCATTGTCATATCTATACATTTGCCTTCCTTTTTAAGTTTACCGTAATACGCCATACAATCTTCGTAACTTTTTACGCTCATCTCGTACGGAACTTCCCATCTGCCCGCCTTGTTCATCCAGCCGGGACCTACAAACACCATATTGTAAGCCTCGCCTCCATTGTATTTTTCCAAATGCCGGTATTGATCGATAAGGTTAAACAGATAAGGATATTTGCCGTCTTTGTAAATCATCCCTCGCAAAACATTCTGGGGATGCGTTCCAAAATTAGAGCCATTGCCGTCGAAACATGCCAAGAGATCTCGTGACAAATGCGGTATGGCAACTATTCCGCTGTCCTCGGTTTCATCGGCGGCAGGTGCGTGTGTGTTTTGTTTTGAAGGTATCCAGGGATTCCACGGGCCGCCGTCAAAAATTGTATACCATGAATTGTTGCAGGTTCTGTACGCTTTCGGGCCTTCTTCCCAGCAGGTGGCAACCGCGCATATAACCGACGGATATTTTTCTTTAATATAATTTATGAGTTCGGCATCCAAGTAATAAGAGCCGGTAGAGATAGGATAGAAGCCGAATACTTCATAAAACTTGCCGAATACATCGTTGACTATCGCTTTTTTGTCTTCCATCGAAAACATCCAAATACAAAAATCTTTTGTCTTGTATTTTTCCCTGAATTCTTTGCAAGGCAGCCCCAATAGCGACAGGGCAATTTCATCACCATACTTGTTATGATCGTCTTTAGCAATTTGAATAGCCTCATCGTTAAACAAACTCGCATACGTCATTTGAATGGTTGTTTTTAACCCATTTTTATGCGCTATATTTTGCTGCAATTTAAAAATATCAAGCGATTCGGTCAAAAGGCTTTGAGCTTCGATATTTTCTTTTTTTCCGTGGCCTGTAATTTTTTCGGCGTATTCGGGTACCATCTCGGGACGATGTATCAAATTCAAAATAAAATTAGACATTATTCTCCGCTCCTGCCTGTAAGATATGCTGATGCCTGCCGGTTAACTTCATCAATTACCCGCATAATACCTGCTGAATCAAGCTGACGCCTAAGGGCGGCCAGGGAACCTGGAACATCCGCAACCATGCCGCAAATAAGAGGTGTGTAAAATTCGGCAATAAGGGAATCCACTATAGATAATTCCGTGGTAACGCGCGACTTGTCAAAAGTAAAACCGTCAAGAGGATGCGCCGGTTTAACATTGGCATTCCATCGGGACAAAATCTCATCGTATTTTTGATCCAGTGCGGTTGGGTTTTCCACATACTCCGTGCGAATCAAATTTTGGTTATTCCAGCCCCAGTTGCAATTCACGTTAATACCGTAGTCGCCTGTTCTTGGCGTTGTTCTGTAGTGCCTATCCCCTTCCGCAATCCAATGGATGCCTTCAATGCCATAAGCCGCAAGATCATAAATTGCCTTGTTGGTATAGAATTCATTGAGTACCATCATAGCCCTTTCCTTGTTTCTGCTCGCGGCATTTATAGCCATACCGTTATTGATATAGGCATTTACCCGTTTTGGCCAACGCTGTGCATAGTCAACCAAAGTAACATCCCATTGCGGGTTTGCCATATTCGCTTCATCTGCGAAACGCTTGGCAGACCCCAGATTCCAGGTAAGGCTTGCGGAAGTGCCTCTTAAAAGGCCGTCCTGCCGCTGATCCTGCGATACAAGGGAATCTCTTGACCAGAAGCCCTGGTTAAAAAAACGATTCATATCCTGACAGTATTGATCGAACATATCCCAATCAAGCAGGTATGTTATGTGCATATCAGAAGGATCCTGGGTATTAAAGATAAAAAGTTCGGCAGAAGACCCATTCATAACGGCAAAACCGGCATCCTGCAAGTAGTGATAGAGCATACCGGCTGAATTACCTTTGGGGCGTATACCGGCTTGTATTTCTCCTTCTGCCACTTTTTCAAAAAAATCTATGAGTTCTTCAAGGGAAGTTATATCGGTATAGCCGTATTTATGTAAGAGATCGCCGCGCAATGCGTACACATCTGCGCCAAATTCATTGGCGAAATTGGGTGCCATATATACATTACCGCCAAGCTTTGCCTGATCCCACGCCATTGACGGCAAGGTTTCCCAAATACCAGACGCGTAAGTTTGTAGAAAATTTTCCGTAAGCGCATAGAAACCACCCATTGAAGCGGTTGTTTCATAATGAGCCCAGGGAGATGCGGTAAATATCAAATCAAAATCTTCGCCGCCTGCAAACAGCAAGGAATACCTCTGTGCGTGTTCCGCCCAGGAAAGAAATGACACCTCTACTGTGGCGTTTATTTTCTCTTTGAGAATTTTGTTAATTTCGTTGTAAACAAGGTCAAAATCTCTTGACTTGTCTCCAAGCAAATACATGCGCACGGTAACTTCTCTGGAAGTATCAGCCCCGGAATAAACAGCCTGCCTTCTGCACCCTGCCAATGTAAATGCCGCAACAATGAGCATTACTACTATGCCCGCAATTAATTTCTTTTTCATGCAAACCCCTTTCTATAAATTAGTAATATTTTTGTTATCATCCTTTCACACCGCCTATGGTGATCCCCTGGACATAGTATTTCTGAACAAATGGATAAAGCAGGACTATAGGCCCAGTTACAACAATGGTTAAAGCCATTTTGAGTGTTTCTGTCGGCATATTAATTGCCGCAGCCGCTGAACCGCCTGCTCCGGATTCCAATAATCGTTTGTAAGCCTCGACATTATTCACTTTACTGTAGAGAAAATACTGCAAAGGATGCATACTCTCCCTGGAAACAAACAGCATGGCATTATACCAGTCATTCCAATATGCCAGGGCAATAAAAAGCCCCACTGTCGCCAGTGCCGGTTTAAGCATTGGCATCATGATTAATATAAGCGTTCTAAATTCGCCGCAGCCGTCTATTTTTGCCGCATGGATAAAAGATTCCGGTATGGCGGATATATAGCTTTTCATAATCAACAGAAAATACACATTAAAGAGAAGAGGAAAAAGCAAGGCAAGATAATTGTTCCTCATTCCCAAATAGCGCGTCATAAGAATGTAGTAGGGAACCAAGCCGCCGGAAAACAGCATGGTAAAATAAAAGAAAAATGAAAACTTGTTGCGCCAGACAAATTCTTTTCGGGCAAGCACATACGCGGTCATGGTTATTAAAAACAAACCCAGGCAAGTGCCGGTAATGGTAAGAAGTATGGTAACAATATAAGCCCGTCCAATTACCAGGGGTTCCTGAAAAACCGTCCGGTACGCTTCCAGTGAAAAGTCCCGTGGCAAAAGGCTGAAGCCTGAAAAACGAACTGCTTCTTCCGAAGACAGCGAACCCGAAAGCACCATGACAAAAGGGATAACACACATTAAAGCGACAAGGCTATTAAGCCCGTATGACACTATTTTTAAGACTGTTCCTTCAGATTTTTTTCTGATTAACTTTATTTCGTTATTCATGCGCCGCCTTAAAAACCTGCCTAAAACAGGCTATAGTCCTCGTTGTAAAGCCTGACCAGCCGGTTTGCCAAGAGTATTGTAATGAAGCACAAAACTGACTGGTACAAGCCTACCGCCGAAGACATGCCAAAATCATTGTTGGTGATAAGCGCGCGGAAGGTAAATGTATCAATTACATCTGTCCATCTGTGCAGCGCCCCGTTATTGCCAATAAGGTTATAAAACATATCAAAGTTGCCTTTAAATATACTTCCAATGGATAACAACAAGAGTATCATTACCGTCGGCATCATAAGGGGAATGGTAATGCTAAAAATTCTCCTGAATACGCCGACTCCGTCAATAGCCGCAGCTTCGTAAACTTCGGTGTCAATAGCCATTATAGCGGCAAGGTACATCACGGATCCGTACCCTACTCCTTTCCAGGCATTAAAGAGCGTTAAGATAACCGGCCAATAAGCCCCCTCGGTATAAAAATGAGCTTTCTCAAAACCAAGGTTAGAAAGAATGTTGTTAATAAAACCAAAATCGTAGCTAAGAAGGTTAAACGCAATAACCGACACGACAACCCAGGAAATAAAATACGGCAGAAACATAAATGACTGGGAAATTTTCCTGAAGGTTTTGTTTTGTATCTCGGTTAGGAATATGGCTACCGACATTTGCAATAATGTGTTAAACGCAATAAACAGCAGATTATACAAAACAGTATTTCTGGTAACGAGCCATGCCCTTCCCGATCTAAAGAAAAATTCAAAATTTTGAAAGCCATTCCAGGGGCTGCCGAATATTCCGCCGGCATAGGTATACCTCTTGAATGCCAGAATAATCCCGCCCATGGGAAGATAGGCGAACACCAGGATATACACCACTGCCGGCAGCAGCATTATGAGAAACACTTTGTTTTTAGCGAAACGCTGTAAAAAACTATCCTGCATTACAAAACCTTTAATTTAAGACTGGGGATTTACCTGTTCTCTAATCCCCAGCCCTCCCTAACCTCTACTTCACTGTGTAAGACAATGCGTTGTCCATGTTGATGGTGATAGATACATCCTGCGCACTGGCATTTGACACAGATCGGGGAATAAGCCCGCTCACACGGATATCACCGGCATTATCCCAGCCCATTGAGAAAGCAGCCATTACCTTAAGTTCATCTCCAGCCGCTGCAAAGCCAATCCTGTCCAGGGGTATTGAGAATTTGATTATTTCATCTGCAGGATCGGTCGGCTTCCATGTCCACTCAGGGTTGCCAGCTTTAGTCCAGGCTGTTATATTGATTGCCACTCCGTCTGTTCCACCAGGATTATTCTGGTTCATTCTCTTATAGGCAACAGCTTCAATTGTAGAGTCCGTAGTTTGTGTGTTAGCAATCATCATAGCGCCTATGTTTGCGTTCCCGGCAGTAGAATTAGTGTTGTCTACCCATACCACAAGACGATCAAAATCATAAGCAGCAGGTTGTCTCCCGCCAAATTCCAGAGCAATGTACAAATTTACTTCGTCATTTGCTACATAGAGTTTGGTAATCCCGTAATTCGTATAAGAATCATTCCAGGCACCCAACGCATCATCGGTACTTGACGCTTTTAACGGATCAAGGAAATCATCATCCAATGTCCCGGTTGTCATGTCTATACTGGCTGTTAATTCTGCAGCTCCAATCGTATAAGATCGCGCCGCACTCCAGGGGCCGTTGCCATGTGTAGTAAATACTGCCCGTATTTTGTACCAGTAAGTTTCCCCTACGGATAATCCGCTATGTACATATTCAGTTGCACTAACAGCAGGGCTGTTCAATAGAGCGTATCCGCTATCTTCAGGTTCAGTTTCCGAATTGGCCCAGTAGATTTCATAACCGGTTATCCCGCTATTAATGGCGTTCCATCCCAGTGTAATGGAAGAAGTGTCTGCGGTATTTATCCTAAAATTAATTACTGCCGGAAGCGGTAACGTTTCAGCTAACACAGTATCACCGTAGTCTCCCCACTGCGTACCAAAAGCCCTGAGCCGGTAATAATACCCGGCTGCCGGCGTAAGACCTGTATCGTTATATGTTGCTGTTGTCACATTATCGCTAAGCACTGTCCATGGCCCTGCCTGTATTGCTGCGCGTGAAACTTCATATCTAACTGCACCGGTAAGGGCAGTCCAGGTTAAAGCGGCAGTATCAATAGTCGTAGTAATACTGAGACCTGTGGGTACAAACGGCAATGTTCTGGCTTCTACCGTGTCGCTGTAATTCCCCCAACCGTTTCTGTTGGAACCCCTGACACGGTAATAATATGTCCCGGAAAGACCGGTATCTTGATATGTACCTTCTGTTATATTGTCGCTAAGCACTGTCCAAGGCCCGTTTTCAGAATCTGCGCGTTCCAATTGGTATCTATCAGCGATTGTTCCGCTAACCTTGGTCCAGCTAATGCTGACGGTAGTAACATCAGGATCAGCTTTGATACCGGTGATTTTACCCGGTTTATCAACATCCGCCCCTCTGATGCCGCCCAATACCTTCAAAGCAGGCAGAGCCCTACCGTTAGTTGATTGGTCTAAGGTACTTTCAAATATTGCCGCCATTTCAGAATTGCTCCGCACTGCAGTAGTCCAATTAAGCGCAATCCAATCCGCTCCCCACCACATAAAACCGGCGCCGCCGGCATCAAGAATCGCATCCATTGTTGCACGGGTTATCCTGGCTTGGTTTTCAGGAGATGCAACAATGTACCGGGTGGTTCCGTTGGTACGGTACCCAATCTCTATTTCTGAATTGTCAGCAAAGCCCAAAGGGCTATTCATTGCCGAAACATTTTCCAACTGGGCGTTTCCTGCATAGTTACCCATTTGATCCCAGTTCTCGACACTCCAAATAGAGCCGCTTTCGGCTACTACTACTTCTTTACCAAACCTTTCTTTGAAAGTTCTAATATTACTGTGCAAGTTATCAAGAGAGCCATGGGAAGTCCATAGGTAATACCAGGATAAGCCAATTACATCGTAGTCAACTTCGGTATATGTAGCAGGTCTATTATTGTCAATACGCCTTGTAAAATTTTCAAACGCGCCAAGAATATTTGACGCACCGCCATTGTCAAAATGGATCATGATTTTTGCATTGGGAGCAGCCAGCCTTACAGCTTCTGATGCGGTTTGCAGCGCAAGAGAAAAATCCCCCCATCCATCTAATACATAACCGTTGTTGTAACCTTCCTGAGTGCCGGCTAAACCTCGCTGCCTAAGAAGACCAGAACGTATTTCGTTGCCAAGCTGTACCATATCCGGCGCGGCGCCAGCTTGAGTAAGTTCTGCGATTGTATCTACTGTATAGTCGTACAGTGCATCTAACAAATCTAGTCTGGTAGTTTTGTCTCTCCATATATAGGGGACATATTGCTGGCCGGGATCAGCCCAATAGTCGCTGTAGTGATAGTTGAGGAGGAATTTCATCCCCGCCGCCTTTGCGCGGGCGGCAATCACCTTGGTAACTTCCATTATATTATTGCCATCGCCGGGATAATGAACATTTCCGTTATGCGTAATCTTTGTAGGGTCAACCCAAAGGCGGACCCGCACATAGTTTACTCCGTTATCGACCAGTATTTTCATAATATCTTCGATTTCACCGTCAAAATTACGATATGCGCCGCCTGCCTGTTCAATTTCAAGGCAGTTAGAAATATCCACTCCCCGTATAAAATCTGAAGGAACAGCATTCCTTAGCGGATGCAAATCATAAGGCATGGAAAAGGATGGAGGCGGTGGAGGTGGGGGCGGCGGCGGGCCTTGTACAATATAGCGTGCATAGAGAATGGTGTCGGATCTGAAAACCGCTTCTGCGTTAATAGGGCTTCCATCTACCGTCAGCGACCATCCCCGCCATATATATTCCCCTGCGCTCAATACAGGAAGCGCTCCTTCGCCAATTGCCTGTCCGCTTTTAGCGGTATAATCAGCAGGCTGGTTAGCCGGGAAATCGTTCAGGTTGTATGTTATGGTTATGTTTTCCCCCTCCGCTACCAATGCCGCCCACAAGCCGTAATAAACTGTGTCTGCGTTCCATTTCGAGTTTACAGTTATTGTTTCCGCATTTCCCCCTTCTATTAAGGACCAGCCCTTAAATTCAAATTCTTCGCGTGCCTGTAATGCTGTAACCTGGCCTAACCGCGTATTGCCCAAGGCTTCGTTTTCAGGAATGTTAAACACAAGCGGCACAGCATCCCCGTAGGCGATAAATCTTACAGATACGGTGGTTTGTCCGGAGTTATCAGGATCCGAACAACCGAGCATGGCAAATACAATAAGTATTGCCATCATAGTCGCCAAAAGATATTTGGTCTTCATAAAGAACCTCCTCCTAAATTATATTTAAGGGACTAACGGCCGGGGCAATTAACAATGTCAATTGCTCATTCCCTGATCCCTGTTCCCTTTTTTTACTTCACTGTATAAGACAGGGCATTGCCCATGTCGATGGTTACTGTATCAGAATCCGCAAAAGCTCCTGTAACGGCACTCATTGGAATAACACACCCGACAACAGGCTGACTCCCATTGTTCCAGCCCTGTGTGTTAGAAACCAAAATCCTAAGAACATCACCTTTTACTGCACCGGCAATATTGCCAAGCGGAATGCGGTACTTGACAACAAAGTCATTTGCACCTGGCGCCTGTAAATTATTGCCAACGTTTGTCCATGTTGTGTTTTTTGTAACGGCTGCCGGTGTTACCGAATTCTGACGATGGGAGAGGCTAAACTCAATCGTTGCGGCAGGGCTTAATGTTTGGTTTTGCGCTACTCTAAAATTACCGGTATTGGTAACAGCGCCTGCGCTTGCGGAGTTGGTATTGTCGATCCATACGGTGATCCAGTCATTTTGCCACATAGCAGGTCGCCTGCCATAATCCAACGCTACATACAAATACAATTCGTCATTAGCCACATACAGGGCTTCAATTTGGTAATTGGAACCGTCTGTTTTCATTATGGTTGAACGATCTGTTGAACTTGATGCTTTTAATGGATCAAGAAAATCGGCATCCAATACCGCATTCGCCATATTTATGACCGCTGTTAAATCAACTGCTGTTCCGACAGTTGCGCTTACTGCGCCGCTCATCGGCCCTTCGCCATGGTTCACCGATACGGCGCTTACCTTATACCACCAGGTGTCTGTGGCAGTTACATTACTGTGGGTAAAATCCAATCTGGAAACTGCCGCTATCAGGGCATAAGCAGAATCAGCAGGTTCGGCATTTGATTTAGCGCCGTATAATTTGTAGGAGGCTGCTCCGATAAGGGCATCCCATTCCAGAGTAACAGTCGTAGCAGTAACGCCGATTACTCTTAAACCGGAAGGTATTTCATGTACAAAGGCCAGTGTCGTACACTCTACCGGTTCACAGAATTCTCCCCAGCCATTGGTATTGTAAGCTCTAATGCGATAATAATATTTTGTTTCTTCCGTAAGCCCCATATCGCTGTATGAATCGCTTGTCAGCGTATCGCTCAACATTGTCCAAGGGCCATCAGCCGCCTGAGCGCGTTCCAATTGGTACCGTGAAGCAATGGCACTGTTAACACTTGTCCAGTGTAAAACAATAGTATCGCCGGATGCAGAAGCTCCAAGACCGGTAACAATGCCAGGCTTCGCTGCATCCGCCCCCTTGATGCCGCCCAATACCATTAAAGCAGGCAGAGCTTCACCGGTGTTATCGAATATTGCCCCCATCTCGGCATTGCTCCGCAGGCCTGGAACAGGGGCAATCCAGTCGGCTCCCCACCACATCACGCCTGCCCCGCCGGCTGAAACAACTGCATCCATAATAGCCCTGATTACTCGAGCCTGGTTTTCAGGGGTAGACGGAATAAACTGCGTTGTTCCATTCTGACGATATGCAAATGCTACTCCCGAGTCAGATACAAAACCATTGATGTTGGTCATCAAATATGCCGCACTTTCCTCATTGATTGTTCCGGCATAGTTACCAAAACTGTCGTAATTGTTAATAGTCCACATAGAACCGGTTTCGCATACGATGACATCTTTACCAAAAGTTTGTTTTAGGTTTTGGATATTTGAGTACAGGCTGTCAATGGAAAGATGCTGAATCCAGATGGGATACCATGAAATACCCAATATGTCATAATCAACTTCGGTATATACTGGAGCTTGACCGTTGGCGCGTCTGGTAAAATTACCAAAAAGATTTAAAATACTGCCGACACCGCCATCGCCAAGATGTATCACAATTTGAGCATTAGGTGCAACTTCCCTTACAGCTTGCGCCGCGATATTTAACGCATCAGAATAATCCTGCCATCCGTTTAACCGGTAACCGCTGCCGCCCGCAGATCCCCCGGCGTGCTGACTAAGCAGGCCGTCATTAATCTCGTTGCCTATTTGAACAGTATCCGGCTGTGCACCGGCAGCTATGAATTCTTCTATAGTTTCTTTTGTGTAAAGGTACAAGGCTTCCAGCAATCCCTGTTTAGTAGGTATATCTTTCCATGCGTGCGGGATTTGCTGAGTAGCGGGATTTGCCCACCAGTCGCTGTAATGGAAGTTCAGCATGACTCCCATCCCCTTGGCCTTGGCGCGGACAGCAACCGCCTTGGCAACAGCCGTAGTACTATTTCCGTCTCCGGCATAATGTTCGGGATGTCTGTCAGGGTCAACCCACAGGCGAACACGCACATGATTTATCCCGTTATCAGCCAGTATCTTCATAATATCTTCGACCTGGCCGTCAAAGTTACGGTATACACCGCCGTGCTGTTCAATCTCATAACAGTTTGAAATATCTAATGCCCGTATAAAATTTGCAGAAATTGCAGTCCTTAGCGGATGCATATCAAAAGGCATGGCAGACTCTGCCAGGGGAGGAGGATCAGGAGGAGGAGGTGTAATGATTATGTCTTCTCCACCGGGCTCTGGATCACCAGCCCCAGGGCAGCCAAACATAAAAATTATAAACAAAAATAGTATTGCCGCTTTAGGCAGCAGGAATATTTTTCTCACTGACCCTGGCCTTTAATGTTATACACCCTTAAAGCGGGCAGCGCTTTGCCATCAAGATCAAACAGCGTTTGATTGTCCCAATTACTCCGCAGACCCGGAAAAGATATCCATTCCGCTGCCCACCAGAAAAAGCCTATACCGCCGGCATCCACAATCATGTCAAAATACGCCCGCAATATCCTGGCCTGATTTTCCGGAGTGGCAGGATAGTACCATTCGTGACGGCTCCAATTGTTTGGCCCGCCAAAAATATATTCGATCCCCGAATCCATTACAAATGGATCGTTTTGAGGCAATTGATATGTTGTATTATATTCCTCTTTAATGTGAAACAAATTCGGCATATCATCGCCATCGTAATTGGTCCGCCAAGCCCAGGCGCCTTCAACAAGTACCGTTTCTTTGCCGTACCGTGTTATAAAGTCTCTTAAATTACGGTGAATATCACGAAACATCCTGTGCGGTTCATAATAAGGGTACCAGGAAAGACCTATCACATCATAATCAACTTCTTTAAAAAAAAGAGACGGCGGCGTACCGGAAATGACTGGAGTAAAATAGTCCAGTAGAGTCTGAACGGTGCTGTTCCCGCCATCGGCAAAGTGAATCATAATAGTAGCTTCCGGCGCGGCAAGTCTGACTGCTCTGGATGCGGCTATTAAAGCATCGGTAAAGTCATGTTCCCAGCCCTGTAAGGCATAACCGGTTCCATTGGTTGTTGTTAATAACCCTGGATTTATTTCATTGCCAATTTGAACCATGTCAGGAGCTGCGCCTGCGACTGTAAGCTCTTCAATTATGTCAAAGGTGTATTCGTATACTGCGTTTATCAATTCTTCCCTGTTAAAGTCTCTCCATGCATAGGGAATTTGCTGACGGCCTGGATCTGCCCAGTTATCGCTGTAATGAAAGTTCAAGAGGAATTTCATCCCCAAATCTTTGGCGCGTTTGGCAATAGCTCTGGTCTTTAACAGGTCATTGTCGCCGTCTCCGGGATACGCCGGAGGGTTATACGCCCTCTGATGATCGTTCCAGATACGAAGCCGCACCCAGTTAACCCCATTCTCTTTGAGAATTTCGAGAATGTCCTTGGGATTATTATCATGATCATAAAAAACAGCTCCGGCTTCTTCCAAAATATAGGTGTTGGAAATATCCACCCCGCGCATAAAATCATCGGGAATGGGGTTTAACAAAGGAAGCAGATCAACCGCATCATAATGGGCAAGAACAGGGTTGTCCCTTCCCCCGCCCAATCCTTCTGTAGTACCTTCGTTTCCTTTGGGATATTCAGGTAAAAAACAGGATGCTGCAATTATGCATAACAGTGTTAGTATCACAAAAAATCTTAGCGATATTTTCTTGTTCATTTTTACCCCTTACTAAAAGATATATTCCAGGGCATGAGCCATGTTAATTACCATGGTATCCCCGTTATCTACCGCATCTGGCGCGGCAGTTCTCGGTATAAAACCTCTTACAAATATTGAAACATTATCGCTTTCGAAACCTTCGGAAAGAGCCGCAAACACCCTCACTTTCTGTCCGGCAGCAGTAATACCTATATTTGTTTTGGGTATTTGAAATTTTATTACCCTGTGGGAATTCGCCAGCAAGAAACTTCTGGTAAGCCCTGCCGGTGCATTATAGGGGTAGAACAGCCAGTCTTCAAAACACCGCGTCCACGAAAAATCGGCATTACTGCTAAGTCCGGTATTGGGTATGCCTCCAATCAAGGGCGCGTTTTGCGTTGCAATAAATTGTTTAAAAATAAACTGATTAACATTCCCCGTACCGCCGCTTGGTATAATGGTGGTATTATGCGCTGGCATTCGTATTGGCGGGATAATATTTCCCGTAGTACCAACAATACCGGAAACATCAGGATTATCAATAAAAAGAACTATACGGCTTCTTCCATAACCGTGAGGCGGGATTGTGCCAAAATCAAGGGCAACATATAAATTGTCATCATCGCTGGTAAGATACAATCTTTCGATGGTAAAATTACCGCCATTTTCATTGCCTGCTACTTTTGTATCGTTGGTAAATACCGTACTGCGCGAGTCATGAAAGGCAACATCCAACAAGCCGTTATTCATGTTTACCCTGTTAAGCCTGGGACCGGCTCCGGGAATGGTAACCTGCACCGGATTGGAAGGAGAACTCTCCCCTCTTCCGTTTACGGCTGTTACCCGGTAGAAATAATTTGTGTTTGGCGTAACATCCCAATCAATACCGCTGGCTACCGGCCAATCAACATCAATCTGTGAATAAGTTCCGTTGAGCGTATTGCTGCGGTATATGCGGTAAGAGTCGGCGCTGAATACCGACCTCCAGGTAAGCCTGACCCCGTTAGTACCTATTTCAGAAACCGAAACATACGATGGACTCGGCGCCGCAACAAAGTCATCCGGCCCCGGCTGAGTATGATCGGGTCCCACTCCCAAGGTATACACAAGACCCTCGTTAAAATCGTAAACCACATCACGGCTGGTAGGCTGGGCAGGACCGCCGGGTACGATGTCCGAACTATGAAGGCTAAAATCGCTGTCCCAGTGATTTGTCAATACACCTAATATACGGATTGTGTCACCTGTCTCAAGCCCAAGATCGTTCAATGCAAAACGGTATTCAAGGAACTTTGGCCCATTTGGGTTTACCCAGTTGTACTGAGATGCCCGTACCTTGGATGGCGTACCGGCAGCATCATTTTCAACAGTAAACTGCCTCAGACGAAGCTGACTGTTGCCCCTCCCCGCAGCGGCGCTGGGAAGATGGACAAAATAGACATAAGCCGTACCGTTAGTAATAGTCATTTTGCTGGCAAGTTTCGGCACGCTTGCTACTGTTTCAAGAGAACTGGTAGTGTCTCCTGTATTAGCGCCAACTTTATCGATCAATATGCCAATACGGTCCTGTTCCCACATATTTGTAAGGGAATCAAATTCAAAAGCCACATACAGGTTTCTGGGATCGCTTAATACATATAAACCGGTAATTTCATTTCCCGGCTGAGGATAAATATCTGAAATTGAATCCCCCAGAGGATCCGAAGCGTACCCTACTGTGGAGTGGTTCCAAAGCTCATCTTTAATACCGTCAAGAACAATCAGCGAATTGGTAACAAAAACATGAACAGTAAAATTAGCGGACACGCTCGAATTCGGCGGGCGAAAACCTTTTATATCCACCAAAAAATCAAACTCTCTGTTAAAAAACTCTTTTTTTGGAGTTAACAGGATAGTACGGCTATTTTCGGAAAGGCTTAAATCAAAATCCGCATTGAGCAAATCGGAAGGGTGAGTACCGCCGGTGATGATAAAATCAAACTGCGGAGTAGCAGTTACCGGAGCGTTCACCGGTATTTCAATTGAACGTCCCATATTAGGGTTGTTGCTGGAAAAATACGCCCTACTGCTGGGAAACAAAGGTTCAAAGTCTATGGTCTTGGTAAAGGATGCCAAAGGACGGCCTCTTTGGTTTCCGTCTTCGTCATTTACAAAGCCGGATATGGTCAATTCAAGCAGGCCCTTTCCGCCAGGATTTTTTTCCGGCGACATCATGTGCAGAACCGGAGATGTATCCAGGTAAAAAATGGAAAAATCGTTATTGAACATCCCTCCCTTAAAAGGTATTTCCTCGGCAGTCTGCCTTCCTGCGGAATTGTTATACATTATGTTAAATGCCCCGGTTAACCCGTTGGGCAAAAGAGGATCATCAGGTAGTGCAACAGCAGCCCTTCTGGAAATGTGCAGGGCAAGGTCTGCCATGGCATTGGACAAATCCGTATCCGCAGCGCCCGGGTAGTACCATATATCGCTGGCCATCGAAACGCGCCCTGCTTCATCTTCAAGCCTTCTTTGCATTTCCGAACTGAGGCCGTTTTGAAAAAAATCACAAGATGTAACAATTAACAGCGCCAGGGAAATAATTGCATATTTTTTTAGGTATATCATTTTTTTCTCCGCTTATTTCCAGGTAATGTCGGCAGGTTTCCTACTGCCGTCAATGGTGATGGTTATTTCAGCATCCATGGGAAGCCCATGCACTTCAAAATTCCAGCGGACGTTTCCCTGGGTTTCGTCAGGAGCATTGCCTATAGTGGCGGGAAACCAGGAGCGTCCCCAAACTCCTACCGGAGTAATTGTGAATTTGACATAACTGCTCCTTACCGGCTGCGCGATGCTTAACCCATCACCGCCTCTCATGGTGATATTTGCCCTTGTGTTATCCCATTGAGCCCCTTGCCAGTTACCGGAAACGGCAAAATCGCCATCGGCAAGCGGGAAGTTAATAAATTCAAAAGTCACCAAACTCTGTTTTTGATTATGCAGGCCGTTTGGATCTGCGCATCCTGTCAACAAAAAAGCGGTTACACAAACTGTTAAAAACAGCGCCGGAAACATTTTTTTCTTCATGGCGTTCCTCCTACAGTTCCCAGATTAAACCGATACTTATACGGCATTTGTCGATATGATCATTAAGGCGATTTAACAGATATGTCCGGTGCGGCGAATTATTAACCGGATCATCGGCACGGAACAGTGTGTAGTTGTTGTCTTCGTAGGGATCCATTCCGTAAGCTATATGCGACCACAGACGGGGCGCACCGATTTTCCAGTTGGTTTTAATGGAAGCGCCAACAGCAAATCCCAAAGGGGAAGGGCTGTCAACGCGGATAATCGATCCGGCTGTTGCCAATAAGTTATCGTTTATGTTAGCTGAAAACATTATGGAGTTATAAAGTGTTTCCAGATCATAGCCATTGTTCCAGTCCGCATACTCCATAAACATTGCGTAATTGAACACAATTTTTTGCATAGCCGGTATTTCATTTAATGTTAATTCAAGACCGGCTTCTTCAAACCAGAAAACCCAAGGCTGTTTTGAATCATCAAATAGGGCAATCCGATCAAGCTGCAAAACACCGTATAGCGAAAGAGACATACCAAGGTTATTAAAATTAAGATCGAACATTGGCTGATTGCGGATGTTTATCAAGCCTTCACTGAATTGTTCGGTATTGTAAAAAGCTGCGCCCGTATCAAGCCCAATCTTTACATTGTCGTTTACGGTAAACCACTGAACCAGGTAAGCGCCAAACGAATCGGGATCTACCGTTTCGTCATCACCCCAAACAGTTATAACATCAGGTCCCGCCAGGGACAAAGTGAGTTCAGCAGAATAGTTGTTTACTTCAAATTCAGCGCCTAACGCAATGGCGCTTGCATTAAGGCCGCTGTCAAAACCGGTACCAAAAGAAGTTAGCCCGTGAAAAGAAAACGAAAGTGTTTCCAAAGGCGCATACGAGCCATACAATGAAAAGGCATTTTCGTTTTGTTCATTGTAACGGAACAATTCCCCTGAATTAGTGGTGCTGCCAAAACTGACAGTCGCTTCCGCTTTGTCAAAAAAAGAAGCGTGTACCAACGAGTATACCCCGTATTCGGCGCGCATACGGCTGAATGCAGCAAAGGTATTAAGGGTTACGTTATTACCAAACTGCCTTAAACTTTCCCCAAGGTGGAGTTCTGTATAACCGCGCCCCACATCATCCCAGCGGTCGATAACATTGTAAATTCCGGTAAACTCGCTCATCCCTCCCTCTTTCAAGAGGCCGTACCCCAAGCGGGCCTGCACATAGGGCGAATTGATGTTAAACCCTAATTTGTTAAAGCCTCCTACACTTTGGCCGTTTAACCCAAAGATCGGGGCGAATAATACCGAAGAAATCCCTTGAAAACCATCACCCCATGTTGTGTCCGGTATATTGCCTCCAAAACTGTTAGCCTGATACAACGGTATATCGGCTTCCCAGACGCCAATTTCGGCATCCAGTTGGAATTTGGATGCAAATTCCGCCCAAAACCACCAATTAGCTTTGGTATATATCGCCGCTCTGTTGAATTCAAACCCCGCTTTTTCTCCGGTGGCAATATCCCGAATAAGGAAAGTATTGTTCGAAGTTGTTTCAATCCAAAGCCCCATAAAAAATGAAGAGCTTTCTTCTTCCTGGGCGAATACCCAAAGAGAAACTGCAAAGAACAGCAGCGCTGCAATGGTCTTTTTCATTCATGCAACCCCTTGGTATTAATCTTAAAACCGGGCAGAGAAAAATCCCTGCCCGTTGTGTTAAACATTGAAACCGTAAAAAATTTAGTCTGCTGCCCCAAAGTAGAAATCATCAAGTGCCGTTCTGCAATTTTCGCCTGCTGTATATTCCAGCCCGACAGCAATTTTGTCGGCAACTATGTCTTCTGCAGCCAATGTGAACGTATGCGATATTTCCTGCCATCCGGTTGTAGATCCGGATAAGGTAATTTCTTCTTTTTGTGAGCCTACAACAAGATTTACATTATTTTGATTTGCGGTAATTTGAAATACCCATACGCTTATTGTAACCTGTGTTCCCGTGGTTAAACTGTTTTCTGCTGCTGAAACATCTTGTTTAATACTAAATACTGAACCTTGTTCCAAACGAGGCCCATTCCAGTTAATATCCACAAAGAAATTACCGTTTATTGCAGTTACACTTGAATTATTCATCCAGCCTTGGTTATTATTGGTTATATAAATATCAGCTAATGTGTTACCGCGATCAAAACCAGTAAATGTCCAATTAGCAGTTTGTGCCAATGACCAATCTCCTATATCATCAAAACCGGAATTCAAGAGAAGATTGCCTACAACTACAACCGGTCTGCCTAACCATTCGTTAACGGTATATGTAATCTCACCCACAGAAGGGGCATTATCAAGAGTCAAATCACCATTATTTGCTTTAATATTCCAGTCCATCGCTGTTGCTGAGCCTATGTGGATATTGTACCTGACATTATTATTAGCAATTGGGATATCGGAAACCGTTCCTGTCCATTTATCATCAGGTTGGCTGGTCAACAAGATCACTCCTCCGCTATTCCCCCAGTTTTCTCCAAAGAAATTTCCTGCTATATAGACATATTCTCCACTTTCCAAAGGCGCCTGTGGCCCCAAAGTAACAACAACATCAAGGTTATAATGAGTCGCAACTATCGGTGCTACAACCCTAACGTTAAAAGACGTATTCGCTATAGGCTGGAAATCTTCGGTTTCTGCCTGCAATGTCATTCCATGTACTTTATCAAGAGTCGCATCGGGCAATACCTGAATAGTAAGATTCCCCCAATTATCGGGATCAATTTCGCCGGTTAAATCACAAAGTTCATAATCGGTTAAACAGAAAAACCCAACTATAAAATTACTCGTATCGCTGCCGTCTGATGCTGTCAGCGTATAGGTAATTGTCAACTCTTCACCCGGTACTGCCTGGAACTCAGGCTCTGTAGTAAGGGTATATTTTGGCCTTACTGTAATGACAAAGTTGTCAGATGCTATTGTTTCGCCTCCCTGTTTGACATCTACTGTAAACTTATGCTCTCCCACCTGTATCGAAACCGGAACTCCTGCAATCTCAAGCCGGCTTCGGCCTGCGTTATGTGTAACAGTAAGTTCGCATGAGGGATGTTCACTACAGGATGATATGTCAAATGTTACGCCTGTTAAACCGCTTGGCGTTAAAGTGTAGGGAATAGGTGTAAGAGGATCTTCATGAGTTACTGACAGGGAATTAATCCTGAGTTCAGTGGCAGACGCATTAATAGTAACAGTAAAATTTGCTGTTGCAACTGTATTGCCGTCCTTGACAGCGGTTGCAGTAAAGTTGTGAACTCCTTCAACCGCGTCTGCTGCGGCAGAAACCCGGTTGCCAACTTCGCTAAAAGTAATGCCGCAGTTGCTATGACCGGAAACCGTACAGCCGCTGAAAGAAATCGTGATCCCTGCCACCGAACTTGCATCTGATGCAGTCAGCGAAGCAGTCAATTCAACATTCGATTCTCCCTGATTAATAGTGATATCACTTACACTAAGGGTGTATGTGACCTGACCGTTGCCATTATCATCTGGATCTTCGCAGGCCGCGAAAAACGAGGCAGCAAAAATTAATGATACAAGCACAATAAAAGCGTGTTTCATCTTTTTCATCATTCATCCTCCAAAAAATTTATTTAGAGCGCAAACGCACCCTTTTACCAATTAGAAGGGCGTGAATCTTTGCCCATCATTTGTAAAAATGCATTCAAAGACGGCAGCGCCGTTCCGTTGAAGCTGAAAAACGCCTGATCGGAACAGGCAACCCTCGGCGGGCTATCACGCCAAACTGTGGCTGGCTTACCCGGCAAGTCCATTTCGTACCATTCCCGCGAATTAACACCGCGCCAGCCGGTACCCTGAATTGGCAGCCAGGCAGCTTCCCACCAAAACGCGCCGATGCCGTACCTTACGCCATCGCTGACAGTGTTGTTCATAATGGCATTGTTCATATTGCGTACAGCCTGCGACTGGCCGGAAACAGTCCGGTCACTACCTCTGTCAATAAAACTTTGGACATTGCTATTGCTGTCCCTCGTCCAGCCGTAGCCATCCTGGTTTGTAAAAGGTATCTGATATTCCACCATGCACATTGGTTTTTTGAACTTGTCGGCAAGGTTTTGCAGGCCGGTTTCAAAATCATCCCTGTCACCGTAAGAAGGCGGATAATAACTAAACCCAAGAACATCAAAATCAAGGTCTTTCATAATGTCGAAATACCGGTCTATGCTGAACATACTGCTGGCAGCATGAAGCATTGTCTTGATGGGGGTGTTATATTCCGCACTTATCTCGCGTACTGCCTCCAGCCCTGCCGACAGTAACTTTTTTTCGTTGGGCTTGGTGGCTTCTAAGCCGCCTTGGTCATGGAAGCCGCAAAAACCCTGATTGGTCTCGTTCCCGATTTGCACCATGTCGGGTAAAAAACCTGCCTGATTGAACATGTACAGTACATCCTTGGTCCATATCTTGAGTACCGGCGCAAGTTCATCTGCGGTTTCGTACTGAACCCAGGCTTTGGGACGGGCCTGCTGCCCGGGATGCGCCCAATAATCGGAATAATGGAAGTTAAGCAGCACTTTCATGCCCCATTGTTTGGCACGGCGGCTTATTTCTATAGCCCTATGTATATCGTTTCCTCCGCCGTCGTAGCTTAAACCGTCAGCGGTAAAAGGATCGTTCCACAAGCGTACCCTTATCCAGTTGATGCCGTAATATGAAAGAATTTCTATAATATCTTCTACATAGTAGCCGTCATTGTCATAAAACTTGCCGCCTGCATTTTCTACTTCGATAATTGAGCTAAGATCAACTCCCCGAATATACTCGTTCAGGTATTCTTTGGGAAAGGCCGCAATATTATCAATGGGAGCAACGTTGGTATCCATAACAGATGGGTCGCCCAGGCTTTCGGCAAGCTGTGCAAGCGTTTCTCCGCCGCGATCGTTCATATTTTTGGTTGTAAAAGGAGGAAGCGGAGAATCAGAACCTTCAGGATCATTGCAAAATACGAGCAAAAAGCTCATAAGCGCCATAACGGTCATTGCCGCACCGATCCTCAGATTTTTTTTCTTTACCATCATAACCCCATTCCAAACTGTGTTTGCCAGCTACACTCGGCTCTAAGGTCAATCAACGCGTATAATCAACGCGTGTTGATAAAAGATTAACACGGAAAGTTGGCGTTGTCAAGTATTAAGTTTAGTTTTTTCGCTAAAGGGGATTAGGGAGCGGGGATTTGTATATTGCTAATCTTTCCAATTTTTTACCAAAATTTCATTTACCATGCCCCGGCCGGCAGAGTCGGAATTAATTGGTCTTTTTGCCTGAACTGTGATTATTTTAAAAAAATTATGACTGTACAATTTTCGGATAAAGGCGGTGTCGGAATTGCTTAACAGGCATTTTACCCCGCGTTTTGTCATTTCTACCATTACTTCGCGAAGCCGTTCGTGTTCGGCGGCGTAAAATCCGTCCGCCTGATACCCTGTAAATTTTGTCTTATCCGGGCTGTAATAGGGGGGATCAAAGTATATAAATGAATTTTTACCGGCTGTTGATACAGCGTATTCAAAATCGCCGCTTAAAACAGTAACTTCGCCAGAATTAAGGTACGCGGATATTTGACGTAAAAGAGGCTCATCAAATATTGCCGGATTTTTATACTTGCCGCAGGGTACATTAAACTGTCCTCTGGAATTAACCCGGTATAGGCCGTTAAAACATGTCTTGTTCAGAAAAATCAATCGGGCTGCTTTTTCTACATCTGTTAATGCGTCAAATTCCTCCGGATCACGGTCGATATTCCTGATTTTATAGTAATACTCCCTGTCATTCATTTTTTGATGTTTTTTTAACAAAACGATAAGGTCGCCGGGAGTTTCCCTGATAACATTGTAGGTCAACATCAATTGAGCGTTAGAATCATTTATAACGGCTTTTTGGGGCTGTAAGTCAAAAAAAACCGCGCCTGCCCCGACAAACGGTTCATAATAAATGTAATCGTGTATTTCCTTTGGAAGGTGTTTTTTTATCTCCGGCAGCAACTGTCTTTTGCCGCCGGCCCATTTCAGATACGGTTTAAGCAAAAACTCTGTCCGCTCCGGCGGTAAACCACTTAAGAATAGCCTCTGCGCGATTTCCAAAAGAAGAACCTATCCTGTCCGCCATTCCAGGAAGAGAGACAGCCCTTGCCATGGAAACGACGTAAATTAAAAGTGAATCGCCGCAGTCTATAACTGCCAGAACTGTCCGCAGTTTGTTTTTTCCCACCGCCGGAACTATTCCCGCATTAAGAGCGGTCATGTTTTCCTGAACAAAAAAGAAAGTATCCTGTTTTGTTATAAAATCGTAACGGTAAACATTATCGCCAAAGGTTAGGTCTTCCTGTCTCGCATAAAGAGTAAGGGATGCCGGCGGCAGCGAAAACACAGGGTCGGGAAGCGGCTTTTTGGTTACCGGTCCGTCTATCACCTGGGAATATTCATAAAAAGTACGCATGGTTCCCCGGCTTGCCGAATAGTATTCAATACCGGTCAGAGTGCTTAAAGCCAGCATTTGATTGAATAAACCAATACGCTGAGTTTCTGTCCAGCCGGAAGAAGGCAGGGGCTTACTGTAAAGATACAATGTTTCAACCGCCAAGCCTGGGTCAAGGCCGGTTTTAATATCGGCGACAAATTGCCGCAATTCAGCATTTGCCGGCGCCAATGTCAACGAGGGATTCCTTGTCTGCGTCTGGGTAACGGCATTGCCGGAACGCAGATGCGCCGCATGAGCGGGACTTACTAAATCTTCAAGCGGCACAGAGAAAATATTGGGAACAATGGCGCAAAACAAAAAAAGCGAAAAAAAGAACTGGTTCTTCATAAACTTTAATGTCAACTATTTATACCCACGGTAATAAACTCGTATCTGTTTATATAAACCTTCTCCCTCGCTTTTGGTTTCAACATCGTTGATATCGTTTAATGTGGTATGAATAAGCCATCTGTCAAAAGGATTCATCGGCTCAAGCAGTACCGAACCCTTATTGTCACGTACTTTTTCCGCCACATTGTAGGCAAGGCGTACAAGGGATTCTTCCCTGCGGATACGGTAATTTTCGGTATCCAGTATTATACGAATATCCTCCCTGCCCAGTCTGCCTGCGTAAATATTTAACAATAACTGCAGGGCGTCAAGGTTTTTGCCTTTTTTCCCAATCAGGATGGAAGAATGGCTGGATTCAATTTTTAACCCCAGCTTTTGTTTTTCCCTGAACAAAACCGATACCTTGCCCGGATAACCCATACGTTCAATAAGACCGGAGGCAAACTTCGTTAACTTTTCCTCAAAGTCATTCATAGGTCCCGTTTCGCCAAAAACCGTCTTATTGTTACTTCTGATCCTGTTGTAATCCAGTTCCGCTCTGCCGCCTTCGGGATAACCGGCATTTACATCTGAGTTCGGGCCCTTTGTATGAACCCTTATCCGTACAAAACCTTTTTTAAAAAGGCCGTTTTTCTGGGTTTCCAGAATCTCTACATCAAAATCGTCTTTTTCAAGACCAAGTTCCTTTGCCGCATTGTCAACAGCTTCTTTTTCGGTACGACCTTCAAATTCGTATTCCATAATATATCTCCTTTTATCTTGATTTTTTCTTTTTTCGGGGGGGCGCTATAACAGGCTGCTGTACTACAACAGTCTGTTCCCGTTTTGCCTTAGTATATTTGTTAATAATCACCTGCTGTACAAGGGTTAGAACATTGGAGAAAATCCAGTATATTAACAATCCCGAAGGCACATTGTAAAGGATAAAGAAAAACGCTATTGGCATGACGTATAACATCATCTTCATCTGGCTGTTCGACTGCTGACCCGGTGTCTGGGTAACTTTGCCGTAAATTAACTGAGAACCCACATAGATAAATGGCAGCCCCCTCAAAGCAGTCCACCCCAACAGAGGCAGAGAGAAACCCTCGGGAAAATCCACGATTGATTCAGGCACAGAAAGGTCGGGTATCCAGCCGGGTATAAACATGGCTCCACGCAGATCAAAATGATTGTTAAACAGATTGTACATAGCGATAAAAATCGGGATTTGAAGCAGCATGGGAAGGCATCCAGAAATAGGGTTATATCCCTCCTGTTTGTAGAAATTGCCCATTTCAGCCTGTAATTTTTGCGGATTACCCTTGTGTTTATCCTGTATTTCCTTGATCTTTGGCGCCAAAGCCTGCATACGCAGAGTTGCTTCCGAACCTTTTTTCGTTAAAGGAAAGAAAACGATTTTTATAAACAATGTAAGCAGAATGATCGAGATACCGTAGTTAGGCGCAATCTTGTTAAAAAACAGAAGCAGCCATTTTAATAATCTTTCCAGCGGCGCCAGAATTCCACGAGTGCTTGCCGCTTCTACAAGATGCGTGTCTCTAAGCCCGAATTCATTTCTTCCGGTATTATAAATTACGAGCGCCTCTTGTGACTTTGGCCCCATATAAAAACGGTAAGTATCCGAAACTCTTGACGCATTTATGGCAGGGCGAATGATACTCAGCCTGGATGCCGAAGGAATTCCCGGTTCTGCCCTTTCGGAAAAGTCAAGGCTATATTGGGCAAGATAGGGAATCGCTATAAAAGCGAAGTACTTGCCGGAAATAGCAGCCCACGCCGGGCGGGTGTCGATAGGCCCATCACTTACTTTTACATTTCTGCGTTTACCGTTTGCGAACACAAAATATTGCCGGTAATCGTAACGGTTATCAAGCTTCTCAAACCGAGGCCCGATTTGCGGACCAAAGGCAAGGGTATAGGCGTTGCCAGCAAAATTAAACTGCGGTACCGAAAATCCGCCGTCCAGAGTAACGGTTAATTCAAACATGTAATCACTGGGTTTAAAATCGTACCGTTTGATCAAGCGGAATGTGCCCGCCGAAGCATCGCCGGGAATAGTGAAATCCCGGTAAAATTCCACGGAATGTTCCGAAATTCGGTCTACATAAAACAGTGACGAAACAGGCTGTGCATCAAGACCGCCAAATGCGATAGAAAAAGCCTGCGCCTGACTGGTGCCGGAAAAGATCATATCAACATTGTTCTGGTTGTCAAAATGTTCCTTGAGTTTCCAGGAAACCATATTGCCGCCGGCATTGGTAAGAGTAACAATTAACAATTCGGTTTCTATTGTTACATATTCCAGTACCTGCGGACCGATATTCAAGCCTTCTTCACTGAAAGAAGGTTCGGCGGCTGTCTGGGTAATTTCTTCCAACTGCGTGCCTACGGGCGGCGGCAATTCCCGCGCTTCTTCGAAGATACCCGGCGCTGCCGCTGTTACCGGCGGCGGCTCGTATTGGGTGCCGGCGGGTGCTGCCGGTGAAGCTGGCGAAAAGAACATTCCCTGCAGTACATAAAAAACAATTAGTACAACAGTAGAAAGCACCACCGCCAATATTGTATTTCTTTCCATATTACTTCCTTAACAATAATTTATGGGACAGGATCATAGCCGCCGGAATGAAAGGGATGACAGCGGATAATCCGTTTTACACTTAACATACAGCCGCGCAGAAAACCGTATTTATCAACAGCCTCGTAAGCATAGGATGAACAACTGGGATAATACCTACAGGCAGGAGGAAAATGGGGAGAAAATACATATTGATAAAAACGTATAAAACCTAACGCTATATTCTTCATTTTAATAAACCGGCTTTAATAAAAAGGATTTCAAGCTGCCTGAGCCTGTCAGAAAGAACCACTCGGGCTTTATCATCAGCAGCCATCGGGGGATAAACCAACAGGATAAAATCATGGCAACCGCCTACTGAAAGGCGGGGCTTTAAAAGCCTGTAAGCTTCCCGGCCAAGACGCCTGGCCCGGTTTCTGGCAACCGCCCCCCCAAAACCTTTGGAAAAAGTAAAACAAACCCGGTTATGGGGTAAATTGTTCCTTAAAACAAAAAGCTTAGCGCCCTGGCAGCTATAACGCCTGCCCTTGCCAAAAACCTCCCGAATCTCATTCCTTCCCTTTAAGTGCTCCCCGCGTCTAAACCGAAAAGAGCCTTTAATTGTCGCGCCATTTGGCGATTCCTCCCCTATTACGGGGGAACTATCACAGCTAATATGGCTTTTTCTCGTCAGAAACTGACAGCTTATAACGACCTTTCGCTCTTCGGCGTTTTAGAACAAGCCGCCCGCCGCGTGTCTGCATACGGGCACGGAAACCGAATTTACGGTTCCGCTTAACTTTACTGGGTTGATAAGTCCGCTTCATGGTATCTCTCCTATAATATGGCGGCTTTTCATCTGACTGCCCGTATACAGACTGCCATTTCTGAAAAAGCTGCCTAAAATTTCAAAATCTAAACACAAAAACAGGGTTTCAGTTTAGAATAAATAAAAAAAAAGGTCAAGCGTATTTTTGGGGCTCAAATTTTTCTTAACTTGTTGACATTGAATTGCTAACTCCTCACTATTCCCCTATAATAATCCCATGCCGCTATTGAATGTTTCCAACCTATACAAACGCTTTAATCTTGAGGCGGGGTTCTTTGCCCGTTTTGGGCGCTTTGTTAACGCTGTAAACGACATTTCTTTTTCAATCGGCAGAAACGAAGCATACGGGCTTGTGGGCGAGTCCGGCTGCGGCAAAACCACTACGGCTCGGATGCTGACGCGGATGTACGAAGCTGATTCCGGCGACATCACATTTTATCAGGGGGACAAGGCACAGGCGGTAAATCTCCTGAGAAAAGAAGAACTGCGCCAATACCGGGAAAAGGTCCGGTATGTGTTTCAGGATCCCGCCCGTTCGCTCAACCCTAGGCTTAGTGTATATGAGGTTTTGGTTTCCGGCTGCCGCCGCCCGCTGAAACGTAAAGGCGTAAGCGAAAACGAGCTTCGCCAAAAAGCCGCCGCCATACTGGAAGAAGTAGGGCTTCAGGCTGCCGACTTGGAAAAACGCCCTTCGGAATTTTCCGGCGGCCAGCGACAGAGGATTTCCATCGCCCGCGCGCTTTTAATGGAGCCGGAACTTTTAATATGCGATGAAGTAGTCTCCGCACTGGATGTTTCCATTCAGGGGCAGATACTAAACCTGTTACTCGACATCCGTGAAAAAAGAGATATGTCGTTCCTGTTCATCGCGCACGATCTGAAAGTAGCGTGTTATTTCTGCGACCGTATCGGGGTAATGTACCGTGGAGAGTTAATGGAAGAAGCCCCTGCGGCGGATTTGTACAGGGAAGCTTCGCATCCGTATACACGGTTATTGTTTTCATCGGCTTCGGGGAAAAAGGAGACTGGGGATTGTTGTTCAAACGCTTATCAAGTTGTTAACACAGCTAGTCAACAAACCCCGTCTTCTATTTCCCCAGTTCCTTCTCCCTGTTCTTTCGCGCCAAGATGTCCACTGGCAACAGAACGCTGTTATCGTGAACATCCCGAATTAACACAAATAAAAACCGGGCATTTTCTTCGTTGTTTTAACTATGGAATTTATGATTAAACGCCTTCGGTAAGCCGTTTGTAAACGCTCGCCTGCAGGCCTATAATTACAAACATCATGAAAAGGCCGACAATAACAGCAAGAAATGCACCTATAACCGGAATCTGCGACAGTATTGCAATTACAATACCAAATGCCAGAGTAGTCAGGAAATAGACACCGAAAATTTTCCATTTGTTACCATAGGTACAGTTGTTGCTCAGTGTAATTGCCTCTGTGGGGTTTTTCCCTTTGTCTATAACCAGCAGAAGCGCCAAGCTCCATGCTATACATATTACAATGCCGGGAATAACAAAGAAAGCCGTTCCAACACCGACACCCAAGCCGATCAAACCGGCAGTAAGAAAATATTCCCCCATATATTTCCGGTATTTGGGATCAAAGATTTCGGTCATTGGGATAACTTCACCCCTGCTGGCCTTTGAAACAATCCCTGCGAATAAACCGATTGTCGTCCCCACATTGAGATAGGGAATCCATACGGTTACTAGCCAAAGTATAAGGTTTACCAGAATGGCTCCAATGTTTTTGGTTCCTATGGTAATTCCTTCCTTAATTGTGGCAACTACTGCCAAATCCTTCGCTGAAATTTCAGACATAACTCCTCCTTAAACCTTTTTCTTTGTTTTTCATGTGAATACTCCTTACGGTCTTTCCCGCCGTCAAACTTATTTATAATATAATACCATATTTAAAATATTATTCAATAGGTTGTTGCCAATTTTTGTTGCCAATTGATAAAATTTGGCAGTTCTTACAAAACCGAAGATTTACAAGACCCTCTCTTTTTTTGACATTACTGCGCAGCTTGTTGTATATTAAAGAAAGGGGCGAAAATGTTTGATACCGCAGAAAAATTGCTAAAAGCCGTCAATTTGGGCGAGGATACCTATCTGGAACTGAAAAGCCTTCGCTATGACGGAAATAAGGTCGGCGATCCTCATAGAAACTCTATGGCGGACGAGTTGGCCGCTATGGCAAATACCGCCACCGGCAGTTTTATTTTAGGTGTGAAGGATAAATCAAAAGAGATTACCGGTATCCCTAAAGACAAGCTGGACATAGTTGAAACATGGCTGCGCGGGATTTGCAGCGATTTGATTACCCCGCCGCTGTTTTGCAAAATACAGAAAACTGCCGTAAACACGGAAAGCGGGGAGCGCGTTATTATACAGGCGGAAGTTCCTAAGAGCCTTTTTGTCCACCAAAGCCCTAGCGGGTACTTTCAGCGGATAGGCAGTTCAAAGCAGCAAATGAAACCGGAAGTTCTCGCAAGGCTGTTTCAACAGCGGAGTCAGGCGAGGATAATTCGTTTTGACGAACAGGCTGCGGCATTTGCCTCGCGGGACTGTTTGAGTAAATCACTATGGAAAAAATTTAAGACGCCGCTTTCCCCCAAAAATGACACCGAATTTCTGCTGAAATTGAAGCTGCTTACCCACGATGACGAGGGCAATGTCGTACCGAGTGTAAGCGGGATTCTTTTGGCGGCTAAAGCGCCGCAGGAATTTTTACCTAACGCCTTTATCCAATGTGTCGCATACAATGGTCTGGAAATCGGGGCTGCTCTGCAATACGACGCGAAAGACATTTACGGGCCGTTAGATGAACAAATTGCAGAGGCGTATAAATTTGTTAAAAGCAACATGAAGATCAGAGCGTTCAAAAATCCTGGCAGGATTGATGTTCCGCAGTATTCCCTGCGGGCGGTTTTTGAGGCTATTGTAAATGCTGTCGCCCACAGAGACTACTCTATTCAAAGTTCAAAAATCAGAATTCAAATGTTTTCTGACCGTCTGGAAATCTTCTCGCCTGGAACAATTCCCAACACTATGACTGTAGAAAGTTTGGCTCTGCGGCAAGCGTCAAGAAACGAACTGATTACAAGTCTGCTCGCCCGCTGTTCTGTAAATCTGGAAGAAATCATCGGCCATCGGGGTTTTTTGATGGACAGACGCGGTGAAGGCGTTCCGATTATACTCTCCGAAAGCCAAAAGCTTTCAGGCCGTATGCCGGAATATCTATTGATAGACGACTCGGAATTGAAATTAACCTTGTTCGGAGTGGAAGCGGCAGGTTAGCTACTGGTGTCTGTCACTCTTTTATCAATATCTTCAATGGCGTTATCTACGCGCTCGGTGTGGTATGTTTGGTACATGCTGTATATGTACTCAACGATATTTTCCTTTTCAAACAAATCTAGTGTTTCTTTGCCAGTAATACCTTTAAACATGGAATATTGCTCTATCAAATACAGGAAATAACGCGATTCTTCGGATATTGTATTCATGCGTTTTCTCCTACGTTGGTAACGCCGTTACCAACGAGTTATCAACGAGTATATACGGTGAGTTAAAAACTGATCCGGTTTCTTTTTCCGTCTTGTAAATTTCAAAAATAGCAGGTACGCTGTACCACCACATTTTTGTATTATAATTTGCCAACAGCCCATAAGTCGCAGAGCGGTAAAACTCCGCTATAGCGTTGTATTCGCCGATGTTATAATGCCGCACAATCAACTGCACGATATTACACGCTTGCTTAGACAGCCGCAGCGCGTGTTTTCTTTCTTCTATTGTATGAGTTTTTTGCATCTATTACCCCGTAATCAGCATACTCATTATATCACATTTCCTGTTTCCACAACAACACGCAAAAAAGTCACCAGTAGGGTCTCCCTGACAGAGACCCTACTGGTGACTCACCGGAGTCCACTGCTCGGCGAGGGCGTTTCGATTATAGTTTATAGTGCTTTTTTTAATATTTCTGGGTTATATATTGCATAGTCCAGTACTGCGGCCATAATTCCGGTATAGCCTTTTCCAAAACCCTTATATAACTCTAATGTTTTTTGATTAAGTCTAAGCCCAACAGTTTGTTTTTTCTTTACTTTTTTTGATTCCAAATAAAGATATGCTAATTGTTTAGGTGTATAAACAGGGCTGTCTTTATCAGTGGTAACAGGTCTTTTTGCAGCCTGTTCAATCCTTTTAATCTGTTCTTTTGTTGGTTTGTCATTATGTCTTAAAACTGTTGTTTTGATCATTGTATAATTTCCTTTCGGCCTTTGTTGCAGATCTTGCCGAGATAATCCTGATGATATTTTCACTTCGCTCGGTGAAAACCACAAAAAGAATTCGGCTTACAAGCCCAATTGCAAGCCATCGTTCTTCTTTTTCGCTATGATACAAGTCCGGTAGAATAATCTTGAGTGGGTCATTGAACACAAACCTTGCGTCCTCAAATGCAATACCATGAAGTTTCTGGTTTAGTTTGTTTTTTCTCTCGTCCCATTCAAAAATTATTTCTGTCACACTATAAGTATAACATAATGTTAGACATTTTTCAAGGGTGCCCGCATTTTTTGCGTTTCGAAGGCATGTTCACGATACGGGTGACTGTCACCGGGGCGTTGTCAGCGGATCACCCAGTGTCCCAACAGCAGACATATCCTGATTTTCATTGGCATTGCGTACCATGCATATATAGCAAAAATTTTTATCAGCTATTACCGACCGTAGTTCCTTGCAAATTCTTGCGCTTCCCAAAGGCTGTTAAAGTGAAATGTATTAATCTGGTGATAACCGCCATTACTTGTTGAAAAACCACGAGGACTAGATGAATAAGGCGTATCGTCCGGAATTTCCTTAATTGTTATTTCCGGGGGCGGCAAACAACCAGCTCCATCCCTTTGAAAAACTTCAACTTCGTATGCCATTTTAAACTCCTTCTAAAGAAATTTTGATAACCGCTCTAAAAAGCAGGTTGTCCGCCCAAACTGGCGGGTAATAAACAGCCGGTTTAGCTTCATGCGAAGCCGTCCGGCGGTTTAATACTACAAACACCACTGTGCATCAAAAGTAGTATTACTACTTACCTTTCATCTAAGGCACCCGCGCCCATTCCGACATTTCACTTTGTCCATAGCTATTTACCGCAGTGACTCTATAACAATAATCAGGTCCTCCTGGAATATATGTTGAAGAAGTATAGTTAGTTCTATTAGTAACCGTAGCAAGTAAAGTATATGTACCAGAAGGACTTGAAGAATAATAAATACTATACGATGTAGCGCCAACAACAGCATTCCATGTCAGAGATGCAGGCCCCAAAGAAGTACGGGTTGCAGTTAAACCAGTAGGCGTAGTAGGCCGGAGATCTACATCCCAACGTGCGTAAATAGTGGTGTTTTCTGTGAATACTGTGCTTGTAGTTATTCGTGTTCCGCCTGTTTCCGCTGTCCACCAGCCATTAAAGATATATCCGCTTCTTGTCGGTGTCGGCAGGGTTACAAGTCTACCGTTTGCACCTGTAACATCACTTATCGGAAAAACTGATCCGCCATTGGCATTAAATGTGACGGTGTAGCTTTCTATCCACTGCGCGTAAATGGTGGTGTTTTCCGTGAATACCGTATTTGTATTCACTTGCGTTCCGCCTGTTGCCACTGTCCACCAGCCGTTAAAAAGATGTCCGCTTCTTGACGGTGTTGGCAGGGTTGCTAATCTGTGGCCTGCGCCTGTAGTAGTGCTTGTCGGGGTAACTATTCCACCGTTGGCATTGAACGTTATGGTGTAGCTTTCTATCCACTGCGCGTAGATAGTTGTATCTTCGGTGAATACTAGGTTTGCTAAATTTATTTGCGTTCCGCCTATTGCCGCTGTCCACCAGCCGTTAAAAAGATGTCCACTTCTTGACGGTGTTGGCAGGGTTGCTAATCTGTGGCCTGCGCCTGTAGTAGCGCTTGCCGGGGTAACTATTCCACCGTTGGCATTGAACGTTATGGTGTAGATATTCTCTATCCACTGTGCATAAATGGTAGTGTTTCCTGTGAATACTGTGTTTGTAGTTATATGCGTTCCCCCTGTTCCCGCTGTCCACCAGCCGTTAAAGGTATATCCTATTCTTTCAGGTGTTGGCAAAGTTGTGAGTTTG
>Ga0099364_10001573_pt1 | contig 37256 bp, 31 predicted proteins | sample TergutTh196P3_FD_73070 | JGI IMG/M metagenome (GOLD analysis project Ga0099364, IMG submission 73070) | Microcerotermes parvus P3 segment gut microbial communities from Pointe-Noire, Republic of the Congo - Th196 P3 | ecosystem: Host-associated > Arthropoda: Insects > Digestive system > Gut ... | reverse complement strand
TGCTATCCGCCGACAATAGGGTACTATCGTCAGTGTAAATTGCGTGGGTTGCCGAAGGAAAGGAGAAGACATAAATGGCAACACTCACAGTTGACCGACGATCCGGTGCGATTGTCGCCCATAAAAACTAGCACAGCAATATCCAATGGTGCGAGAATCGCCGCCGTTACACCATCTATTTGAGCAGTCGGACATATCGTCGCAAGACCGTCGAACGCTTCAAGGAGATGGTGGAAACGCTGGTTTACTACCGAAAGAATGGGACACACGTCCCCGACAAAGCGGTAGCGAATTGGCTATCGGTTGCTCCCGCCGAACTCCAAGCAAAACTGGCAAAGGTCGGCTTGATCAACGTGACCAAGTCGAGAACTTGTAAGGAACTTTGGGACGTGTGTTTGAAACACAAACAGACAGCCGTCAAGGAAAGTTCCATGACAATGTACCGCCGATGCCGCGAGATTTTTTCCGAGACGTTTTCGCCCAACGAACTCGTCGAAAAAGTGACGGCGGATAGGTTGTTAGATTGGAAAGCCGCTTTGTTGACCAAATTTGCCCCCGCCAGCGTGGCAGGGTACTTGAAGATCGTCAAAACGATTTTTGGTTGGGCGGTCGACCATGAATGGCTGTCGAAAAATCCGATGAAAAAAAAGTTCCGAGGGGTAGTTTCATCAATCGGGACAAAGACCGAATCGTCACGATGGAGGAGTATGCGAAACTATTGGATGCCTGTCCCAATCAGGAATGGCGGACAATCATTGCGTTGGCAAGAATCGGCGGTTTGCGGTGTCCTTCGGAACTGCAACAGTTTCGGTGGTCAGATGTCCATTGGGCAGAGAACCGGTTTTTGGTGCGTTCGCCCAAAACAGAGCAACACGAAGGGCATCGAGAGCGGCTAGTTCCATTGTTTCCCGAACTGCGGACGGAATTGGATCGACACTATTCGCTAGACGAAGCGAAAGACAACGAGTTTGTGATTCAAGGATTGCAGAATTCAAGTTGGGGTTTGCATGCCGCCTTCCAAGCGATTGCGAAGCGTGCCGGTCTGGGAAAGGTCATTCGTCCATTCGACAACATGCGAATGAGTCGGAACAATGAAGTAGATCGGGAGTTTGGTTCGCTCAAGGAGAGTCTTTGGATAGGACACTCGGAAAGAGTGAAGAAGGAGCATTACTATCGACTGGAGGATTCGGATTTTGCGGAGGCGGCGAGGGCGGATTTGGAGGGCGAAAAGCCCCAAAATCCCCATGCAAAACCGACTGGAACAGACGGTAAAACGGAGTAAAATAGGGGCTTGCCCCTAACACAGGCAGTTTAATCATAAGCCGTGTTTTCCCGCATGTAACGGCGTTTTAAGCGTCAAATGACATGCTACTGAAAACAACGGTCAATACCGTAAACGGACACAAATGGGACGTTTATTCTTTGCGTCCTTTGCGGTTAAAAAAAGAGGATTTAACCGCAAAGTACGCAAAGTTCACAAAAAAGGGAACGAGCAGTTCGCAGTAGGGTGCTACATACATAGCGGCTCTGATCGTCTAACCTATTTCAGATTAATCAACGAAAGCGTGTTCGGCTCATCCGCCTCGGTGTTTAACAGTTCCGGGAAGGGCCAATCGAAATTGGCAATCACCATTTTGCCGTCCACGATGACCAACTCGGCAGGCTGATCGAGCGAACCGTCGGCACCGTCCGTGTCGCCGTTTTCCCAAAGCGTCTCAAACACCGCCTTTTCCCCCAACGGCGGCGGAGTAAAAGCGTGAATCGCATTGCCCGCCGAGTCGTTGATGTAAATCTTGTTCGTGTCGACATCGTAGAAAATACCATCGCAACAACTGAAATAATCGCCGGCTTCGTGAATAACATCGGTCTCTACCTTCCCCTCTTCATCAAAGACGAGGCGGTACATTTCACCGTTGCCGAAGTTGCCCGTGTAAAGGATACCGTCCTTATCGGCAGTCAGACCATCGAGTCCGCCGTTGCCGCAACCGGGCAGTTGTTTGACAAGAAAAATCGCAATACAGTGCGGATCGTCCCCCATCTTTTTCACCGGATTGAGTTTGATCGGCGGATTGCCGTCGGTGCCCGCCTTGAGAACGTCCTCCTTCGCAAAAGCCCAAACGCCGCCGGAACCAAATTCTCCCTCCAAATCGAAGAATGTATCCGTTACCAACAGTTTATCGGCAGTCCAATAAATCGCATTGGCAAGTTTGATCCCTTCGACAACGACCTCGACTACTCCCGTAGGATCGTCACCATTCATCCGAACACGAAGGATCCGCGACTTCCAGTCTGTATTGAAGAAATACTGGTTATCGCAGACGTAGAGATGTCCGTCGGGTCCGAAGTAGAGTCCCATCGGTCCGACCTGTCCGGTCTCCGGGAAAGGGGCTTTCTCTTCGTAAATGAGAAGTCTTTCGGCGGTTGCCGTCTCACCATCCAGTTTCACACGGACAAGGGTGCCGGGATGGTTCTTGGGTCCTGTGTCATTCACGCGGTAGTTGAAATTCGGACAGTTCAGGAAGATCGTTTTCGTCGTCGGATGGACGGTCATTCCATCGGGTTGGGACATATCACCGGTGAGCGACAGGAGCAGTTTCGGTTTATACTGTGCATTTTTCCCGGCGTGATCAACGCCCCATCGTTCTTTGTGGGCGGCGATTCGGTCGAGCACTTCCTTGGGCTTCCCAGCGGCGGCAGGGGGATCGGGAGCAACGGGCGGCACCGGCTCTGGGGCAGCAGGCGGGGCAGGAACCTCGGTCGGTTCAGGCACGGCGGGTTGGTCTGGTTCCGGTTCGCTGGGCGTTTCTACACGGGGTTGCTCTGGCGGAGCGACTTTGGGCGGTTCCGACGGACAACCGGTCAGGGAGAGAAGTGCAAATCCCAGCAAAAGTGGAATGATTTTTTTCATTGTGTTCTCCTTGCAAATATAAAGGGTGAAAAAACTGAAAACTGTGAAACATCTACTCGTACACTGTACCACAATGACCGTTAAAAGAAAATACCCACTCGGCGGTAAAAAAACGGCGGGGTGCGTCCGCATTTTGTAGATGCACTGTCCAGACCGCCCACGCGGGGCAGTCCATAGACAGCATGTGATACGGGAGGTACTACGGCAGCGTCGTCAAGACGGCATTGCGGAATTCAACGGGACCGCCTTCCGATTGGAAGCCGACGCGTCCGGCAATCGCTTCGGCACCGGTCGTCCAGTTGACGATCTTGCCGTTGACCGTAACAACGATCAAACGTTCAAAGCAGAGGATTTCCATTGTGTTCCACTGCCCGGGGTCCTTTTCCGCCATGAGCAGTTTTTGAGTTCCCATAAACTTACCGATACGGTCATTTTCGGCGTTGCGGAGTCGCGGGGCGGGTTCGGCGATGGTTCGCCCATAAAATGCCCAGAGGTCGCCGGCGTTTCGATTTTGAAGTTGTACTTCGACCGACTTCGGCAGAAAGGCGGGTGCCGGAATGATGTCGGTGATTTTCACGAAAATGCCGCTATTGGTCGGCTGTGATCCTTCGGACCACCGCCATTCGAGAGCGAGGGTGAAATTCTTGTACGATTCCTTGGTGGCAAGATAGCCGAAGGGTTGCCCTTTGCAAAGGAGGCGGCCATCCTCGGCAAACGAGAAGACATCTTCGACTTTCACGTTTTCGACGGCGTGAAAGTCCCAGTCGGCAAGATTTTTCTTGTCAAACAGGGTGGTCGTGTTTTGACCAAACGCTGTGGCGGCAACGAGCATCCAACAGCAGACGAGTGCTACAATGATTTGACGCGGCATAAAATTCTCCTTTGGGTCGATGAGAGTATAAAAAACAGTTCGGAGACTATTGTACCGAAATCGGCGGGTAAAAAAAGTACCCTGCGGCATTTTTTTGCTTTCGAGGGTGTGTCCACTAAACTTGGACACACCCTATTCCGACATTCTGATTGACTCTGCTTACCCACTTGTCCTTTTTTTGCCTTGTGGTAGAATGGCAGTCCGCCAAACGGGAGAGGGCTTTCCAACCAAAAGAAAGCCTTCATTATTGACCGAAACCTTACAAGGGAAAAATAATATGGCAAAACGTTCGAAACGTTACAAAAACGACGCGAAAAAGGTAAAATCTGACGCTCCTCTCTCTGTGGCGGATGCCGTCGAACTGCTGAAAAAGTTCGATTCACTCAAATTCAACCAAAGCGTGGAAGTTGCAATACGCCTTGGAATCGATCCGAAACAAGCCGACCAACTGGTTCGCGGGTCTATAGTCCTGCCGCACGGGATCGGAAAAACGCTCCGTATCTGTGTCATCACCAAAGGAGACAAAGCCGAAGAAGCAAAAACTGCTGGTGCCGATACCGTCGGCGATGCCGATCTCGTTACGAAAATCAAGGAAGGCTGGACTGACTTCGATGTCTGCATTGCCACCCCGGATATGATGGGACTCGTCGGTCCTCTAGGTAAAGTCCTCGGTCCACGTGGTTTAATGCCCTCTCCCCGGGCAGGAACGGTTACAATGGACATCACAAAAACTGTTAAGGAATACAAGGCAGGAAAAGTCGAATTCCGAAACGACAAGGCAGGGATTGTCCAAGCCAACGTCGGGAAAATCCGATTCGAGAAACAGCAACTCGTCGAAAACGTCGAAGCATTTGTACAGCACGTCCAGCAGTTGAAACCGACTGCCGTAAAGGGAACTTACGTTAAAAGCGTAACGATTTCCGCAACCATGTCGCCGGGAGTTAAAGTGATTTGTTAACGAAAAACAAATCAGAGCCGCAATCTTTAGATTGCGATTCGCTACGCAATCTAAAGATTGCGGCTCTGTTAACTTATACGAAAATCCAATGAGTAAATTTGTAAAACAACTAGTTACCAACGACATTGCCAAGCGGCTGGATGGGGTTCAGTACCTCATGCTGGTCGGTTTGACCGGAATTGATGCGAACAAGACCGTGAACCTTCGGGCAACGCTTGCGTCCAAAGACATCAACCTGATGGTCATTAAGAACAGTTTGGCGAAGCGGGCCACCGAGGGTACGCCCATCGCCTCTGCGTTTCAAGATATGACGGGTTCCTATGCCCTTTGCTGGGGTGCCTCCGATATTGTTACGCTGGCAAAGGAGTTAGTGAAACTTACCAAAGATCGAACACTGCAAGGTTTTGAGATTCGCGGTGCCGTTCTTGACGGGGAAGCCCTCGGAGCAGCGCAAGCCATTGACGTAAGCAACTGGCCCACCCGCGAAGAGCAGATTGCGATCCTGCTTGGTCAAATCCTCGGCATAGGCGCGAAACTTTCCGGGCAGTTCATTTCGTTCGGAAGCAAATTGGCAAGTCAGATCGAAAAAATCGCCGAAAAAGGCGACTAAAACAGAAAATACAAACAGAGCCAGCGGCGTAAGCCAGGAACATCCCTAACTGACGTTACGGGCACTGTGAACCAGATTACCCTTGTTCCAACAACCTCGAAATTGGGTCTTGCGATGCCGGATGAATGTGCCATGCTAAATGGTACAGCCGGTAACTCGTTTCGTTGCGGAAGGACAAGATCTACCACCATTTTTTATGCGGTATGACCGCAACACGAAAGGAAACATTATGAGTGAATCAAGAGAATTTTCCGGTGCGATTAAAAAACTCGGCGATGAAATCGTTGCCCTGACGCTGAAGGATGCCAAAGAATTGAGCGACTACCTGAAAGAGGTGCACGGCATTGAGCCGGCGGCAGGCGGAGCGGTCGTCATGGCAGCACCAGCGGCAGGCGGAGGCGGAGACGCAGCGGCAGTCGAAGAAAAGACCGAATTCGATGTCGTGCTCGAGGGCTACGAAGATGCCAAGAAGGTCGCCGTCATCAAAGTTGTCAAAAACGCAACCGGCGGCGGACTCGCCGAATCCAAAGCTCTTGTCGAGTCGAAACCGTGCAAAATCAAAACTGGTGTTCCGAAAGAGGAAGCCGAAAAACTTAAGAAAGAACTTGAAGAAGCAGGCGCACAAGTCAGCGTCAAATAGTTCGGTGTATAGGGCGGCTTTCGATCCCGGGTGGTTTTCCTCCTTGTGTTCAATACCGGGTTGTTTGCCGCTTTTTTCTTACCCTTCGTTGCTTTTTGACAGGATTTACAAGATTTACAGGATAGGGCGGCAATGTTTATTGCACCTATCTTGATGGTCCGGTGGACCCTGTCAAAAAGTGCAGTTTGATCCCGTTTATGGTACAATAAGAGGCAGATCGTCGGCAGGGAAAGGGAGGAACACTTATGGGGCTAACTTATGCGGAAATTACATTGGCAAGCGGCACCGATTACGGCTTGTTCAAGTCGGGGCAGTTGCCCGAAGAAAAAGTCAAAAAACTAACGGTGAAGGCATTGGTCGACTCCGGTGCTTTCATGCTTGTCATCAATGAGGCGATCAAACGGCAACTGGACCTTGCGGTTTATGAACGGCGAGAAATCATCCTCGCGGATGAGACGACCGCAGAGTGCGATATCGTCGGACCGGTCGATGTTTTTTTCAAGACGAGAGCCACGACATGTCGGGCGATTGTGTTTCCCGGCGACTGCGAAGTGTTGCTCGGAGCAATCCCCCTCGAAGATATGGATGTCCTGATCGACTTGAAAAACAATGAACTGATCCTCCCGCCGGAGAGACCTTACATTGCGAGAACGGTAGTGAAGTAGTAAAGACAGGGAAAAGGAGGAACACTTATGGGGCTAACTTATGCGGAAATTACATTAGCAAATAGTAGCGACTGCATGCTTGCCCGGCAAGGGCGGTTGCCTGAAGAAAAAGTCAAACAGGTGGCGGTGAAAGCACTGGTCGACTCCGGGGCATATATGCTTGTCATCAACGAGACGATCAAGCAGCAACTTGACCTTGCGGTTTTTGAATGGCGGGAAATCATCCTTGCGGATGAGACAATCGCCGAGTGCGATATCGTCGGACCGGTCGATGTTTTTTTCAAGACGAGAGCAACGACGTGTCGGGCGATTGTGTTTCCCGGCGACTGCGAAGTGTTGCTCGGAGCAATCCCCCTCGAAGATATGGATGTCCTGATAGATTTGAAAAACAACGAACTGATCCTTCCGCCCGAAAGACCGTACATTGCGAGAACGATTGTAAAATAGACAACAACATACGAAATTCAACCCTTTACCCATTATTGACTCTATGGCAACTCCGGCAGAACGTCGTATCATTTTTGACGAAATCAAACATTTCGGAACGCAGGCTATCGCCTATGACATTCCCGACCTCACGGTATTGCAGACCGATAGTTACAAAAGGTTTTTGCAGGAAGATGTCCCCCCGAAAAAGAGGGCAGACCTGGGACTCGAAGCCGTTTTGCGGGAATCCTTTCCCATCGAAAACTTTGACAAGTCGGCACGCTTGGAGTACCTCTACTACGAATTGGAAAAGCCCCGATACGAACCCGATGAGTGCAGGCAACTCCGATTAACCTACGGACGACCCTTCAAAGTGCGTCTCCGCTTGGTTCGGGAGGGTAGCACTTACGAAGAAGATGTCTATCTCGGCGATATTCCGATTATGCTTGGCGGCGGTGAGTTTATCATCAACGGTGCCGAACGTGTCGTCGTGAGTCAGTTGCACCGCAGTCCGGGGATCGACTTCGTTCAAGAATTGGACGGCGACCGAAAAGTCTATAATTGCCGAATCATTCCCGAAAGGGGAAGTTGGCTGGAAATCAACTTTACTCGAAAGGAAACTCTGTCGATCAAAATAGACCAGAGCAGCAAGTTGCCGATCATGATGCTCCTTCGGGCAATGTCCCCGAACTACAGCACGAATTCGCAACTGATGCAGGTATTTTTCAAGACGACCGCCGTGAGAATCGGCGATGCGAAAACGACCGTTCCGAAGTTAGAGGGGAAGGTTTCTGTTTCCGATGTCGTGTATCCTAAAAACCACGAAAAAGCGGGCGAAATCATCGTCGAATCGTGCGAAACGATCAGCAAAGCCAAAGCGACGCTGCTCTGCGCTGCCGGAGTGAAAAAGATTGAAGTCCTTGACGATCAAAAGAGCCGGCTCCTGCTCAACTGTTTCAACGAAGATAAAACCCGGTCGCACGAAGAAGCACTGGCAAAAATTTACATGCGGCTTCGTCCCGGCAATCCGCCGCAACTCGATAAAGCAAGGGAATTGTTCCGCGACAAGTTCTTCGACGTAAACCGCTATCGGCTCGGTCAGGTGGGACGCTTCCGTATCAATCGTAAACTGGGGCTCAACATTCCCGAAGAGGAAATGACTCTTCGCGCCGAAGACATCGTGGAAGCCGTGAAGTATGTCAACCGCCTTTGGACAGGCGACCGGACTGCCGAAGTGGACGACATAGACCATCTCGGCAACCGGCGTTTGCGGACGATTGACGAACTTGCCAGCGATGAACTCCGCAAAGGATTTTTGAAACTTCGGCGAACCGTTCAGGAACGTTTGCAAGCGCGCAGCACCGAAGCCGATGTTACGCCGCGTCAGGTGATCAACCAAAAAAGCGTGTCCGCCGCCATCGAATATTTTTTCAGCCGAGGGGAATTATCGCAGGTCGTTGACCAGACGAATCCCCTTTCGATGTTGACCCACGAACGGCGTTTGTCCGCATTGGGTCCCGGCGGATTGAACCGCAAGCGGGCGGGCTTCGATGTCCGAGATGTACACTCGTCGCACTATGGTCGGATTTGTCCGATTGAAACGCCGGAAGGTACGAACATCGGTCTGATTTCAAGTTTGAGTATTTATGCTGCTGTCGATAAGTACGGCTTCCTCATCTCGCCGTACCGCCGTGTGAAAAACGGAAAACTGACCGACGAAATCGATTGGCTCAAAGCCTATGAAGAACATGACCGGCGTGTTGCTCCTGCCGACACCAATATTGTCAAGGGGAAAATCATTGCTGATGAAATCTCCGGCACCGTGATTGTCCGATGCAAAGGGGATTACGATCCCGTTTTGCCGGAAGATGTCGAATACATCGACGTTTCGCCGAGTCAGATGATCGGCGTTTCGGCAGGGTTAATTCCCTTCCTCGAACATGACGATGCGAACAGAGCGTTAATGGGATCAAACATGCAACGGCAAGCGGTGCCGCTCTTAGAATGTGAACCGCCCCTCGTGGCGACGGGACTCGAAGGAAGAGCAGCGTTCAATTCCAGTTTGATGATTCACGCAAAGCGGGCAGGAATCGTCAGTTACGTCGATTCACAGCGAATAAAGATCGCTGCCAACGAAGGATTTGAAGACGAGTACGTTCTGCGGAAATTCGTCGGAATGAATGAGCGGACTTGCCAAAACCAAGCGGCAATTGTCAAGCCGGGCGAAAGCGTCGAGGCAGGACAAATCGTTGCCGATGGAGCAAGTATGTACAAAGGGGAACTCTGCCTCGGACGCAACGTTCTAGCAGCGTTTATGACTTGGGACGGATTCAACTTTGAGGACGCGATCATCATCAGCGAAGATCTCGTCAAGAAGGACACGTACACTTCGATTCACATCGAAGAATTCGACATTGAAGTTAGGGATACGAAACTGGGACGCGAAGAGTTCACGAACGACATTCCGAACGTCGGCGAAAAGGCACTGCGTGATCTCGATGAGGCGGGCATTGTGCGGATTGGAACGTATGTCAGACCGGGCGACATTCTGGTAGGCAAGGTAACGCCCCGAGCCAAAGCGGAACTCACGCCGGAAGAAAAGTTGCTCCATGCAATTTTCGGTCGCGCCGGTGAAGATGTGAAAAACGAATCTCTAGAAGTGCCGAGCGGTGTCGAAGGAATCGTGATCGGTACGCAAAAGTTTTCCTGCCGAATGAGTCTTTCCGAAGAAGAGCGGAAAGCGTTCGACGGCGAAGTCCGGCGTGCCGAAAGGGAGGAAGATGAACGGATCAATGTCCTGTTCAACCCGATGATCACGGAATTGGAAAAGACGCTCGGAATTACGATAGACAAGAACACGTTGGAACAGCCGAAACTGTTCCGGCTGGAGCAACTGAACTTGGAAGAAAACGCAAAGGCAAAAAAGATTTACAACAAGCATTGGATGGCGATTGAGGCTGCGTCCGATGCGAAAGATCATCGGATCAACACGATGAAACGAGGCGACGAACTTCGCCGGGGCGTGTTGCAGATGGTCAAGGTTTATATCGCAGCCAAGCGGGTGATTTCGGTCGGCGATAAAATGGCGGGCAGACACGGAAACAAAGGGGTGATCTCCAAGATTCTGCCCCGCGAAGATATGCCGTTCCTTGCCGATGGTACGCCGGTTGAAATTTTGCTGAATCCGTTGGGCGTGCCGAGCCGAATGAATGTCGGACAAATTCTCGAAACGCATCTCGGTTGGGCGGCGGCGAAACTGGGCTATCAAGCCGTTACGCCGGTGTTCAATGGAGCGAACGAGTCGGATATCAATGAAGAGTTGCGAAAAGCAAGTCTGCCGGTGCACGGAAAGGTTCGATTGTTCGACGGACGCACTGGCGAACCGTTCGATCAGGAAACGACGGTCGGATTTATTTACATGCTGAAACTGCATCACCTCGTTGATGACAAGGTGCATGCCCGGAGTACGGGACCCTATTCGCTCATTACGCAGCAACCGCTCGGCGGTAAAGCCCGGTTCGGCGGTCAGCGTTTCGGCGAAATGGAAGTTTGGGCGTTGGAGGCATACGGAGCGGCATACACGCTTCAGGAGTTACTGACAGTCAAGAGCGACGACGTGGAAGGTCGAACGAAGATTTATGAGTCGATGGTCAAGGGGAAGAACACGTTGGAGGCGGGGACACCGGCGAGTTTCGATGTTCTAACCAACGAGATTCGGGGACTGGGTTTGAACATGCAACTCGAAAAATTCGGCGAAACGGGTCTGGACAATCTTGGGAAAGATTTGTAGAACGTTGCTATTCTTAGTGCTTTGTCTCTTTCTAAAACTGGGACAACGTTCACGTTTTACACCGATATTTTCAATGTCAAACGAATTTTACACCCCAATTTTTTGAAGGGACAAGGCACTAGGCTTATTGCATAACTCCGATAACAAGGGAATAAATCCCCTTGTCAGGAAGAAAAAGGCATTAACACGGGGCTTCACCCCTCGTTATACCATAAACGGCATGAAAGCGGTCTTTGCGTCCTTTGCGGTTGAATCTTCTTTTTTAACCGCAAGGTACGCAAAGAGCACAAGGAAAAAATGTCTCCAACAGATAAAAGTTCACAGAGCCCGGAGTGGAAACTCCGGCGTTTTTTACCGGTGCTTCCGCACCGGGCTCCGTTTGTTCAGCGTTAAAATTTCCCCACCTTTCAAAGAGGCTTTTTATGCCGTTGCCAGAACGGCACCGAATTGTTCCTTCAGTAGTTCAACACACTTCTGAACAAAATGCTCCGGGGCGCTGGCTCCCGCTGTGATCATGACTGATTCGCCGCCGGTGAATTCACTCAAAGGAATCTCCTCTGCACTGTCGACGAGAAACGAGCGTACACCAAGTTTGTCCGCTTGCTCCGCCAATCTTCGACTGTTGGAACTGGATCGGCTTCCCACCACGATCACTACGTCAACTTTCGGACAGTGTTCCCGAACGGCATCTTGTCTGCTCTGCGTTGCATAACAGATGTTCGAGAGCGGCGGTCCGACAATCTGAGGAAAACGTACTTGCAAACGTTCAATGAGCCGGAACGTCTCCGTAACGGAAAGAGTTGTCTGCGTTAGATAAGCCAGTTTTTCTTCGGTGCCGAACGGAAGAGCGTCAATTTCTGTTTCGTTTTCGACGATCCATATTGAATCCGGTACTTCGCCGACGACTCCGACAACTTCGTCATGTCCCCGGTGTCCGATGAGAATGATCTTGTATCCGTTTTGTACATAGTCAACGGCACTCTGATGGACTTTTTCCACCAGCGGACACGTCGCATCAATTGTTTCGAGGGAGCGTTCTTCGGCTATTTTTCGGATTTCCGGTGAAATGCCGTGGGCGGAGAACATCAATCGGGCACCGTGTGGCACCTCGTCCAGTGTATCGACGAATCGGACTCCCTTGTTGCGAAAGTATTCGACGATCCCCGTATTATGGACGATTTCGTGATAGACGTAGATCGGCGTACCGCACTCTTGGACGATATGTTCGAGCGATTGAACCGCTCTCGTTACGCCTGCACAAAAACCACGAGGTTCGGCTAATAAAATTTGCATGGTCGTGGATAAAACCGTTTTGATTAGTTTTCTCTAACTCCTCAACGTTTCGACAGGATGTACCCGCGCCGCCCGGAACGCCGGTAAGACTCCCGCTATTACTGCTATCAAAATCGCACCGGCAATGATGCCGATGACCGTCGGCACATCGACAATTGTCGGAATTTCATAAAACGAATAGATTTCAGGGCTGAACACCTCTCTTTGTAAGATATAAGAAAGAACCGTTGCAATTTCCTTAATGTATTCGACCATCAGGAGTCCCAAGCCGAGTCCCAGTGAAGCACCGATGGTGCCCAACAGCAAACTGTAATAAAGGAAAATCTGCATTACACCGCCGCTGCTCGCTCCGAGTGCCTTCAAAATGCCAATATCCTTTTGCTTTTCAATCACGATCATGTAGAAAATTGCCAGTATTCCGAAACCCGCCACCGCAAAAATTAAAAAGAGTAAAACATTCAGCATTGCCAACTCGGTTGCCACGGCATCCAATAACGCCCCTTGATCGTCCCGCCAAGTGTTGATGGAATAAAGTTGCCGAGGAAAGACCTCCCGAAGCCGATCTCGCACCAAATTGATGTCCACGCCCGGCTTCGCCTTGATGAGAATCTGTGTGGTCGTCAATGTCCCGGACTCGGCATCGACCATTCCTCGGAGCCGTTGCAGTCTTTCGATGGGAACGAATACCAATTTTCGGTCATATTCTGCCATTTTGCTTTCGTAGAGATCGACCACGGTAAAATTGTCGCTCTGAAAACTGAGTTTCATATCGGCAGTGGGAAAGGAAAGCATCACATCATCGCCGGGCAGGAGCCAGAGATCGTCCATCACGACTCGCTTGCCGGTTTCAGGATCATTGACCGTTTCGCGATGAAACAATGACGCACCAATACCGACGATGATACCGGCGTGCTGTTCCTTTGCCATATCGAAGACATATTCTTCTTCCGGCGCATAGTTCTGAAAGGGGTCTTTTGGTTGATCGATTCCTTCCAGCGAATGTTGCGGGGTAGGAAGTTGACTCTGCTGTGCTTTGATCTGCGCCGCTCGATAGCGTCGATACCCCCAGCCGGCGTATTGCAGTGCTTCTCGGTAGGGTCCCTCTGCTCCGCCGCTTTGAACGTCGTATCCATCGTCTCGCAGATCGAAACTGAGTATTTTCCGGTTTTCTGGATGTTGCAAATACGAGGCGATTCGGCTGACTTTCCCTTGAGTGAGTTCATCGATTCCTACGATGTCCACTTGAAAACTGATCGGTTCACCGGTTCCGCCGATCCGATAGGTCAGCATGCCGGGCGTGGCGGCGACCGGCGTGAGTTCTTCGATAAGATCGCCGGCGGCTTTGAAAATTTCTTCCCGGTGCCATTCGTAAAGGGGGAACCCTTTGTTCATATCGCGGGACGCAAAGGTAACATCGGCGAGGATTCCTTGGATTCGGTCTTGCATTTCGCTGGTGAAACCGAGCATGACGGCATTGACCACGATCATGGTTGCCACGCCGAGCATGACGCTGACGACCGAAGCCAGCGCAATGAACCGCGTCAACAGATACCGCCAGCAGAGCAGGAGTTTGTACATCGTGGAAATGGTAACAAAATCGGCAGTTTCAAGCAACGTCAAAAAAATGGGGCAATTCCCCCGACGGATAAGAGTTTACAGAGCCCGGAGGGGAAAAGGTAGGCAACCGACCGCCGTGGCGGTTGCGTCGGCGATAGCCGACCCGGGAATTCCCTTTGTCCTGCTGTCGGTCCGCTCCCTCTTGACAAAGGCAATCGAAAAAGGCATTATGTAAATTGTGCGTATAACCTGTCCCCATTTCCACCCGAAGTGTCATGAAAAAAATATCCTGTTTTCTGCCACTCATATTCTGCTGCTTTGCAATAGATGCCCTTTCGCAATCCGCTCTTGTCGATCCTCTCATCACTCCCTTTGCGGAAAATGAGATACAAACTGTGCCAACCTTCAACAGTTGTAGTTACTATTTCCGTCCGTCCGGCAATGCGGCGGTCAGAGCAGAATACAAACGTACAGACGAAACCCACTGGCGAACCGCTCATCCTACTGTATGCGATCAGCCCGAAGGAATACACAAAGGCTCTCTGTTCTATCTCGACGAAGATATCGAGTACCAAATCCGCATCGTTACCGGTAATGACAACAGAGTCATTGCGCAAACCGTTTTCCGCACTTGGACGAGCGCACCGCAAATTGCCAAAACGATTGACCTCAGTACGCTTCCCGAAACCGCCCGCAACGGCATTGTCATTACCGAACAAGGTGTGCCCGACGGTTGGATAAAATACACCGCTCCCGCCGATTGGATCGTCCGGCGGACGCTCCGAAACGGCGACCGACAGGAAGCCGCCATCGTGCTGCGCGGAGCACAATATATCATTCTCGAAAATCTAACCCTAGAAGGAGGGAGACTCCACGGCATTCTCGTCGATAACTGCGATTTCGTGCGTATTCTCAACTGCGGCATTTCCGGTTGGGGACGCGTCGGCGAACAGCAGTTCGACACAGCCGAAAGGGCTGGTTGGTACAGAGACTCCGACGGCAGATGGATCAACTACGACGGTGCTGTCCAAATTCGCCGTAGTGCTGCTACCGTTGTGGAACGTTGCTACATTCACGATCCGCGCGGACGTGCCAATGCTTGGGTTTTCTCTCATCCTACCGGTCCACAGGCTATCGTGGTCGATCACACACGCGGCGGAAACGTGATCCGTTGGAACGACTTCATCGGCAGTGACGAACACCGCTGGAATGATGTGATCGAATGTCTCAGCAATAGTTCACCTACGGGCGGTTTTTACCGCGACAGCGACATCATCGGAAACTACCACGCCTTCGCTAACGACGACGGAATCGAACTGGAAGGAGGCGGCATCAACCTCCGCTTTATGGGCAACAAAGTCGAAGGAACGCTCTGCGGCATCAGTTTCGGGGCAAGTATGGTTGGTCCCCAATATGCTGTCGGCAACCTCATCGTGAACCTCGGCGACGAAGAAAGTCATGCGGTAAACTACCTCAAAAACAGTCATGGAGCGGAGCAGAAAGGAAAACGTTTTGTCTATAACAACACTTTTCATGGATTCGGGCGCAATGCCAGTGCCTATGGCAGTTACGGCAGTGCCACTCCTGCCCATGCCAGTCTGGGAACGATGCGCAACAATATCTTCGTCTGCAATCAATCCAGTCGTCCGGGAGAATGGGCACGTGCCGAAAGTTTTGACAACGATCTCTTTTGGGTGAATGAATCGCTCTCCGATTCGGAAAACTTCCTTGCCAGTTTCCGCCGATATGGACAGGAAATGAACGGTTACGCAACTAATCCCCAACTCGTCGATCCTGCCGCAGGGAACTATCGTCTCTTGACGAACAGTATCGCTCACGGTAAATCTGTGGAAGTTCACGGCATCACGCGTGCGGGGGATCAACTCGGTGCCTTCTTTAACGGTATGGGCGACATTCCGCATCGTCCTCTTGCACTGGCAACTGTGCCTACCCAAGTCAATTTCCCGGCGACTGGCGGCGATGCCGTTGTTACGCTCACTCTTCCTGCCGATGCCGAGCCGGTCGAATTCCAAATCCGGCAGAACAGCGTGTTCGATTGGTTCACCGTTAGTCCCGCTGGCGGTACTGTCGCACCGGGAGGCAGTCTGACATTAACGGTAGCGGTTGATCCTGCCAAACTTACGGGTCGTCCTATGTTTCGCGGAGCGTTTCTTGTGCGGACTCCGAGCGGACTGTCCCGACCTGTTTCCGTTTATGCGAAGGGTGTGTACACTGCGGAAAAGCGTCCTGCTTCCGCCGGTCCGAACACGATCTATATCACTGCCGAATCGGGTACGGTGGACACGCAAGTTAACATTCCGCAAGATGGTGTTTATTCGCTCCTTATTCGTGTTTCGCCTACGACTCCACGGGGCGGCGGACAAGGTTTTGACATTTCGTTGGGCGACAAAACATCGATGGCAACTGGGCAGTCCGGCTATTGGTATTTGCGGAGTGATACCGAGCAGGTCATTTGGCTTCATTCGTTTGGTGAACTCCAAGTGGGTACGAAGAAACTCAAGATACAACCAGTCGGTCGAAACTTGGCGGATGTCGAATATATCGTTACGGACAATCCGGCGGTCTTCTTTCTACAAGAACGGAATGCAAGGCGGTAGAAAGAGTGATACAGCCTTTTTTATGTCATTCCTGCAAAAAGCCGAGAATGACGGGGTTTTGGCGAAACATGTTAACGGACTGCCGAGTCCACATAAAAACCAGCGGTATCGGAGCGGTTACTGCATATTCTCTGAATCAGCACCGCCACGGCGAACGCATTGCGCGGCTGCGCAGACGATTGGCGGCATCAACTTCGGGACCAGTGCCGAGAAATTCTTCCTTCACCGGATCGAATTTCAACACGATTGCCTCTTCGGGTGCCGACTTCTTTGCCGGACTCAAATCCCAGGCGATCTTGGCGCAGTGCGAAGCAATGTGTGCCATCGCCGCAACATCCGCATGGGAAGAAGGCTTTTTTCGAGACTTGACGCTGTCGAGAAACTCCCGAACATGATTGTCAGCAGGATAACCTCCGACGGAAAACTTTAACTCCCTCCGAAGAGCGTCCGACGAAACTTCGGTGCGTCCCGAGTCGCCGGTTTCGATCCAGCCTTCCTCTCCGACGTATCGGGCGGAGCAGGAACCAAGTCCTAGCCAACCGCTGTCGCGCATCACGAGTTTTACACCAGTTGCATAACGTGCCTCTACCAGCGAGGTTTTATCGCCGGCGGCATTGTACGTCGCCCAGTATTCCGTCGGCACGGTATCGTCCGATTGGTTTGCCCATTGGCAGAGGTCAACGGTGTGCGTTCCCCATTCGAGAATACCGCCGCCATGAAAATCGTAATGATTTCGCCAACCGCCGCCGACGTAGGTTGCATTGTAGGGTCGCCAGGGACAAGGACCGAGCCAGAGATCCCAATCGACTTCATCTTTGGGAGGTTCCGGCTGGGCAGGCAACCATTCGTGAGTCGTTGCCGGATTCAACGTGTTCGCATGAACTTCAAGAAGTTTGCCGAGTTTGCCGTCGTGGACAAGTTTGGCGGCAAGTTGAAAATTAGCAATGTTTCGCCGTTGCGTTCCTGCTTGAAAAATGCGTCCGTAACGGTTGACCGCCTGTTCGACTGCCCGGCTTTCTTGAATGGTGAGTGACAAGGGTTTTTCGCAATAGATGTCTTTCCCTGCTTTGGCGGCTACGATGGAAGCCATTGTGTGCCAGCGGTCGCCGGTAGCGATAAGGACGGCATCCATCTGCGGGTTGGCATCGTAGAACTCGAACATATCGCGGTACATGGTGCAGTCGCTGCTGCCGTATTTTTCGTCGGCAACGCGTTTGACGGCTTCTCTTCGGGCTCTCCGAATGTCGCAAATGGAAAGGAATCGGACATCCGGCTGATTTAGGAACACGTTCAACACATAATTTCCGCGTGATCCGATACCGAGGGCACCGAGGATGATTTGCTCGCTGGGGGGGACTGCACCGTTCATACCGAGGAGTTTACCCGGCACATAGAAGGGCGTTGCGATTGCTGTTGCGGACAGGGCGGCATTTTTAATAAACTGCCGCCGATTAAGGGGGGATATTGCCATGGTATCTTCATTATGTTTCCCGAAGTATCAACCTCCTTACCAGTGTAGCATTTTTTTTGCAGAGTGCAATACGAGTTCTTTTCGCTCGACAAAGGAAGGGCGCGTTCTGTCCCTGGTTCTTTTGTTATTTGTTGTTATGGTGTTACCCTTCCCGGTCAATAATAACCGGCTTGCCATCAATTTCGACCACTCGTTTTTGGAATCCTCTCGTTTCCATCGAACCGTAATCATGTCCCGCATGACCGGGATAGACGCAAAAAGAAATGAGCAACGAGCCGCCAGTGTTGATAGAACGATGCGCCCAATACGCCGGAACGTAAACACATGTGTTCGGACGCATTTTCTTGATGTCCACTTCCCCTTGTTCGGTCTCCATGAGCATATAACCTTCTCCGGCAACGCAGAGGTAAATCTCTGCCGTTTCCCGCACGGCATGATAATGTCCTTTGGTCATATAATACTCGCGTCCTACCTTGCCGGGCAAGGTTACGCTCATACACCATTGCAATTCGCCGGGTAGTTCCGGCAACTTCTTTTCGTACACCTTGTAGATCACCGGATCGGTTTTCAAGAGTTCACGGGCGGCTTCTTGGTCTTCGTACATTGTGTACATCTGACTCAATTTGCGGTCATAAGCGTTGTCCGGCGAGTCCAACTCGCCCGTCGTCATGTTGATTTTTACGTCTACCGGTTTCGGAAAATAGGAGTCTGTCATTTGAATCTTGGAGTAAATGAGGTTAGAGTTGCGAAACCAATGTAGCGACTTCGCGGCAACGTGAAGCGATCAGTTCCCATTGGGCACCGGCAATGTCGTCTTTTGCGGCGATCCAAGTTCCTCCGCAAGCAATGACCCCCTTTGTGGCAAGGTATTCGTTCAAGTTTGTCGGCGAAACGCCGCCAGTCGGCATGAACTGTGCTCCCGTATGACCGTAAGGGGCGATCAATGACTTGAGCAAGGTCAAGCCGCCCATCGCCCCGGCGGGGAAAAATTTCAGGATTTTGCAACCGCAGGACAGGGCGGCTTCAACATCGGAGGGCGTGCAGACACCCGGCACGAAGGGGAAGTTCATCTTTTGCGCCGATTCGATGATTTTAGGATTGCAACCCGGTGCTACGCCAAAGGTCGCCCCGGAATCGACCGCTGCTTTGAGGTTGTCGAGCGTCAAAATCGTACCGGCACCGACAAGCAGGGCGGGACGTTCTTGCGACATTTTACGGATGACCGCCGCCGCGGCTTCAGTGCGGAAGGTAATTTCTGCGATGGGCAATCCCCCTTCGATCAGAGCGTCGGCAAGCGACAGTGCCGCTTCCGGCGACTCAATGGCGATCACTGGTACAACTTTGAGTTGAGCGATTTGTTCAAAAACGGACATGGTTAAAAATCTCCGATAGACCTGTTCTACAACCTTGGAATATACCTAAAAAAAGAAATTTTGCAAATAGACATGTTCGGAAACTTCAATTCGGGCAAAATAGGAGAATTGCTATTGCCTCAATTTGAGGTTTGGTGCTAAGATAGTGAAGCCGCAAGGAAGGAGAAAGGTTTCCGCCGGAATGACGGTATTTTTCCAATCTTGCACATCTCCATCCTTGCAATCTGCCGTAAATGTCCTTGATTTTTTGGCAAAAACATGTTACAATACGTGTAGTCTTTCATAGGAGTCTAGCAAAATGACACAGCCGATCAATCCCGACCGCCGCAAGGCATTGAAGAATATCGTTACCGGCGGTGCCGCCCTTGCGGCAGGAACCGCTTTCGTAAGCCACGAACGAAGTGTGCTCGCCCGGCAACTTGCCGAAGAGGGAGCGAAAGCCGATGTCCAAGATGTCGAACTCGATGCCCTCTCCGGTGCCTCTCGAACCCACACCAACTGGGCAAAGTTCGCCGACCTGAAAAAGCCGATGGAGAAAGCAACCATCAAAGGACTCGACTTTAGCAAAATTATCATGGGGGGCAACCTCATCGGCGGCTGGGCACATGCGAGGGACTTACTCTACGTCGATGATCTTGTAAAAGCCTACCACACGCGGGATAAAATCATTGCAACATTCAAAATGGGAGAAGCGTGCGGCATTAACGCTTATCTCGGACATCATTCGCACATCGGTATCATGAATGACTATTGGGAAAATGCTGACGGTACTATGCGGTACGTCGCCGACTGCTCCTCAATAGACGGAGCGGTTGAATGTCTCGACAGGGATGCCTCGGCGGTCTACCTGCAAGGTGAAATGAATGACCGTTGGGTTCGGGAAGGTAAATTCGATGAAATTGCCGCCTTCGTAGATCGGATGCGCGAGGAGAAAGCCGTCGTGGGTCTCGGCGCACACCGCCTTGAAACAATTAAGGCGTGCGTTGAAAAAGGATTCGAACCGGATTTCTGGATGAAAACAATTCACCATGACCGCTACTGGTCCCGCATGCCGGACAAAGGGGAGCGGGATAATGTCTATTGTCGGGAACCATCGGAAACAAAGGATTTCATGAACTCCCTGAAACAGCCTTGGATTGGTTTCAAGGTGTTGGCGGCGGGAGCGATTCGTCCTAATGATGGTTTTCGCTTTGCCTTCGAGTCGGGTGCCGATTTTTTGTGCGTCGGCATGTACGATTTCCAAGTCGTCGATGACGTGAATATCTGCATGGACATTTTGGCATCGGAAATCAACCGGCAACGTCCCTGGTGTTATACATAACCAAAGCGTTTGCAGAGCCGCATTTGTAAGCATGCAGTAGCAAACTGCATTGCATGCTTACGATTGCGGCTCTGCTTGTTCCGTAAGAACATTGAACCGCCAAAGCGGCAAAACAAAGGAGATTAACAATGACTCGACCCACTAATCCCGACCGCCGCAAGGCATTGAAAAAAATCATTACTGGCGGTGCCGCCTTTGCGGCGGGCGCAGCACTCGTCAGCCATGAGGAAAAAATCCTTGCCCGGCAACTTGCCGAAGAGGGGGCGAAAGCCGATGTCCAAGATGTCGAACTTGATGCGCTCTCCGGTGCCTCCCGAACCCATACCAACTGGGCAAAGTTCGCCGACCTGAAAAAACCGATGGAGAAGGCAACCATCAAGGGGCTCGACTTCAGCAAGATCATCATGGGGGGCAACCTCATCGGCGGCTGGGCGCATGCCCGAGACTTGATCTATGTCTCCGATCTTGTGAAAGCCTACCATACCCGGGACAAGATCATTGCGACGTTCAAAATGGGCGAAGCGTGCGGAATTAATGCTTATCTCGGACACAGTTCGCACATTGGCATTATGGTTGACTACTGGGACAATGCTGATGGCGAGATGCGGTACATTGCCGACTGTTCATCACTAGACAATGCTCTCGAATGCCTCGACAAAGGAGCCTCGGCGGCGTACATTCAGGGTGGAGTCAATGACCGGCTAGTTCAGGAAGGCAAGTTCGACGAAATTGCCGCCTTTGTAGATCGAATGCGCAATGAGAAAGCCGTCGTGGGGCTCGGCGGTCATCGCCTCGAAACGATCAAGGCATGCGTCGAAAGAGGCTTCGAGCCCGATTTTTGGATGCAAACGATCCATCACGACCGGTACTGGTCGCGTATGCCGGACAAGCCGGAACGCGACAATGTCTATTGCCGGACACCGAAAGAAACTGCCGAGTTTATGAATTCTCTTCCGCAGCCTTGGATCGGTTTCAAGGTGTTGGCGGCGGGAGCGATTCGTCCAAACGATGGTTTTCGCTTTGCCTTCGAATCGGGTGCCGATTTTTTGTGTGTCGGCATGTACGATTTCCAAGTCGTCGATGACGTGAACATCTGTATGGACATTTTGGCATCGGATATCAATCGACAACGTCCCTGGTGCTATACCTAGCGGTAATTGGGCGGAACCGAGAATACATCCCCTTGACAACAGAATCGAAATAGTACACAATGGCGGACGACTTGTGAATTTTTACAATGGGGAACAAAGTATGAAAACAGAATCTCGCCGAACATTTCTGCGTCGAGCCGCCGTCGTCCTTGCAACACCGTGGATTGTCCCGTCTCATACCATTACACAAAACGCCTTGGCGCAGGGCGTGCCGTTGCCGAACGACGTATTGCGTATGGGATTGATCGGAACAGGCAGACAATGTCTTGCCCATAACATTCCCGGTTTCGTGCGGAACAGGCGGAATCAGGTCGTCGCTCTCTGTGATGTCGATTCCTGGCGGCTGGAAGAAGCAAAAAAGAAAGTGCTCGAACTGTACGCACAGAGCGTTTCGTTGAAAAAGCCCCAGAGCGTCGATACTTATGTCGAGTACAAGGAACTACTCGACCGATCCGACATTGATGCTGTGCTTATATCGACACCAGATCATTGGCACACGATCCAAGCGGTCGATGCCATGCGGGCAGGTAAGCACGTTTCCCTGGAAAAACCGATCATTCGGACGATTGCGGAGGGGCAAGAACTCGTCAAGGTTTCTGCCGAGACGAAACGAATCTTCCGCGTTGATAGCGAATTCCGCAGCGGCAAGGGTGCTCATCGGGCGGCGGAACTCATTCGCAACGGTCGGCTCGGCAAAGTCAGGAGCGTCCTCGTTTGCGTGCCGGAAAGTGATATTCCATGCCCACCGCAACCCGATATGCCGGTGCCGAAAGAACTCGATTACGACCGCTGGCTGGGTCCAGCCGGGAAAGCACCCTACACAGTCAATCGGGTCCATCCTCCGCAAAATTGGGGACGACCCGGTTGGATGCGATGCCTCGATTACTGCGACGGAATGGTGACGAACTGGGGAACCCATTTGATCAACGGGGCACTTTGGGCACTCGGATTCGACCGCACTTGGCCCGTTGAAATCGAAGGCACCGGAACCTATCCCGAACCCGAAAGTTTCTGGAACGTGTTGCTCAAATTTGAAATCAAATACCGTTACGCAGACGGAGTCGAACTCGTCTATAAAACCGGTACTCCGTATTATCGGGTCGAGGGAGAAAACGGTTGGATCGAGGTTGCCTTTGACTGGCAACAAGGATTCACCGACGGACTCAAGACGAGTACCGAAGCACTACGGAACGAACAGATCGGCGACGATGAAATACGTTTTCCGTTCCGCACCGAGAAGGAAGATTTTATCGACGCAATTTTTACCGGCGGCGAAACGTTGGAACCGGCGATAGTCGGACACTGTGTAACGTCGACCTGTCTGCTCGGACACATTGCGGTCCGAACCGGCGAAAAATTGCGTTGGGACCCGGAGAAAGAGCAGTTCCTCGGCAATCCAGAGGGTGCCAAATATCTCGACAAGCCGATTACGACCAGCCGGTGACGTATCGGCGCAACGCCGATGCACAGAGCCCGTGTCAGGAAATCAAAGCGTCCCTGACACGGGCTCTGTGAACGCCGTTGTTTACCTCTCTGCGATTTCTTTTTTCGAGAGTCCGGTGATGTCGGGGAAAATTTTACCGCGAGCCCAAGTCTGTCTTTTCTGGTGGAAAATTAAAAAAAGGCGACTTGGCGTGGGCTTCCTTGAAAATTTCCCGGAACTTCTTGACCACTTCAGGATGCTCGGCGGCGATGTTCTTCGTTTCGCCGAGATCATTGTCCAGATTGTAAATCTCAATCGGTGCATCCGGCTTGCCGAACGTTTCATTGACATTGAGTTGCACCCCCTTCCACTCTCCCCATCGGGCGGCAATTTTTCCTCTCTGTTCGTAAAATTCCCAGTAGAGATAAGGATGCTGTTTTTGTTCTTCCGTTTTTCCAAGTAACGTCGGCAGGAAACTCAAGCCGTCAATGTCGTCGGGATATTCCGACGGTGCAACGCCTGCCGATTCGGCGAAAGTCGGCAACACGTCCCAAAACGCTCCGAGATGACCGGAAACCGAACCGGGCTTGACCGTCCCTTTCCAGCGGACGAGCATCGGCACCCGGATTCCTCCTTCGTAAAGGTCACGCTTCAAACCTCGAAGCGGACCACTGCTCTTAAACAAATCGCTCCGATGCCCCCCTTCGCTGTGCGTGCCGTTGTCGCTACTCAACATGATAATCGTGTTTTCATCTAGGTCGAGTTCGTTCAGCAAATCGAGTATCCGCTTGACAGTCAAGTCGAACCTGTCCATCATGCCGGGAAATGCTGCAACAGGATTGCGAACCTCAGTATTGAAGGAGTATCTGCCGATGGTATTCTCGAACTCAGGAAACTTCTCCCGCCACGGAGCGGTGTACTCTTCCGGGACTTGCATTGCCGCGTGGGGAATCAACACCGGCAGGAAACAGAAAAACGGCTTGTCCTTGCTTGCGCGGATAAAATCGAGGGCTTCCTTTTCAATCAAATCGTGAGAATAGGTTTTGCCGTCCAGTTCGATTCGCTGTTCGTTTTTGTAAAGGTGGTTGGGATAATGGTTATGGGCATGCCTTTGATCATAATACCCATAGAACACGTCGAAGCCCTGCCTGAAGGCGGCACCTTCGGAGAGGGGTCCGCCGAGTCCCCATTTTCCGAAGCAACCGGTGGCGTAACCTGCTTTTTTCAGGACTTTGGCAACCGTAACGGTCTCCGGTGGAATCGGATAATTGCCCAGTGTTTCCGGTTGATCGCGATTACCTCGGATGAAACAATGTCCCGTGTGGTAGCCGGTTATGAGACTGCATCGAGAGGGGGCGCACACGGTACTGCCAGCATAAAATTGGGTAAATTTCATTCCTTCCGACGCGAGTCGGTCGATGTTCGGCGTGGTGAATTTTTCCTGTCCATAGCAACTCAAATCGCCGTAGCCGAGGTCATCCGCCAAAATGAATATGATGTTCGGTTTTGTTTCCGCCGCAAACGTGGAAGCGACGAAAAAGGATAACAATGCGGCGGCAAACGTCAAGAAGGTTGAGGTTTTCATGGTTTCTTAAAGGAACAGTGCCTTGTATTATTTCAAGTATAGCGAAAAAAGTACGCACGGCAACGGTGGTACTGTAAACGGGGACAAATGGGACGTTCGTTTCCCTGCGTACTTTGCGGTAAAAAAAGGGTTTACCGTCCCGGCAGATAAAAGTCCACAGAGCCCGGAGTGGAAACTCCGGTGTGAGATCGAAAACGCCCTATCTTCTACCGATAGGGTAGAATTTCACCATTGACGCAAAACCGAAAATTCTGCATAATCCCCCGATTGATTCCGATGCAGCTACACGAACAAACGCAGCGGTTTATACTGCTCCTGATTTTCTACCTGTTCGGTCCGATTTTGACCCTCGGCATTATCGGCGGAATCGCCCTGCGCAAACTCCCCTCCAATGCCCGAAGTTGGGAACGCAACCTCACACAACAAACCGGCTTGCACTGGTCCATCCAATCGGTCGAATACTGCTCGCCGGAACTCGTCCGATTGAAGGAAGTCAAAATTTTGGACGACACCGCCCAACTGCCCCTCTTTCACGCCCGACAAATCGAAGTTCAACTCGTTACGGACACGCCGCGGGAAAAAATCTTTCCCGGTATTTCGGCAACTGCCAAGACCGAACATACCGGGCTCACCGCTTTGCTGACACGTTCGTTTCCCTCTTTCCGCTCCGCTGACCGGTTTTGGAGAATTAGTGTACCATTTGCCATAGTGAACTTCAGCAAGTATTCCAGTGAGGAATCGGCTCTGCTCCTTCAAAAAATGCTCGATAGAGTGTTTGCCCGGTTCGATACCCTTTCCGAAGTGCCGGTGCAATTTGTGTTTGATCAAATTGCCGTCGTCAGCGAATACAGTCTCAAAAAAGAGGGGGACAAAAATGAAGACAAGGTGGACATTTTCCGATTCGTACAGGGAAACATTTATCGAACGCCTGAGGAAATCCGGTCGGACTGGTCGTTTCAGATCAAAGACGTTTCGGAATTCGACCGGCAACATCTTTCGTTTATCCTTTCTCTCAATGACACGCTCGACATTTCTTTTCGGACGGAGAAGCAGCCGATTCCGTGTGATTTGGCGGCGGTGTTTTATGCACCGTTCAAACATTTTTCCGGCGGTACTTTTCAAGGGGAATGGGTGCTTTCGACCCGAAGCGTCAACAATTCCCATACGGTTCGGCTCAATCAGGTTATTTTCACGAACGTACCGCTTGCTCCTCTTGTCCGTGAGTACACCGATTTTTCCATAGAGGGAACGGTTGCCGACCTTCGGCTTGACCGGGCAGTTTTCGGCACGGAAGGGACTTACGCGGAAGGGTCTTTTCAGATAATTGATGGTGCACTCGATAATGCCCTGTTTCACCGTTGCGTCGATCATTTTCGATTAACGGTAGAACCTCAACACATACTGGATGCCCCTACCCGGCAGATTCCCTTTACGGCGTGCGCTATCCATTTTCGTTTGCAACCGGAGGGAATTGACTTTTGGGCAGATCACATTTGGCGTGATGTGCTGATGCACTACAAAGAGGAGCGGAGTACTCATTCTTTGTGGCAGGTTCGTTTTCCTGTTGATCGGCGACCCGTTACGTACCATGAATTGATGTCGATCTTTGCATCGGACGGTGCTCCGGTGGTTCCGCTGACCCCCGGCTTGCGGTCGGTGCTGCAACATATTCCGGTGCAGTAACGGGGTAAGGCTTTCGCTATTAAATGTTATGCCCTATTTATGTCCCCTCCCCCTTTGGGGGAGGGTTAGGGTGGGGGCAATGGGTGTGTGAGGGCGCAACGCCCTCACACACCCATTGCCCTCTCCCAGAGGGAGAGAGGACGAAACTTTCTGACGAAAGCCGAACGGGGGTGTGTCTGCGTTCTGTGGGCAGATTTGTCCACTGCCCTGACGGGGCAGAATGTCTATAACCGCTGGTGTCAACCAGCGGATACGGCACATCTCATACGCCATAGCCCCAACGGGGTGTTACAAAACTTTGTCGTAACGCCCCTATCAGGGCTTATGGTGTCTGATACATGCCGTAACCCCCGGTTAAAACCGGGGGTTATAGATATTACGCTCTTGCAGAGCGAAAAACTGCCAACAAAAGGTGGACGCACCCTAACGGGGAACGTAAACCTATCTTCCTTGCCGACCGTCGGTTTTATGGTAGAATCCGATGTCAGAACACTCGAAATCATTCACAGAAAAGAGAACAATGACTCAATCCTTGAACCGCTATCTCGATCACGCCGTGTTGGTTCCGCAGATGACCCGCGAGGAGGCGGTCGCCCTCATCCAACTGGGAATCGACTATCAAGTGCGAACCGTCTGCGTGCGTCCGTGCGACATCGATCTGGCAATCCAAATGTGCCGAGGAACACAAACCGAGGTCTCCTGTGGACTCGGCTTTCCCCACGGAACAAGTTGCACCGAATCAAAAAAGGCAGAAGCCCAAATCCATTGCCAAAAGGGGGTCGCCGAAATCGATATGGTTGCCAACTACGGCTGGATACGCAGCGGACTCTGGGACGAAATACGCTCCGACATCAAAGCCGTCGTCGACGTTGCCCACGCCCATAAGGTTCTCGTCAAAGTGATCTTTGAAACGAGCCAGTTGACATTGGAGCAGATCGCAAAAGCAACGGAGATTTGTATCGAAGCCGGTGCAGATTTCGTCAAAACTTCGACCGGTTTCAACGGCGAAGGTGCAAGCGAAGAAGCGGTGGCGTGTATGTTGAAAGCGGCGAACGGACGGATCAAAGTCAAGCCGTCCGGCGGAATCCGTGATGCCGCCAGAGCCGGTCTGTTCATCGAAATGGGAGCAGATCGCCTCGGAGTCAATGGTTCGAGCACCCCAGCGATCTGCGGCGGACAACCGGCAGCGGCTGGAGCGCAGGGAGGATATTAAACCGTCGCGGGATTGACGACCTACACTATGAAATCACGATGAAACACATTTTTTGCATGAAGTGGGGAACGAAGTTTCCGCCCTCTTACGTCAACATTCTGGCGGCGATGGTGCGGCGGCACCTCGCGCCCCCCTACCGATTCGTGTGCTTCACCGATGACGGCAAAGACCTCGATTCCTCTATCGAAGTCCGACCCCTGCCGGAAATGCAACTCGACCGTTCACTGCCGGAAAGAGGTTGGCGAAAGTTGACCATTCTCGGTAACACTCTCGGTGAAGACCTTTCAGGATCGGCATTGTTTCTCGATCTGGATGTCGTCATTCTGGACAATTTGCAACCTTTTTTCGACTGCGCAGGTCGTTTTATTATCGTTCACGAATGGGGATTCCGTGATCCGGTCATCGGCAATTCGTCGGTGTTCCGATTTGAAATCGGCGAGCATCAGGACGTGTTGGATCATTTTGTCAATCATGGCGAAGAAGTTCGGGAACAGTATCGGAACGAACAGGCGTATCTTTCCCATTCGATTCACCGCAAGGGAATGTTGACGTATTGGGACGAAACGTGGTGTCTCAGTTTCAAGCGGCACTGTATGCAGCCTTTTCCTTTTTGTCATTTTTTACCGCCGAAGAAGCCAGCGGGGGCGAAGATCGTCGTTTTTCATGGCAATCCGCCTCCCGAAGCGGTGCAGTCAGGCTGGGTGGGACGTTACGGACTCCGTGCCGCCCGACCCGCTGATTGGATCGCCGAAAATTGGAAAGCGGATTGATGTACAGAACATGTGTCCAAAAAGTGTGTCTAAAGAAAAGCCGAAAATCGAAAGCGTTTAAGAAGCAGTTCCGGTGTCCGCATGACTTGTTTTATCGTGTGGACGATGTGAAATTTCCAAGCGGCTGTCTTATCGCCGTCGAGCATGGCGTAGAAGAGCCGGACAACAGTTTTGCATTGTTCTTTTGAAGCGGTGCGGTAAAATTCGCGGTCATCCGCTGTCAAAGATTCTCGGATCATCGCCGAAAATCTCGTCTGTAAAGATACCGGAAGATTTCGATAGTGATGATACCAAACGTCCAGTTTCATCGAAATAAACTTCTCTCGATAAGCCGCGTAGTAGCCCGATTCGAGCAGATAGTCCCGTATTTTGTTATAAATCGGAACATAGTGCAAATTATGTTCCCCCCACATTCGAGTTGTGTAACCGGAATTTCGTCTGTAATGATACAGCCGCTCAGGAACGACGGCAATTTTATCCGCCAACGTTACCGCCTGCCAGTTCACGAGGTTGTCTTCAAAACAGATTCCTTCAGGAAAATAAAGTTTATGACCAAGCAAAAAATCGGTTCGATAAAGTCTGTTCCACACCGCAGGAAAATCAAGGAAAGGCAACTTTTCTTCCATCGAGGTCTTTTCATGGGGGGTAATGGACCGAACTTTTTTTTTCCGATCCCGCTGGGAAAAAAAAATGGTTATTGAAGCACCGGACTCTTCTGCTTTGTGATACGTCTTTTCACAAAGATCGGGGGTGATCCAGTCATCGGAATCGACGAATAGCGTGTATTTTCCCTTAATATGCGGGTATGCGGCATTACGAGCCGACGATTGTCCGCCGTTGGGTTTGTCGATGATATGGATGCGCGAATCCCTATCGGCATATTCTTGCAAAATGGCGCGGGAGCCGTCCGGCGAACCGTCGTTAACACAGATGATCTGTATGTCCCTCATCGTTTGGTTGACGACAGAATCCAAACACTCCGCCAAATACTTTTCGACGTTATAAACGGGAATGATAATGGAAGTTTTCGGTTGCATAGGCAAATCGTAACGCTTTTTGAACCGGTCTGCCGACGGGGATTATCACCGATGGTGGAGTGGGTTGCAAGCGGGGGGTGTCTATCTTTTTGACCGCACCCTCTTGTTTTCCCGTGTCCTCCCTGTTAAATTTACAAACCGTAATCGTTGCTAAATCGAAATGAAGTACCCCAAACTACAAGAGGAGTCCCTGAAAATAAAAGTCGCACGAGACTTTTTTGAGGACTTTGATTGCACCGACATCATTGAAAACATAGACTTTACCGTCAAGAGCAAGAAGGCACTCCTCGACACCTATTCTCTCTGGGCAGAAGCAAAAGCCGGTGTTACCGACATCTGCGACATGCTCACCCAACTCATTCTGACCATCGGCAAAGCGAGAACCTTTGACAAAATCACTCCGCCGCCATTTCTCGGCTGCTTCGACAGAGAAAAAATCGCTTTTATCCCTTATCATTCCATTCAGGAAATTTTCTATCAGAGCGATTTTAATTGGAAAGTTACACCGTCGAATCGTAACACTCGTGAATTCAAACAAGTTTATGAATTGGTTAATACAGTCTTAACGGAGACATCTGACACAACCTATCTATTTAATTTTGATAAAGACGAAAAAGCGTTAAAGCAATTTATTCATGACAATTTCGTTATCGGGAAGTCGGACACGACAAAAATCCGCATCGACAAAAACAATTTTATTAGCATTTACAACCGCTGGCTGGAAGTGGTAAAGCCGACCATTGCAGTAAATTGGGAACTTGCGAAAAAGGCGGGCATCCTTGACGGCAGTTTCTATCTTGCCGACTTGCTTTCACGAGAGAACAAAACGTTGAAAGAAAAATTGTTAGTGTTGCTTCGGTCGAATCATTATGAACTGGACAGAAAGACTGATGCCGAAGGATTCTTCAGTAGTCGGCAAGCACATTTTACGGACGGACAAAAAGCGCATCATCAATTTTGGGCAATCTATGAACGACCGCCGTTGGAGGAGTATTGGGATTACATTATTGAACGTTATGATTTGCTTGTCCCGCAAGATATTAGGGAGCGTAAGGGTTCTTTCTTCACGCCGAGAATCTGGGTGGAGTTATCGCAGAAGTACATTGCGGATGTCTTGGGCGAGGATTGGCAGGATGAGTATTACGTTTGGGACTGCGCCGCTGGTACGGGCAATCTTTTAGTAGGTTTGACGAACAAGTATCATATCTGGGCATCGACGATAGACAAATCGGACGTAGATATTATGCACGACCGAATCGACAACGGTGCGAATCTGTTGCATGACCATGTGTTTCAATTTGACTTTCTGAATGACAGTTTTGATAAACTGCCGGAGGGACTGCGTGATATTATCAATGATGAAGAGAAACGTAAGAAGTTGGTCGTGTATATCAATCCGCCTTATGCAGAGGCAAGGGGAGAGCAGATCGGCAAGTCAAACAAAAAGGGATTCAACTTGTCAAAAATCCGTGATAAGTATCTCGATGAGATCGGGAAAGCCGCCGTGGAAATGTTTGCTCAATTTTTTATCCGAATTTGCATCGAACTGCCGGATACAAAATTAGCGATGTTCAGCAAAATAAAATATATCAATGCCCCCAATTTTGAGCGTTTTCGTGATGTGTTCAAAGCGGCATACAAAAAAGGATTTGTAATGCCTGCCAACACTTTCGATAACGTCAAGGGAAGTTTTCCCATCGGTTTTTTGATTTGGGATTTAGAACAAAAAAAGACGTTTAGGCAAATTAAAACAGACGTATATGATAGGGTGGGGAATCGGAGCGGTACAAAGAAACACTATTGTTACAGAAAAAAAACACCGCTTATAAACGATTGGGCAAAAGTTTTTCCAAAGGCAGAAAAATCTATTGCAACGATTATAGGACCTGCGTCAGATTTTCAACATCAATCGACCATCTGGATTTTGGCATCCAACAGTGATTCTAATTGGTTTCACTGGCAGATAGATGCTAAAAATCTTATTCCATCGTGCATTTACTTTGCCGTCCGCAAAGTGATCCCCGCCGATTGGCTCAATGACCGAGACCAATTTCTCTATCCCAACGACGGTTGGAAAGCCGACAGGGAATTTCGGAACAATTGTCTTGCATACACGCTTTTTCACGGGAGCAATAACATACAATCGCAACACGGCATCAATCATTGGATTCCTTTTACCGAAGAGGAGGTTAATGCTAGAAGTAAGTTCAAGAGCAATTTTATGACCGACTTTATCGCCGGTAAGATCGAGTACGCCAGTAATTTATTCACCAATGGAAAGAAAAGAAAGAAACTTATCTTCTCTCCCGAAGCGAAAGCCGTATTCAAAGCGGGCAGGAAACTTTGGACGTACTACCATTCGCAGAAAAAAGCGAATGTCAATGCAAGTTTGTACGACATTCGGGAGTTTTTTCAAGGTCGCAACGCCAACGGCAAGATGAACAATAAGAGCAATGATGAAACTTATAACGCTTTCATTGCGGATTTACGTTCGGCATTGAAAACATTGGCAGCAAAGATTGAACCGAAAGTGTACGAGTATGGTTTTCTGAAGAAATAATGGACGAGTCGCCAAGGCACCTATCTTTTTCTGCACTATCAATGGCGGCTCCTATTACGGTGTGTCATCTGGTACATTCACGATAGACTCTATCGTTACAGACTTCTGTACATGGCAAACATGCCGTGAATCTCATCGCGTTCAGCGGACAGGAATTCTACCACTGGTGGTGGGGACGCTGCATTTTTGACAGAGAAGGAGCGGTCATCGCCAAGGATAAAATCCCGATTGACTACCAGCACGATCCGAGAGAAGTTCTCGGCTACCTCGACACCTTCGGCGGGACAACCGCTCTGGAATGTAGCGGATTCCTCGTTCCGTTTCAAAAAGAGGACAGGGCAAACGAAATCCTGCACAAAAAATCGCAGGGCGTTCCCTATCAATGTTCGGTCTCGCTCAGTTACAGCAACTTCGATTGGGAGTACATTCCCCGCAATCAAACGGTGACCGTCAACGGTCAAACGTACAGTACGGAAGACGAAGGAATGATCGTCTTCCGCCGCTATGAAATTGACGGAGTCGCCATCTGTTTGTACGGCTCCGATTCAAATACCAACCTTTTTAACTACCAACCCAAATCTAACACCATGTCTAAACCACAAGAAACAGATGCCCGTGAACTTGCGAAGAAATTCGCGGCGAAGTTCGGCAACGAGCGGGGCTTCCAGTATTTCTCCGAAGGCTTGAACGAGTCGGAGGCCATCGAGCGGCATCTTGCCGAACTCACCAAAGACTTCGCTTCTCAGAACACTCTGATCGCCGAATTGCAAGCGAAAATTGCCGCCTTTGAAAAGAAGGAAGAGGAAGAAGAGGAAGAGGAAGAGTCCGAGGGCGAAGAGAAACCCGCCAAGGAAGAAGAGGATTTCGCCAAACTTAAGGCGGACTTTGCACAACTCCAAGAGGCATTCAACCGCTCGCAAGCCGCGGGCGAGTTCGGCAAGTCCGGCGAAGCAGCACCGGTATCGGGCACGCCGTCCGAAGGCAAACCGAAAAAGGAATTCTCTCCGCTCCCGCCTAACCTTCAGGCTTTCGCCGACAACATCTCACTGTCAGGGCTGGGGCACAAAAGTTAGCCGCTCCGCCTGCGGAGCGATCCCCCTTCACCATTCACCACCAACACCATAAGGAACAATAACTATGCCATCAACACATGACAGGCTTACATCTGCGGACATTGTAGAGATGAACAACTCGGAAGAGGTGTTCGGAATTTTTAGCGAAGCAAGCAAGTACATCCCGGAGATGAACCTCATCGGCGCGGCACCGTGCACGAAAACGGAGTACAAAACTCTGATCCAGACGGGTTTGCCGACCGTCGGTTTCCGTGAATCGAACACGGGTATCAAACAAGGCTCCCCGACCGTCGAAGCACGGGATGTGAAACTCAAATTTCTCGACGCATCGTGGTCACTCGACCAGAAGGTAGCGAAAGAATGCGAATGGGGACAGAAGGCGGCGATTGCACTCTGTGCAAAGTCGGCGATGGAAGCCGCGTGCCAAAAGATTGCCGTCCAAACGTGGTACGGCGCACAGGCGGATGCCGCCGGTTTTACCGGCTTGGCAACGCTGCTCTCGAATCTCAGTCTGCCGACGGTCATCAATGCTGGCGGGACGACGGCGAACGGTGCGTCGAGTATCTTTGCGATCCGCACCGAACTCCAATGCGTCCAGTACGCGTGGGGACAAGACGGTTCTATCGACACGGGCCCGATTGGCGAAGCCGAACAGTGGGACGCGGAAATGAAAAAGTTCTGGGCGTATGTCCAGAAGGTTCAAGCCTACGTCGGTTTGCAGGTGCCGTCGCTTCAAGTGGTCGGCCGGATTTGCAACATCACCGCACAGGATGACCATCGGGCACATGAAGGCTTGATTGCCAAACTGCTCGAACAGTTCCCCGTCGGCAAAGAGCCGAACCTGATTTTCATGACCAAGCGGTCGTTGGAACAGATCAGACAACAGCGTGTCGCCACCACGACGACCGGTAAGGAAGTGCCGTACCCGGACATGATTTTCGGCATTCCGATTCACGTCACCGAGGCACTGCGTAACACCGAACCGATTATCGCCCCGTAAAGGAGGAATTAGGCGTGAGGAGTGAGAAGAAAGAGAGTCCGCCTTCAAATTGTTACACCGCTCCTGCTTCTACACTCCTACACCCCTTAACTCCTACACCCCTTATTTCGAGCCTCCAAAGCCAGCATGCGAAAGAACAAAAGCACGACCGAACGCACAGGAGCGATTGTCAGAGCGGGTCAATCGGAAGGGATTTTTCGTCCATGTCCAGCACCATCGCCAGTATAGAGAAATCGGCGAAACATGCAACGCCCTCTATGAAAAATCTGACCGACTCCGCGAAGGGACTCGGCATCGCCCAGTATCTGACCGAGGCTGCCGATCCCGCCCGGCAACTTGCCGCGACATACAGGAACCTCGAAGCCTACGCACGCGAAGCGAACCTTTCACAACGGGCACTCACCGCCGCAAAGAACAGAGCGATAGAAGCGTTGGAAAAACAGAGCGAATACTACAACCTCTATCAGAGGGCGCAGGATGCGATGCTCACGACTCAACAGAAACTCAATCGGGAGATGACACGCATTGCCGAAGAAGCGCAGAAATGGGGTTGGGACTTGGGAATCGCCGCCAAAATGAAAGAGATGAAAGCCGAGGAGATTCTCGGACGGCTCAACACCGCCGCCGACCTCGCTCCGGTTCCGAGCGGCGGCGGACGCATTGACCAAAGCCGGAATGCCGCCGTCGAATACGGCACGTTCACCTATTACGAAGCACAAATGAAAGGCAATAAGCCGCTCCTAGTTGTTAATGGTTAATGATAAATGGTTAATTGTTTATCATTAACAATTAACCATTCACAATTAACCATTAACAAATGCCATCCTGTGCTGTCGGGAACTGTTTACAGTGCCCGCGGCGCACAGAGCCCGTGGCGCGGGGCCAGGGAATCAACCGAACGATTCCCTAACTGACGTTACGGACTCTGTGAACACGGATATCTGAACACGTCTCTGTGCTATTTTCCCGCCAGCACAGCACTCCCGCACTCCGTCGATGAGCACCTACACCTTGACTCCTTTCTCAAGGCAGGTTAAACTGTCGGCTTACTTGTATATCTATTGACGGTCGAACGTTGCGGCTGTCGAAACCTTTAGAGCGATGAACCGGCCATTCTTTCCTTACTCACCGCCTTCGGGGATGACCCTTTTGGAGATCATCATTTCGATTGCCATTTTGGGCGGAACACTGGCGGCCATTGGGCAACTCGCTCGTTCCTCTTTTCAGAATGCCCGGCAGGCACGCGACCTGGTACAGGCAGAACTCCTTGCGGAAAGCGTATTAGCAAAGGTTCGGCTCGGCATTATCGAAATGGAACAAGCGTTTGATGTTCCCATCGGCTCTTCCCGTACGGTCAATCAGGCGGATATTGTTTTGGATACTCACGCCCTTTCGGAGAGTGTCGAGGATGTGCCCTGGATTTACTCGATAAAGTACCAATTTCGCTCGTCAGCATTAACGATCCTGACAATCAAACGAATATTTGTCCATGTCAGATTCTTTACGCAGTGCGTAAAGTTTTCAAAGTCCGGGCAAACAAGATAAAATCTCTTGAAATTCCAGAGATTTCCTTCGGAAAACCCCTTTCCAAAGGTATCAGTCAAATATTTGGAAAGATTGACGATCAATTTATCTCCGTAATCTGCGCGATTTTTCCCCTTTTGTTCTTGCTCGACAATCCTCCGGCCTATGTGCCAGTAGGTTTCCACCATGACTGAATTGACCGCTCGATAGGCATGACCACGAGCAGCTTTCAAAAGTTCGGCAATTTCTGCAAAAAACTGACTGTCGTTCGTAGCGGATAGCCGGGTACGTCTCTGCGGCAAGTGCTCTTTTACCTGTTTGTCAGCCGGTTTTGACTTCTGCTTTCCCATTACTGGATTCTAATCGAAAGAAGACAAAAGACAAGATGAGATGATGTTATTTTGTGTCGATCATCGATGGCATGTGAATTCATGCCGAGGGATTATCGCCGTGTGCCCCCCAATGTCTGCCGATTGCGGAGTAATCCCAGCGTGTTAAAATGGGCAAAAGCCATTTCCCTGTAAAACAATCCAGTGAGCGACATTGCCATCATTTACGGAACGGATGCAACGGAGATGACCTATACACTTCTCCAGGAAACCGTTGCCAACAATCGCCCCCAAGCCGGGATGCGCGTCGTCATCAAGCCGAACCTCGTTGTTGCCAAACCCGCCTCCGAAGGGGCAACGACGCACCCGGAGGTCGTCGAAGGCATCATTCTGTTCCTCAAAGATTGCGGTATCAACAATCCAATCATTGCCGAAGGTTCCTGGCTTGGTGAAACAACCGACCGGGCATTTGACCGTTGCGGCTTCACTGCGTTGGCAAAGAAGTACGGCGTGAAACTGTTCGATACGAAAAAGGATAAAGTCGTCAAGAAAGCTGCTCACGACTTGACGCTTGGCGTGTGCGAGACCATTGCGAATGCCGACTTTCTCATCAATGTGCCGGTACTCAAAGGACATTGCCAAACGACGTTGACGTGTTGTCTCAAAAACATGAAGGGCTGCATTCCCGACAGCGAAAAACGGCGGTACCATAACGTCGGTCTACATAAACCGATTGCTGTCCTGAATACGATACTCAAGCCGCATCTGCACGTCATTGACGGCATCTGCGGCGACCCGACGTTTGAAGAAGGCGGCAAGCCCGTGATTGCGAATCGTATTCTGATAGGCACTGATCCTGTATTGCTTGATTCTTACGCAGCGGCATTGCTCGGCTATGAACCGGCAAGCATCGACTATTTACATTACGCTGCCGAGTACGGTCTCGGTAAGATGTTTGACGATAGTGCGACGGTTCACGAACTGCAAACTGAAAATCGTCCAAAGACGAGTCCAACTGGTCAAGGTAGCATTGTTTGCAGATTAGCAAAACATATTGATGAGCAAAGTGCTTGCTCCGCCTGTTATGCGGCATTGATATTTGCACTCAACAATTCTGCCGGTACTCTGTCGAGGGACAAAATCAAAATCGGTCAAGGCTTTCGTAATAAGAAGTGCAGTGGTATCGGTGTCGGAAACTGCACTGCCGGTTGTGAACGATACGTTCCCGGCTGCCCACCAACGGCAGCGGATATTATCAAGGAATTGGCAAAGAAGTGAGTCCATCAATCAATGTCTGAAACAGAAGTTGTTCGAGAGGGGGTTGTCGCCATCATTGAGCGGTCGGGTCGATATTGGATCATTACACGTTCATAGACCGCCACTCGCAATCGGCGGGTTCGGTCATCC
>Ga0099364_10001572_pt1 | contig 37259 bp, 24 predicted proteins | sample TergutTh196P3_FD_73070 | JGI IMG/M metagenome (GOLD analysis project Ga0099364, IMG submission 73070) | Microcerotermes parvus P3 segment gut microbial communities from Pointe-Noire, Republic of the Congo - Th196 P3 | ecosystem: Host-associated > Arthropoda: Insects > Digestive system > Gut ... | reverse complement strand
TTTTTTCAGTTGCGTTATTCAGTTGACAAGGTCCATTCCCCGCGCCCCTTTTCTTCAGAGACGCTCAATCAGTATACCAAATCATCCCGTGCCCTGTCAACCCTTTTTTGAAAATATTTTTTCGGGGGTGGCGCGGAGCTGTGCAACCCTTGGAATCACTGCGTTTTACCCATCGACTGTTCTCATCATTTTCTCTGCGATACGGACGGCGCAGGCAAAAATAGCGTGTCCGGCGCCGAGACAGCCTATGGCCGCGACCGCGGTGGCGGCCCAGACCGGAACCAGCAGCCCAAGGGCGACGACGGCCACGCCGATGACAACGGCCATGCCAAAGTTGAGCAGCAGAGCCAAAACGCTGTTGAAGTTCTGTTTAATAGCCTCGGCCTCGCTGTTCCATTTGCGTTTGGGCTTCAGCGCGTCGGGGATAATGGCGGACGCCAGCAGCGGAAACGCGGCGCAAAGCCCCGCCACCATGCCGAACAGCGCTTCCCAAACCGTAAATCCCGCAAAGATAACCAGAGCCGTTAGCGACAGCGCCGCGCCGGCCGCCGTCAGCGCGAAGCCGCACAGCAGCCTTGCCGACACCTGCGTCCGCGCGGAAACCGGCACCGTTTGCAATATCCACAGCATCCGCCCCTCGCGGGAGAAGCTGGTCGAGACGCAGGTCGAACCCATCACCGCCGTCAGCATGACGACCCCGGCCGCTATCAAATAAAACAAATCCCCGCGCCCTTCGCCAGGCAAAGCCTCCAGCAGCGTCTCCAGCCCGCCCAGCGCCCCTCCTTCGGCGCCGCCGGCGAGCGACACCGTCAGCAGCATAATCGGAAAGATGCCCACGCCCACTAAGATGTTCATCGCGTAGACCGGGGTGCGCAGGATGATTTTAATCTCCCGTACAACCAGAGCTTTCAGCGCACCGCCTGTTTTCACAGAGCCTTGCTTATATCCCTTCGTCTTGCCCTTCGAAGTCTCCGTCTGCGCCAAAACGCCCTTATAATAGAGACGGCGGCTGAGCAGCAGACATATCGCGCCCCCTGCTGCGGCGGCGGCGAACATCCCCAAAAAGCCCCTTCCGGTTTCGGCGGCGGTTTGCCCAATCAGCGCCTGCGAACCCCACATCGCGGGCGGGAAAGCCCCGGTCACCGCTTCCAGCATCGCGCTGTTGTCTGTCAGCAGCGCCTGTATCTGCTCCGCGTCTTGCAGCACCGGGGCAAGCCGCCCCGCCAGAAAGCCCTGCCCCGCCACCATCAAGACCACCAGCGCTATGCCGAAAACCATCATCAGCTTCTCCCTATGTTTTGAAAGAGCCGTCAAACGGGTAAAAATCATTGAGAGAACTGCGGCCAGAGCCATCGGCGCCGACGGCAGCAGCAGCCACACCGGCAGGGCGCGCAGCAGCAACCCCAAAAACCCCGGTACGGACAATTCGCTCACCATTCCGTATATGACCACCGGCGGCCATAGAAAGAGCGCCGTTATGCCCAGCTCGATGCTGTACGCTATGGTAAACTTTGCCGCGAAAACCGACTGCTCGCGCAGCGGCAGCGCGGCGTACGCCTCGGCGTCTTTCGCTCCGAACACAAGGGTGAGCAGCGTCAGCGTCCCGAACACCATAACCACTATCATGCTGAGAAGGACAATGCCGCCCATCAGCGGAACGAGGATATTGATGCCCAAAAGAGCCTGCGCCGACGCCGCGGCTTTCATAAACGGGTATACGACAAGGCTGTACATGAGCAGAACCGCGCCGACGCCGTAGAGGATAAGAAACCCGTAGCCCACCGCCTTGAGCGTCTCCCTCCCCTTTCGTCCGCGCCCCCTGACGCTGAGCGAGGACAGCGAAAGCTGCATACGGATGTGCAGGCACAGCACCCGCCAATATTCCTGAAAAGCGTTCATTAAACCGTTTCCCTCCTATCTGACGGACGAGAGCAGCCCCTCGTATACCTCGCGGGTTTTTTGGCTGTCGCCGTAACTGATATAAACATCCGGCCTGCCCTCACATTCAATCCAAATGGTGGGCGCCGTCCTGCTTTTCACAAACAGCGCGGCCGTCCCTAAGCCGTCTGAGTTGAAACACCCTCTGAGGGTTTGGCCGATTCCGCCGACGCCGTTTATGCGGCGTCCCGGGCCGAGCTCGTTCATTGTTTTCTCAATCAGTGTGATACTTTTAACCTCGTCAAAGCCGATTGTCTGCCCATACATACCCGAAATGCGGATTTGCCGGTCTTCCACAGTCACGGACGGGTCTCGGAAGGACAGGGCGAGCAAACCCGCAACGGCAGCTAAAATAACGGCGGTTGAAGCGATTGTAAAAATTTTCATGCCCTTGGAAGCGTTTTTATATTGCCTGAGCGTCATACGCCATCATTCCTTTCATTCGGTCAGCTCAAAGAATATCTGCTCCAGCGTCGCGTCCGACCCTCCCCCGGAGCGCAGGGACTCCATTGTTCCCACGGCGGCCAGCCGCCCTTGATAGATGATGCCGATGCGGTCGCACAGGCGCTCGGCCACCTCTAGGATATGCGTGGAGAAGAAGACGGTGTTCCCCTCGCGGCAATGGGCGCGCATCTCCTCTTTAAGCGCCAGTGCGCTCTTCGGGTCAAGCCCGGTCAGCGGCTCGTCCAGAATCCACAGCGGCGGCTTGTGAATCAGCGCGCCGGTAAGGGCCAGCTTCTGTTTCATTCCGTGGCTGTAGGAGCGGATTAGCTCTCCGGCCGCGTCCTTGATGTCAAACATGGTCAGGTATTTTTCGATGAGCGCCGCGCGCTCGTCCGCGCGCACGCCGTAGACGTCGCCGATGAAGTTAAGATATTCAATTCCCTTGAGCCGGTCAAAAACGTCATGGCTGTCCGGCACGTAGCCAATCATTTTTTTCGCCCGCACCGGCTCGGCGAGCATATCCGCCCCGCCGATGGAAATCGACCCCGCGTCGGGGAGCAGGATGCCGGTAATCATTTTAATGGTGGTGGTTTTGCCCGCGCCGTTAGGCCCGATGAAGCCGAAAATCTCCCCGCGCTCCACCCTCAGGCTGAGGTCGTCCACCGCCTTCACACGCCCGCGCGCGTAGCTCTTGGATACGTTTTGAAGCTCAATCATACAGTATCATCTCCCTCTTTCAGCAGTATAGCACATCCCGCGGCTCAGAGCAATATAAAGCCCGGCAACCGGCAAGTTCGCCCAAACGGCGGGAGTTATGCACATTATCCACAGGGTTGTCCACATCCCTTATGTCAACTGCGACGAAATTTTACAGAAATTTCACCTTTTCACCCCTACTTTTCTGTTATAATGTCCGCAGATAGATTATGACCAAACGGGAGGGAACCCCATGACACAAAAAACCGCGCTGATTATCGAAGACGACCGCCACATCGCCGAGCTGCTGCGGATGTATATGGAAAAAGACGGCTTCACCACCCGCGTCTCCGGCGACGGGCGGGACGGGCTCCGCGTTTTCGCCGAGTTCGCGCCGGACATCGTGCTGCTCGATTTGATGCTGCCCGGTCTGGACGGCTGGGAGGTTTGCAGGGAAATCCGTGCCCAAGGCAAAACCCCCGTCATCATGGTCACCGCCAAAACCGAGACCTTCGACAAAGTGCAGGGCTTGGAGATGGGGGCGGACGACTATATCGGCAAGCCCTTCGACATGAAGGAGGTCATCGCGCGCGTCCATGCCGTCCTGCGGCGAACCAAGGGCGAGGACAAGCCTCGGCGGCTTGCCTTTGACAAGCTGGTCATCGACATGGAGGGCTTCTCCCTCACCGTCAACGGCCAAACGGCGGACACCCCGCCCAAGGAGCTGGAGCTGTTATACCACCTCGCGTCCTCACCCAACCGGGTGTATACGCGCAACCAGCTTCTGGACGAGGTGTGGGGCTTCGATTACTTCGGCGACAGCCGCACGGTTGACGTGCATATCAAACGGCTGAGAGAAAAGCTGGAAGGCGTGTCGGAGGCGTGGTCTCTCAAAACAGTCTGGGGAGTGGGGTATAAATTTGAATCCCTGTCGTAGAACCATTTTTATCCGGTATTTCTGGCGGTCGGTCATCTTGCTGACGGTCAGTATGCTGGCGCTCACCGCGTCCTTCATCGTCGGCGCGTCCCGCGTGCTTGCCGCGCAGCAGCGGGCGAAAATGGCCACCGCGGCGATGCAGGTTCAGGATTATATGCGCCCCCGGCTGACCGTCCGGGGTTTGGAGGTTCAGTTCAGCAGCGAAATGAGAACCGTGCTGCCCTTAATCGCCGACATCGGCGATATGCGCGTCATCATCAGCGATACGGAAGGCAACGTCAAGCTGGATACCGGGGAGCCTCCACTCGCCAAGGGTTTTCCCGAACGGATGAAGCCCATCACCATCTCGCTTCCCTTGGTCGTCGATATGCTGGGCGGGGAGGCGCGGGTGGGCTATGTCCTTGTCAGCTCCGGCCCGAACGAGCAGCTTTTTCGCCAATTTCTGCATAACTGGGCGCTGATGATTGTCATTGTCGTCCTGTTAAGCGGCGTCACGGCGTATCTCTCTGCCCGAAGGCAAACCCGCCCGCTGCGACAGATGGCGGCCTGCGCCCGCAGTTTTGAGCGGGGCGACTTTTCCGCCCGCGCCGACACCGAGGCTTTTCAGGATTGCGAAATCCACGACCTCGCGCAGGCTTTCAACGGCATGGCCGAAACCCTGCGGCGGGGGGAAGAGCTTCGGCGCGGATTCATCGCCAGCATCTCCCACGAACTCAAAACGCCGATGACCACCATATCCGGCTATATCGGCGGCATCCTTGACGGCACCGTGCCGGAGGAAAGGCGGGAAGAAACGCTGCAAATCGTCCGCGATGAAGTCATGCGTCTTTCACGCTTGGTGGAAAGCGCCGCCAACCTCTCCCGCCTGCAAACGGGGCAGTTGGAGCTTCACCCGCGCCCGTTCGACATCGCCGAGCTGTCCCTGCGCGTCCTGCTGGGCTTGGAACAGCGCGTTGAGGAAAAAGGCCTTTCCGTCAGCCTCGACGTCCCCAAGCCGGATTCCCTCTATGTCAACGCCGACCCCGACTCCGTCACGCAGGTTCTGACCAATCTGCTCGACAACGCCGTCAAGTTCTCCGACCCCGGCGGGGAATTGAGCCTGTCCGTCCGCCTCCAAGCCGGCAAGGCGCGCGTCTCAGTCGCCAACAGCGGCCAACCCATCCCGCCCGAGGATCTCCCCTATGTCTTTGACCGCTTCTACAAAGCCGACCGCTCCCGGAGCCGCGACAAAACGGGTCTTGGGCTGGGGCTGTTCATCACGCGCACCATCCTCCACGCGCACAACGAGGACATCACCGTCACAAGCGACGCCGGACGCACCGAATTCAGCTTTACCCTATCCGCCTGCAAAAGCCCGCAGCCACTCCGCGATATCCCGTAAAACCTGCCCGTCGATATTGGCCTTGACGGCGTATTCATCGAGGATATCGACTCTTCGTGTAATATCCGACGGCATAAACAGATGGTTCAGCCCCTCATACAGCTTAAATGTGACGTTGTCCCTCCCGGCCAGCAGTTCTTGATACCCGGCAAAATCCTTGTCGGCAAACACCTGCATGTCATTGCCGGCGTGCATGACCAGAATGGGCGCGGTGATGTCTTCGATATAATCCGCCGCCGAGTGGGTATGCAGGTCTTTCCAATAATACACGGACGCGCCGGACGCGTCCGTGGTGGCCTTTGCCTCGTCGTCAGGCATATTCACAATGGCGGCAATCTGTTCGTCCGCCAACTCAAACGCCTCCAGCGCCGCTTCCAGCGCCTCGCCTTCTAGGGTTTCCAACACAGCCATCCTTTGCTGGTCTGCAATAATCTCCAACAAAGAACGGGGCGAGCCCGCAAACAAAATCAATCCGGCATAATCGCCGCCCATCGCGTGGATTCTCGGCGCGAGCATCCCGCCGAGGCTGTGTCCGAGGATGAAAACCCTGTCCCTGTCTATACGCGAATCGGCCTTCAGCATTTCTGTCGCCAAAATGGCGTCTTCTATCGTTTCCTCCCAAACGCTTAGGCTTCCGCCAAGCTCTTGCAGCATTTTCGCGCCGTGGGTATATGTGCGCTTGTCATAGCGAATGACGGCAAAGCCATTGGCGGACAGATATTCCGCGATTTCAAGAAACGGCTTGTTTTCAAAAACCGTCTCGTCCATATCCTGCGGGCCGGAGCCGTGAACCAGCACCACCCCCGGAACCTTGCCCGAAACGCCGTCCGGCACGGTAAGCATTCCCCTCAGCGGGTATTCCGTCCCCTCCCCTAAGATGATTGGAAATTCGGTATATCCGTCTTTCACTGCCGGGGCCATGTCCCACGCAGCCAAATCCTCGGCAAAGCTGAAAAACAGCCCGGCCACCAGCCCGTCAGGGGAAAAGACGACGCGCGATTTGATTCCCGTCTTCTCATGCCGGGAAAGCACTTCATAAATATCGTATTCGTCATGGGGAACAACTTCAATCCCCGCAAGGGAAAGAAACCTTCCCGCCGCCTCTGCCGTGTCTTCCCAAGCCTTTTGAAGCCCCCGTTCGCCAAGCCCGCGCCTCATCGCCGCGTCAAACCCGGCCGCCGCGGCCGCGTATTCGCCGTTTACAAGGGCCATCACAAATTGCTCGGCGCGTCCGTCACGGTCTTCCCAATCAATAACGCCGAGATCAGGCTGTCCGCCGCCGTTGCCGCAGCCCGACAGGACAAACGCCGTCAGCAGGGCGGCCGCCGCCGCCGCAAATCTCAGTTTCATCTTCATCGCTCCTTTAATCGGCTGTATACCCCCCGCGTCACCGCGCCGTCGGCGTCGTTGACGATATACAGCTCCCCGCCCGCCGTGATGAAGAGAAACGGCGGGTTTTTCGGATGGATATTCAACTGGGCGTTTCCGTAGCCCCGCACGCTCCACCGCCCCTTAGACAGGTTGCTGAAGCCGCTTCCGGCGATTCTGAACATATACGGCAGCTCCTCCAGCAGCTCAACCGACTCAATGGCTTCCGCCGGAATGGAAAAGGAGCGCGTATGGCGGACAACCAGCTCCGTCTCGTTCAGAGTCAGGGATGCCGGGGTAACCTCCTCCGCCCATGTCCAAATGCCGAGGAACGGCATGGCGGCGATGCACAGCGCGGCGAACCCCATCAAAATCTTCCCGGCGGGCTTGGCCAGATTGACCGACATATTCATCCCGATTCGGTGGTTGACAAGGAAATGGCTGTCGTTGGGATTGTGATAAAGCATCCCCAGCAGCCAGCAGTCGTCCTCGTCCTGATAATCCTCGCCCATCGTCCCCGCCGTCAGTTTCTGCTGGGCAATCCGCGCGCTAAATTCCGTCTTAATGGCAACGGCAAATATCAGCAGCGTATAGACCAGCGTCGAAACCAAAAACGCCGTCACGCTGTCCTCAAACAGCCAAATCGCGAGGTTGAACAGCCCGGTCAGCCACGCCGCCGCCAGCCAGAATTTATTCCATTGATACCGACGCGCGCGGGTCAGCGCCATCGTGAGGGTCAGGCTTTCGTTGACCGTCTCGGCGCGGAGACGGAAGATAAGCCCGTACATCCACCAAAACAAAACGGTCGTCAGCGCGAACATCGCGTATAACGCCCACATCCATTCCGACGGGTCGCGCAGGGAATCCGCCACCGGGATAAACGAGGTGATGACCGGAAGCAGAAACCATATCCCGTTCACCCTCTTGGGCGGCAGAGCGGCGGCCCTGACGTCCGCCAAGGCAACCCCGGCGGATTCATTCCGCCAGCCCCGCTCGCGCTTGAGCGCCATCAACCGCCCCCTATGGACGGCAAACACCGCGTGCGGCGCGGCCAACGCCGCCAAAAGCCATATCATAAACCACGTCAAAGCCACGCCGGTAACGCTCATAAAAAAGGGCGGCGCAAGCAGCGGCAGCAACGGCAGCATGACCCTATTCAGCCATCTTTTGAAGCCCCGGCAGATTGCCAAAACCTCCGGGTCGCCGTGGGCGCTTTCGGGCAGCGTCACGCTGAGGATGATGTTTTTCTTGGGCTTGGTGTTGTTGCGCAGCATGAAATACAGAATCGGCCAAACAGGGACAAAGGAAACCGCGAAAATAATGTTCACCAGCATCATAGGCTTTCGTCCTCCTTTTTTCCGTCATACGCCAAGCCGCACAGCTCAAGCCATTTGTCGCGCGCCATCCCCGACAGCTTTGCCTCGGCGGCGGGCAGGCGGATTTCGTTCAGCAGCGTCTCTTCGCCCACCTTGTCCGCGCATCCCGCCACCACCGTGCCGCCCCGCCTGTCCGTGAGGATATGCCCTTCCGCCTTGAGCGTTCCGTACGCCTTGCTGACCGTCATCATGTTGACGCCCGCTTCGCTCGCCAGCGAACGGACGGAGGGGAGCTTCTCCCCCGCCTTCAGCCGCCCGTCGGCAATGCCCAGCACAAGCTGGTCGTGTATCTGCCTGTATATCGGAACCCCGCTCGAAAAGTCCAGCCGGAGAAGCATCGCGCATCACTCCTTGTATTATATAGCATAATACAGACAATACAGCTTGTCAAGCGTTTTCACGCAAATTTTTGGCGCGCGGCACAGGCGGGACGATGAGCGGCAGCGAGGCGGTGAAGCTGGAAAAAGGCAGGGCAAGGCAAATGCCGCCCGCTAAAGGCGGCAATCAGCTTGAAAACCCATCAAGCCCGCGTTAGAAAAAAGATTTGACTTTTTTTCTAGCGTGGGCTTGACTTATGGCTGGTGCCGGTGGCCGGACTCGAACCGGCACGGTATTGCTACCAATGGATTTTGAGTCCATCACGTCTGCCAATTCCATCACACCGGCATTAAAGAAGAGCTGCTCCATCGCCCGTGCTTGAAAATAACGTCTCACGCCGTTATTTTCAAGCCGTAGCGCAGCTTTTGCCGCAGGGCGCAAACGCGCCCGAAGGCGGAAGCGGAGCGGAGAGGGCGCGCATGGAGCGTGACACGGGACACAAAGCCGCGCCGTTAATTTCAATCCGCAGCGCCGCCCCTATTATACCCCAACCGCCCCGGTCTCGTCAAGCATCTCCTTCACAAGACCGCGGATAAACGCCGCCGCCTCGTCCGCGGCTACGTCTTGCGAGAAGGATTTGTCGCGTTTTTTCACCTCCACCATGCCCCGCGCCACCGTTTTCGGGCTGATAATGGCGCGAATCGGGACGCCCAGCAGGTCGGCGTCGGAAAACATCACCCCGGCGCTCACGGAGCGGTCGTCAACCAAGACCTCGACGCCGCTTTTCTCCAGCGCGTCAACCAACGCCTCGGCGGTGCTTTTAACCCCCTCGTCGTCGCTTCGGAGGGCGCAGACATGCACCTGCCACGGCGCGACGGACATCGGCCATATGGGGCCGTTGTCATCATGGCTCTCTTCGCAGACCGACGCCATCAGCCGCTCGACGCCGATTCCGTAGCACCCCATAATCGGGTGCTTCTCCGCGCCGTCCTTGTCGATATACCGCATCCCCATCGCCTGAGAATACTTCGTCCCAAGCTGGAAGATGTTGCCCAGCTCAATCCCCCTGCGTATCCGTACGCTGTTATGCCCGCAGCCGGGACAGACGGCGCCCTCATACGTCTTGGCAAAGTCATGGTGTTCGGCGTCGGGGCAATCCCGTTCGGTGGAGAAGCCTTTATAATGAAACCCCTCTTTGTTCGCGCCGGCGACCAGCCCCCGCGCGCCTTGCAGGGAGCGGTCGAACAGCAGCCGCGCCTTGTTGCCGGCAAGCCCGACCGGGCCGCAGTATCCGTAGACCGCGTCTCCCTCCCGCGCCGTGTCGGGATGTATGTCCTCTTTCAAAAAATTCCGCACCTTTGTCTCGCACACCTCTAAATCCCCGCGCAGGAACACCATCACCGGCTCGTCCGTCGCGTTCTTGCGGTATATCACGGCTTTGCACGTCCGCTCCGGCGCGACGGAGAGGAAAGAGCAGACGTCCTCAATCGTCTTTATGCCGGGCGTTTCCGCAAGCTCAAGCGGCGCGTCCTCCGCCTCGGCCGGCACGGTAATGCACTCGGCGACCTCCATATTGGAGCTGTAATCGCATTGGTCGCAGAGAACCAGCGTGTCTTCCCCCACGTCGGTGACAAACATAAACTCATGGGCGACCTTCCCGCCCATCATGCCCGAATCGGACTTCACCGCCACAACCTCCGGCAGCCCCGCCCGCGTGAAAATCCGCTCATACGCCTTATAGCACCGCTCATAATACCGCTCCAAGTCCTCCTGCGAGGTGTGGAACGAATACGCGTCCTTCATGGTAAACTCCCGGACGCGAATCAGCCCGCCCCGGGCGCGCGGCTCGTCGCGGAACTTCGTTTGTATATGGTAAACCATGAACGGATAGCTGGCGTACGACGGTGCCGCGTCCCGCACCATATGGACGACCGCCTCCTCATGGGTCATCGCCAGCACCATATCGCTGCCGCTCCGATCCTTAAACCGCAGCAATTCGCTCCCCACGCTGTCAAAGCGCCCCGATTCCTTCCAAAGGGCGGCGGGCATGGAAACGGGACACAGCACCTCCTGCCCGTCGATGTTATCCATCTCCTCGCGGATGATGGCTTCTATTTTGTCCACAATGCGTTTCGCGGGGGGTAGAAGGGAGAAGATGCCGCTCCCCACGTTTTTGATATACCCGCCGCGCACGAGTAAAATATGGCTCGCAATCTGACATTCGGCGGGGGTTTCCTTAAACCTCATCCCCACCAGCCGGCTCATTTTCACAGAACATTCCCTCCCGGACGGTTTTTTGCTATTGTATCCCCAAAACGCGCGAAAGTCAAGGCCGCCGTCGAATTTGACCGCCGCCCCCAGCATATTTTTCAAAATCCATTCTTGAAATAAAGCGGACAATGCGCTATAATGATTGTTAGTTTTCCATAAACGCTACCTTGAATATAAGGAGACGGGACAGTGAACAAAGTTTTTTTGTGCAAGGAGACACTGCCGGAGGAAACCCGGGCGGCGCTCGTTCCTGCGGATGTAAAGCAGCTCATCGGCATGGGGTACGAGGTTGCGGTGCAGAGCGGCGCGGGAACCAAGCCCGGTTATACGGACGCCGAATACGCGGCGGCCGGAGCCTCCGTCCTTCAGACGGCGGACGAAGGGTTTCTGTCGGCAGACATTGTCGTGCGCGTCAACAAGCCCGCGTCCCCGGACGGGCTGCGCGAGGGAGCGCTGCACGTCAGCTCTTTTGATGTGTTCAATGAAAAGCCCGCGGTTCAGGCGTTTGCCGACGCGGGCGTCAGGCTGGTCAGCTTGGAAATGATTCCCCGCACAACCATCGCGCAGAAGATGGACATATTAAGCTCGCAGGCGTCGCTGGCGGGTTACTACGCGGTCATTCTGGCCGCGTCGAGACTGCCCAAGATTTTCCCGATGATGATGACCCCTTCGGGAACGATATCGCCCGCCAGAGTCTTTGTGATCGGCGTGGGCGTCGCCGGACTGCAAGCCATCGCCACGGCCAAGCGTCTGGGCGCGCGCGTGGAAGCGTTTGACACAAGGCCGGTCGTGGAGGAGCAGGTCAAATCGCTGGGCGCGAAGTTTGTCAAAATTGACTTAGGCGAGATGGGGCAAACGGAGCAGGGCTACGCCAAAGAGCTGACCCCGGAGCAAATCGACATCCAGCGAAAGGCCCAAGCGAAAATCTGCGCGCAGTCAGACATTGTCATCACAACGGCGAAGGTCTTCGGGCGCAAGGCCCCCCTGCTGCTGACCAAGGACATGGTCGCGCAGATGAAGCCCGGCTCCATCATCATCGACATGGCGGTGAAGACGGGCGGCAACGTAGAAGGCTCAAACCCCGAAAAAGACATTCTGCTCGGTAACGGCGTGCTGGTCATCGGCGGAGACAGCCTTGAGCGCTTTGTCCCCAGAGACGCGTCCAATATGTTTTCCGGCAACATCACGGCCTTTCTGAGCCATTTTTGGGACGCGGAGAGCAAATCCTTCAAGATAGATACCGGCGACGAGATTCTGCGCGGATGCCTAATCACGTCGGAGAAAAAAATCATCCACGAAAAATTCATATAGGAGGCGTCAGTTATGGATATCATCCTTCTTCTCTTTATCTTCGTCATCGCGGCCTTTTTAGGCACAGAGCTTATTTCCAAGGTTCCGTCCCAGCTCCACACGCCGCTGATGTCGGCGACCAACGCCATTTCGGGCATCGCGGTCGTCGGCGCGCTGGCGGTATGCGCAGCGCTGTCAACGGGCACCTTGGGCATGATTCTCGCTTTTATCGCCATCATCCTCGCCTCCGTCAACGTCGTGGGCGGATATGTGGTGACGGAACGGATGCTGGGAATGTTCCGCAAGAAAAAGGAGGATAAAGACTGATGGGAATCAATTTGGCGTACATCGTTGCCTGTGTGTTCTTCATATTGGGCATCAAGAAGCTCAATAAGCCCCAAACCGCGCGGCGAGGCAATTTCCTCTCCGCGCTGGGAATGTTGATTGCCGTCACCGCCGTGTTTTTTGAAAACGACGTCGTCCAGTCGTGGACCACATCCAACTGGCTGCAAAACGGCTACCTATGGTGCTTCGCGGGCATTTTAATCGGCTCCGCCGTCGGCTGGATTTGGGCAAAAAAAGTGAAAATGACGGGAATGCCCGAGCTTGTGGCTCTGTTCAACGGCTTCGGCGGCCTCGCCTCGGCTCTGGTGGCCTTTGCCCAAAGAGACGAAGGTGTCTTGACCGTTGTAGACGCCACCGCCGTATGCGCGACGATTCTCATCGGCTCAATGGCGTTTACCGGCTCGATGCTGGCTTGGGGCAAGCTCTCCGAAAAAATTCCGGGCCGCGCCATCGTCTTCAAAGGGCAAAAGCCCCTCAACGGGATCCTCCTCCTCGCCGTCATCGCCGCCGCGGTCGTCTATGTTCTGCCCAACACGGACGGCGACCTCAAGTTTATGGCCGTCATCACGCTGTCGGCGCTGTCTCTCATCCTCGGGCTGACCGTCGTCCTGCCGATAGGCGGCGGGGATATGCCGGTGGTCATTTCTCTGATGAACAGCCTGTCGGGCGTGGCCGCCGCCGCCGCCGGCTTTATGATTGCCAACACTGCCCTGATTGTGGCGGGGTGCCTGGTCGGCGCGTCGGGCATTGTCCTCACCATCATCATGTGCAAGGCCATGAACCGCTCCATCGGCAACCTGCTGTTCAGCGGGTTCGGCTCGGCGCAGGCCGCGTCCAAAAAAGGCCCCCAGACCGAACCCAAGGCCATCTCGGCCGAGGACGCCTTTATGATTCTGGAAGCCGCGCAGTCGGTGGTGTTCGTGCCGGGATACGGCATGGCCGTCGCGCAGGCGCAGCACGTCATCAAAGAGCTTGCGGAAAAGCTGGAGGCAAACGGAGCCGAGGTCAGCTTTGCCATCCACCCCGTCGCGGGGCGTATGCCCGGCCATATGAACGTCCTGCTCGCCGAAGCCGATATCCCCTACGAGCAGCTCAAAACGATGGATGAAATGAACCCGGCCATGCCCGCCCAAGACGTCGCCATCGTCATCGGGGCCAACGACGTCGTCAACCCCGCCGCCGAGACAGACCCGTCCTCGCCCATTTACGGTATGCCCATCGTCAAGGCGTACGAGGCGAAAACAGTCTTTGTCCTCAAGCGCGGCAAAGGGCGTGGCTTCTCCGGCATCGAAAACGAGTTGTTCTGTATGCAGAACGCCCTGATGATTTACGGCGACGCCAAAGCCACCATCTCCGCCCTTTCCGGCGAATTCGCCGACGCATAGAACGTCTGTGATGCATTGTCAAGAGGATAGTTGAGTGAAAAAGATACTCATTGGCGCGGCAATAATCGTCACTATTGCTGTTGTGGTCTTTGTTTCCGTTTGGAAAAATGAAAGCGAAGCTCCGTTAGACACGGGGACAGCTTGGTTTGCGGGTCAAGGCGAATTTGACGCATATGTTTTTCCACCGCAAGAAGAATGGATTGATCTTATGCCGCAAGAACGGGTTGCCGCACTCCAAATCCCGGAAAACAACCTTGAAGGAATGTCAACTGCGGGGCTTGCGGAAACTTGCTTGAACTATCCTATGTATGTCAACATGGCTTTTTATGATTCATTAGAAATAGGTTTTCAAAGAATACGAAACCAATTCAACGGACTGCAAGCGTTGTTTTTGCGAGCTGATGTGGCAGATATATTAGTGCCGATATTTGTCAGCATGGACTTAAACAAACTGAATCAATACGATGTATACCCGACAATGAAGTTTCATTATGTCTGTATAATGCTTTATCAAGATGAAGTAGTCGCCGCGCTCACTGATGAACAGAGGAAGGAACTTAACAAGGCTGTTTCAGAAAAAAAGAGGTTAATCAATTCAAAGTATGACGACCATTTCAGTCTTTACAACTTAGAAATACTTGAACAACGGATCGTTTGACTAGGAGCGCCGACACGATGTCGGCGCTCCTTTTTTATAATGGCCAGTTCTCAGTCGTACTCATAATAGTCGTCCGCGTCATATACCTGCGGGGTTCTTACGAGGTCATAGTCCGCGTACATTTCCATGCCGCTGCCGGCGGGGATGAGCTTGCCGATGATGACGTTTTCTTTCAGGCCAATCAGGCGGTCTACCTTTCCGCGCATGGCGGCTTCGGTGAGAACGCGGGTGGTTTCTTGGAAGGACGCGGCGGAGAGGAAGCTGTCGGTGGCGAGGGACGCCTTTGTAATGCCCAGCAGAAGCGGGGTAAAGACCGCCTCGGCAAGATCTTTCTCGCCCTTTTCAATCCGCGCCCTGACGGCCTCGTTCTGCCGAAGAACCTCGTTGAGTTCCATCGTCGCGCCAATCAGCATCCCGGTGTCGCCCGCGTCCTCGACGCGGACTTTACGCATCATCTGCCGCGCAATGACCTCAATGTGCTTGTCATTGATGTCCACGCCCTGCTGGCGGTAAACGTGCTGCACCTCTTGGATAAGGTAATCGTGTACGGCGCCCTCGCCGCGAATGGCCAAAATGTCGTGCGGGTTGAGCGCGCCTTCGGTCAGCTCGTCGCCCTTCTGCACCGTCTCGCCCGGCTTGACCTTGAGGGTATATGAAGACGGGACTTGATACGCGCGGGTTTCCAGCGACTCGTCATTTTTGATTGTGATGATACGCAGCGCGCCTTTGCGGGCTTCCTCAACGCTCACCGTTCCGGTAATCTCGCTCATGGTGGCGGCCCTCTTGGGCTTTCTGGCCTCAAACAGCTCCTCAACGCGCGGCAAGCCTTGCGTGATGTCTTCGACCGTAGCGATGCCGCCGGTGTGGAAGGTTCTCATGGTAAGCTGTGTGCCCGGCTCGCCGATGGACTGCGCCGCGATGATGCCGACGCTCTCGCCCACATTGACCGGCTCGCCGGTGGCGAGGTTGGAGCCGTAGCATTTGGCGCAGACGCCGTACGCGGCGCGGCAGGTGAGCAGGGAGCGAATCTTAACCTCCTCAACGCCGGCGGCGACGACCTTTTCCGCAAGCGCGTCCGTAAGCAGCGTTTCGGCGGCGGCGATGATGTTTCCCCCGGCGTCTTTGACGTCTTCGGCGGCATACCTCCCGGCCAGACGGTCAAAGAGCGGCTCGATGACCTGCCCGCTTTCGCCGATTTCACGCACGGCGATGTTTTCGGGCGTTCCGCAGTCCAGCTCGCGGATGATGACGTCTTGGCTCACGTCCACAAGGCGGCGGGTGAGGTACCCGGAGTCGGCGGTACGGAGCGCGGTGTCCGCCAGCCCCTTGCGCGCGCCGCGGGAGGAAATGAAGTATTCCAAAACGCTCAAGCCCTCGCGGTAGTTGCTTTTGATGGGGATTTCAATCGTCTTGCCGACCGTGTTGGCCAGCAGGCCGCGCATACCGGCAAGCTGACGAATTTGGTTGATGCTCCCGCGCGCGCCGGAGTGCGCCATCATATACATCGGATTAGATTCCGAAAGGTTTTTCCGCATCGCATCGGTAACGCGGTTGGTGGTCTGATCCCATTCGGTGATGACAAGGCGGTAACGCTCGTCGTTGGTAATCAGCCCGCGCCGGTATTGACGGTCGATTTCAGCAACCTTTTTTTCCGTTTCCGCAACCAGCTCTTTTTTTTGTTCCGGCACCGCCATATCGGAGATGGAAATGGTCATGGCGCCCTGCGTGGAGTAGTGGAAGCCCTGCGCTTTGATATGGTCAAGCACCTCGGCGCTTCTGGCAAACCCGTGCTGCTTGATGCAGCGGTCGATAATCCGGCTGAGTTCCTTATTGCCGGTCAGGAATGAGATTTCCAAGTCCAGCGCGTGTTCCGGGTCGGTACGATCCACATAGCCCAAGTCCTGCGGCAGGGGCTGATTGAAAATCAAACGCCCCACCGTCGCGTCAATCAGACGCGCGGTGTACACGCCGTTGACTTTGCCTTTGACCCGCACCTTGATGGGCGCGTGGATGCCGAGATGTCCCTCGCCGTAAGCCATCAGCGCTTCGTTGACGTCGCGGAACACCTTGCCGGCGCCTTTTTCGTCGGGGCGTTCCATCGTCAGGTAATACGACCCCAGCACCATGTCCTGCGTGGGAACGGTGACGGGACGCCCGTCCTTGGGATGGAGCAGGTTGTTGGCGGAAAGCATCAAAAAGCGGGCTTCGGCCTGCGCCTCGGCGGACAGCGGCACGTGTACCGCCATCTGGTCGCCGTCAAAGTCGGCGTTATACGCCGTGCAAACCAGCGGATGCAGCTTCAGCGCGCGGCCTTCCACCAGCACCGGCTCAAAGGCTTGGATGCCCAAGCGGTGCAGGGTGGGGGCGCGGTTGAGCAAAACGGGGTGTTCGCTGATGATGACCTCCAGCGCGTCCCAGACCTCTGTGCGGGCGCGCTCGACCATCTTCTTCGCGCTCTTGATGTTGGTGGCCACACTGTCCTCCACCAGCTTTTTCATCACAAAAGGCTTGAAGAGTTCCAGCGCCATCTCCTTGGGCAAGCCGCACTGGTAAATTTTCAGCTCGGGGCCGACGACGATAACGCTCCGCCCCGAATAGTCCACGCGCTTGCCCAGCAGGTTTTGCCGAAAGCGCCCCTGCTTGCCTTTCAAAAGGTCGGACAGGCTTTTCAAGGCGCGGTTATTGGGGCCGGTAACCGGGCGTCCGCGGCGGCCGTTGTCGATTAAGGCGTCCACCGCCTCCTGAAGCATCCGCTTCTCGTTCCGCACGATGATATCGGGCGCGCCGAGCTGCAGCAGCTTTAACAGGCGGTTGTTGCGGTTGATGACGCGACGGTATAAATCATTCAAGTCGCTGGTGGCAAAGCGCCCGCCGTCCAGTTGCACCATCGGGCGCAGCTCGGGCGGAATGACGGGGATAACGTCCATAATCATCCATTCAGGGCGGTTGCCAGAGGAGCGGAACGCCTCCACCACCTCCAGCCGCTTGAGCAGACGCACCTTTTTCTGGCTGGACGCGTCTTTCAATTCGACGCGCAGCTCTTCCGCCAGTTTGTCGCAGTCGATTTTCGCCAAGAGCTTCTTAACGGCTTCGGCGCCCATTTCCGCCTCAAAGTCGTCTTCATATTTCTCCCGCATATCACGGTATTCTTTTTCGGTAAGGATTTGCTTCTCGCTCAGCGGCGTGTCGCCCGCGTCGGTAACGATGTATGACGCGAAATACAGCACCTTTTCCAGCAACCGGGGCGACATGTTGAGCAGCAGACCCATACGGGACGGGATACCCTTAAAATACCAAATGTGGCTGACGGGCGCCGCAAGCTGAATATGCCCCATCCGCTCGCGCCGCACCTTGGCGCGGGTGACCTCCACGCCGCAGCGGTCGCAGACACGCCCTTTATAGCGCACCTTCTTATACTTACCGCAATAGCATTCCCAGTCCTTTTGCGGGCCGAAGATTCTTTCGCAAAACAACCCTTCCCGCTCCGGCTTGAGGGTGCGGTAGTTGATTGTTTCGGGTTTTTTGACCTCGCCCCGCGACCACTCGTAAATCAATTCGGGAGACGCGAGGCCGATTTTAATCGCTTCAAATTCCGTGTATCCCATAATTTACGCCTCCTCATCAAAATCTTCGTCGGGTTCTTCCAGCTCTTCGTCGGTGGCTTCGCTGAGGTCGGAGTAGTCAAATTCTTCCTCGTCCGCTTCGTCGATATGGAATCCGGCCGCCTCCATCTCGGCGTCCGTGGCGTATTGCGTCTCCTGCGGCGCGGCGCGCCCAAAGGGCTCGTCGTCCTCGGTGTCCCGCAGAATAACCTCTCGGCCGTTTTTGTCCAGCACGCGCACATCCAAAGACAAAGACTGCAATTCCTTCACCAGCACGCGGAAGCTTTCCGGCACGCCCGGCTGCGGGACATTGTGGCCTTTGACGATGGCCTCGTACGTCTTGACGCGCCCGGTGATATCGTCGGACTTGACGGTGAGGATTTCCTGTAACGTATACGCCGCCCCGTAGGCCTCCAGCGCCCAGACCTCCATCTCGCCGAAACGCTGCCCGCCGAACTGGGCTTTTCCGCCCAGCGGCTGCTGTGTGACGAGGCTGTACGGCCCGGTGGAACGGGCGTGAATCTTGTCGTCAACAAGGTGGGCGAGCTTGAGGAAGTAGACATACCCCACGGTAACGGGGTTGTCAAACGGTTCGCCCGTCCGCCCGTCATAGAGGACAGACTTCCCGTCCCGGTTCAGCCCCGCCAGCTCCAGCGTGTCCTCAATGTCCGGCTCGTTGGCGCCGTCGAAAATGGGGGTGGCGATTTTCCAGCCCAGCGCGTTGGCGGCGTAGCCCAGATGAACCTCCAAAACCTGCCCGATGTTCATACGGCTGGGAACGCCGAGGGGGTTGAGGACGATATCCAGCGGAGTCCCGTCGGGTAAAAACGGCATGTCCTCCTGCGGCAGGATGCGACTTATAACGCCCTTGTTGCCGTGGCGCCCCGCCATCTTGTCCCCAACCGAAATTTTTCTCTTTTGGGCGATATAAACCCTCACGCCCATGTTGACGCCGGGGGAAAGCTCGTCGCCGGCTTCGCGGGTAAACACCTTGACGTCCACAACAATGCCGCTCTCCCCGTGCGGGACGCGCAGCGAGGTATCGCGCACCTCGCGGGCTTTTTCGCCGAAGATCGCGCGCAGCAGGCGCTCCTCCGCCGTCAGCTCCGTTTCGCCCTTGGGCGTCACCTTGCCCACCAGAATATCCCCGGCCCGGACTTCGGCGCCGGTTCTCACCACGCCGCGGTCGTCGAGGTCTTTCAGGGCGTCGTCGCCAACGTTGGGAATGTCGCGGGTAATCTCTTCGCTGCCCAGCTTGGTGTCCCGCGCCTCGATTTCATATTCCTCAATGTGAATGGAGGTAAACACGTCGTCGCGCACAAGACGCTCGTTAATCAGAATGGCGTCCTCGTAGTTATAGCCCTCCCATGTCATAAAGCCAATCAGCACGTTTTTGCCGAGGGAGATTTCCCCCTCATAGGTTGAGGGCCCGTCGACCAGAACGTCGCCTTTTTTCACGCGGTCGCCCTTTTCAACGATAGGCCGCTGATTGATACAGGTGCCCTGATTGCTCCGCACGAATTTAGACAGGCTGTAGGTCTTGGCCCCGCCGGAGTCATAGCGCACGGTCATCGCGCTGGCCTCGACCCGCTGCACAACGCCGTCTCCTTCGGCCAAAACAACCACGCCGGAATCGCAGGCGGCCTTGAACTCAATGCCGGTGGCGACAATGGGGGCCTCCGTCTTGAGCAGAGGCACGGCTTGCCGCTGCATGTTGGAGCCCATCAGGGCGCGGTTGGCGTCGTCGTTTTCCAAAAACGGAATCATCGCCGTCGCCACCGAAACCATCATCTTGGGCGACACGTCGATGTAATCCACGCGTTCGCGGTCTACTTCAATGATGTCGCGGCTGCGGCAGGTGATGCGCTCGTTGACAAATTGCCCGTCGGCATCCACCGGCTCGTTGGCCTGCGCGACGATAAATTCATCCTCAACGTCGGCGGTCATATAAATCACTTCATCCGTCAGGCGGTGGGTCTGAGGGTCGATTTTACGCAGCGGCGACTCAATAAAGCCGTAGTCGTTGATGCGCGCGTAGGTGGAGAGATAGGAAATCAAGCCGATGTTGGGCCCTTCCGGCGTCTCGATTGGACACATCCGCCCGTAATGGCTGTAGTGAACGTCTCGCACCTCAAAGTTGGCGCGCTCGCGTGACAAGCCTCCCGGGCCGAGGGCCGACATACGCCGCTTGTGCGTCAGCTCGGCCAGCGGATTGGTCTGATCCATAAACTGGCTCAGCGGGGAGGAGCCGAAAAATTCTTTAATCGCCGCGGTAACCGGGCGGATGTTGATCAGCGACTGCGGCGTGACGATATCGAGGTCTTGAATGGTCATCCTCTCGCGGATGACGCGCTCCATACGGGAAAAGCCGATGCGGAATTGGTTTTGCAGCAGCTCGCCCACGCTGCGCAGACGGCGGTTGCCCAAATGGTCGATGTCGTCGGGCGTGCCGATTCCCTGCGCCAGCGCGCAGAGGTAATTGATCGAGGAAAGGATGTCCTCCTCGATAATATGCTTCGGCACAAGCTCGTCCCGCCGATCCAGCACGGCGGCCTTGAGATCCTTCGGGTTTTCCTCCAAAATCTCGCGCAGAACGGAGAAACGGACGCGCTCGTTGATGCCGGCGTCCTTCGCGTCAAAATCCACAAAGCCGGAAATGTCAACAAAGCCGTTGGAAAAGACCTTCGCCTCTTTGCCGTCGGCCTCCACCCACATCTCGGTAACGCCCTTGCCCTCCAGCTCTACAACCTGTCCGCGGCCCAGCGCCGTCCCGGCTTCCGCCAGCACCTCTCCGGTAAGCGGGTCGGCGACGGGGCGGGTCAGCTTGCGCCCGGTAAGACGGGGGGAGAGCGCCAGCTTTTTGTTGAATTTATAACGCCCCACATGGGAAAGGTCATACCGCCGCGCGTCAAAAAACAGGCTGTTCAGAAGCTGGCGGGCGCTGTCCACGGTCGGCGGCTCGCCCGGACGCAGCCGGCGGTAAATCTCCATCAGCGCCTCTTCCTCCGAGCGGGACGGGTCTTTCTCCAGCGTGGCTTTGATGCGCTCGTCGTCGCCGTATTTGTCCAAAATCGCCGCGTCGGAGCGAACGCCCAGCGAACGGATAAGGCTGGTCACGGGCAGCTTGCGGTTTTTGTCAATACGGACGGAGACAATGTCGTTGATGTCGGTTTCATATTCCAGCCAAGCCCCGCGGTAGGGAATGACGGTACAGCCCAAAACCGGGGTAACCGCTTCGGTGTCTTCTTCATAATAAACGCCGGGGCTTCGGACAATCTGGCTGACGATGACGCGCTCGGCGCCGTTGACGATAAACGTGCCGTTGTCGGTCATCAGCGGAAAATCCCCCATGAAGATTTCCTGCTCCTTAATCTCCTCCGTCTCCCGGTTGCGCAGACGGACGCGCACCTTCAAAGGCGCGGCGTAGTTGGCGTCGCGGTTTTTGCATTCCTCCACCGAATATTTGGGCGTGTCCTCAAGCTGATAATCAATAAACGACAGCTCCAAATTGCCGGTGTAGTCGGAAATGCTTGCCACATCCCGAAACACTTGGCGCAGCCCCACGTTCAAAAACCATTGATAGGAGTTTTTCTGCACCTCAATGAGACTGGGAACCTCCAGAATTTCGCGCAGCCGGGAATAGCTCTTGCGAACCGTTCTGCCGTACCGCACATCCTTGACTTTGACCTGAACCAAATGGCATCCTCTCCCTTAGTCATAATGGCACACCCGGGTATGCGTATGATATTGTTCGACGATGTATTGCCTTTTTTCGCGTTTGGTGATACAGTGTATGCGGGATGATTTGCCGCTTTAGCCTGTCCGTCGGATTGGCCTAACGCGGCGAATTCTTATTTTATAAGATTCTCCCATCTTTGTCAAGGATTATTTTTTGAAATTGACCCAATTTTTTTGCGGCCCTTTTCCATCGAACATTTTCGTTGACCCTTTCCCCCGACAATGATATACTGCCATTATAAGAACGGCGCTCTCCGCCTGCGGTGGCAAAAGGAAAGGATGTTTTATCAATGCAGGAGAAATTTAAGGAATACGCTTCCCTCATCGTCCGCGTCGGGGCGAACGTGCAAAAAGGGCAGACCGTCGTCGTCAGCGGCTCGGTCGATAACGCGTGGTTTGTGCGCCTTCTGGCCGAGGAGTGCTACGAAGCCGGGGCGCGCGAGGTCGTCGTCCGCTGGAAGGACGACGAAACGGCCCGGATGAAATACCTCCGCGCCGACCCCGCCGTCTTCGACCATATCCCCAAGTGGCTGGTGGAGTTCTACAACGGCTACGCCGAGGAAAAAGCGACCCTCATCGGCGTCATGGACGACGACCCCGAGTTGCTCAAGGGCGTCGACCCCGACCGCATCCAACGGTGGGGACGCGCTTCGGGCGCGGCTTTGAAGGAATACGTCGGCAAGCAGATGCAAAACGAGTTCGCGTGGTGCGGCGTCTCCATCCCCTCCCCGGCGTGGGCAAAGAAGGTCTTCCCGGACGCGGGCGAGGAAGAAGCGGTCGAAAAGCTCTGGGACGCCATTTTCAAGGCCGTCCACGTCGGAAACGGCGACGCCGTTGACCTCTGGCTCAAAAAGGTGGAAACGATGGCCCGCCGCGCCCAAACGCTCACCGACTACGCTTTCGCGTCGCTGCGATACAAAAACGCGCTCGGCACCGACCTCACCGTCGGCCTGCCCGATGGCCATAAATGGGTCTCCTGCGGCGAAAAAGCCAAAACCGGCTTCCATTTTGTCGCCAACATGCCCACCGAGGAGATTTTCACCCTGCCCAAGAAAGACGCGGTCAACGGCGTCCTCCGCGCCTCCATGCCCCTCTCCCTCAAAGGCAACCTCATCGAAGACATCGTCTTTACCCTCAAGGACGGTAAAATCATAGACGCCAAAGCCTCCAAGGGGCTGGACATCCTGGAAAAGGAGCTTGACCTCGACGAGGGCGCCCGCTATCTGGGCGAGGCCGCGCTGGTTCCCCACGATTCTCCCATCAATCAAATGAACATCCTCTTCTACAACACCCTTTTCGACGAAAACGCCTCCTGCCATTTCGCGTTCGGCAAAGCCTATCCCGCGTTCCTTGACGGCACGCTCACCGAGGAGCGGAAGAAAGAGCTGGGCGCCAACGATTCGTTCACCCACATAGACTTCATGGTCGGCACGGAAGACCTTTCGATTACCGGCGTCACCAAAGACGGCAGGGAAATCCCCGTCTTTGTAAACGGAAATTTTGCCTTTTAGGAGGAAGCCTACATGACGGACAAAGACCTTCTCCAGCTCGCGCGGGACGCGCGGAAAAACGCCTACGCGCCCTATTCCGATTTCGCGGTGGGCGCGGCGCTTCTCAGCACGGACGGGCGTGTGTTCACAGGCTGCAACGTCGAAAACCACAGCTACCCCGCCGGCTGCTGCGCCGAACGCGCCGCGCTCTACACCGCCGTCACCGCCGGGGCGCGCAATTTCACCGCCCTCGCCGTCACAGGCTGGCAGCGCGACGTGGCGCCGAGAACCTGTATGCCTTGCGGCATCTGCCGTCAGGCGCTGAACGAGTTTTCTCAGGACTTGAGGGTCGTCACCGGCACGCCCGATGACATTCAGGTTTTCAAGCTGAGCGAGCTTCTTCCTTACGGATTCGGGGTATGAGCCTCCTCGGCCTTATCGGCAAAAAACGCCGCGGTCTCCGCCTGACCGACGGCGACATCGGCGCGTTCATCAAAGGCGTGACCGCCGGAGCCCTCCCCGACTACCAAATCGCCGCCCTGCTAATGGCCATCTGCTTCGCCGGCCTCGACAGCGACGAAACCCTGTCTCTCACCCTGCACATGGCCCATTCGGGCAAAACGCTCGATTTATCCTCCCTGCCCGGCGTCAAGGCCGACAAGCACTCCACCGGAGGCGTGGGCGACAAAACAACGCTCATCGTCGCGCCCCTCGCCGCCGCCTGCGGCTTAACGGTGGCCAAGCTGTCCGGGCGCGGCTTAGGACACACCGGCGGAACGGTCGATAAGCTCGAAAGCGTCCCCGGGCTGCAAACGGCGCTGACCACCTCGCAATTTCTAGCCGTCGTGCAAAAAACCGGCGTCTGCGTCGCGGCGCAAAGCGCCGACCTCGCCCCCGCCGACCGGGTTCTGTACGAGCTGCGCGACGTCACCGGCACGGTGGAGAGCATCCCCCTCATCGCCGCCTCGGTGATGAGCAAAAAGCTGGCCGCCGGCGCCGACTGCATCCTCCTCGACGTCAAATGCGGCGACGGCGCGTTTATGAAAACCCCCGCCGACGCCCAAACGCTGGCGGACACGATGGTGTCCATCGGGCGCGGCGCGGGCCGCTCCTGCCGCGCCATCGTCTCTCCGATGGATACGCCGCTGGGCCATGCCGTCGGCAACGCCCTCGAGGTGACGGAAGCTGTTGAGGTCTTGCGCGGACGCGGCCCCGCGGATTTAATCGAGTGCTGCTTGGAGCTGACCGAAGGCCTTCTCGCGCTGGCGCGGGAGCGCTCCGGCGCTGCCTACCCGTCCGCCCGGGCCAAGCTCGCCGACGGCTCTGCCCTCCGCAAGCTGTCGGAGATGCTTTCCGCCCAAGGCGGCGACGTCTCCGTCCTCACCCGCGGCTTCCCTCCCGCGCCGTTTATCCGGGAGGTTTTGTCAGACAAAAGCGGAGAGCTGGCCCGCGCGGACGCCGAAGCCGTCGGCGTGGCGGCAGGTCTGCTCGGTGCGGGACGGTCGCGCAAGGGCGACCCGGTCGATGTCTCCGCCGGCGTCCTTCTCCGCAAAAAGCCCGGCGACGCCGTGACGGCGGGCGAACCCCTCTACGAGCTGCACACCTCCGCCGAAGCCGCGCTGCCCGCCGCCGAAGCCCTTCTCCGCGAACACATCCTCATTCATTAGGAGTCTTTTTTATGGAACATTTTCTTCACCGCTTCCCGGAGCTTTGGCAAACAGACTGGCTCCGCCGTTTGGTTTACAGCGTCTGCGTCTTCCTCATCGCGCTCCTCCTCACAACCGTCGTGCGCGTCGCCGTCCGCCGCCTGATGCGCAAAAACGCCGGCCGCAACCTCCGCGCCGACACCCTAAGCAAGCTGCTGATCAGCGTTTCCGCCTTTGTGGTGTGGTTTTTGGCGGTCATGCAGATTCTCGCCGTGGGGCTGGGCGTGGACGTCACCAGCATCCTCGCCGCCGCCGGGGTTCTCGGCGTCGCCGTCGGCTTCGGCGCGCAGACTCTGGTCAGAGACGTCATCTCCGGCTTCTTCCTCCTCTTTGAAAACCAGTTCTCCGTCGGCGAGCGCGTAACCGTCGACGCCTTCACCGGCACGGTAGAGGAGCTGGGCCTGCGCTCCACCAAAATCCGCGGCGACAACGGCGAAATCCTCTTCCTCCCCAACGGAACCATCAGCAAGGTCGTCAACCTCAGCCGCGCCGCGCCGCCCTCCTCCCCCAACGATTGACCGCGGTTTACATAACCCTCATTGTTTCACGTGAAACATCATTTTCCCAAACATACCGCAAACCCCGCCTTTCGGCGGGGTTCTCCATATTTATCTCACCCTTTTGTTGCAAATCGCCCCTCTCGGCACCATCCCTTGCCCGTCAATAATCGGTGGTCGTGACCCGCATGTTTTGAATCAGCCCGGTATGCCCGTACCACCCCGGCGAGGCCAGCTCCAGCAGCAGCGAAACCCTCACCGACAGACAGCCGGAAACGTCAATCGCAAACCCCACCGGGCCGGAAGCGGCGCTCATAACGGGGGATTCAAACAGCAAAGCCCCCGCCTCGTCGCTGAACGCGTACGTCGCGGTCAGCCCCGCGGTAAAATCGCCCTCCTGCTTCGGCGCGGCTATCTGGCCCGTCAGCTTTGTTGCCGCGCCTTTCAACGGGTAAACGATATGCGCCCTGTATTCCCATTTGCCGCCGTCGGCACACTTTACCCAGTGTCTGCGCCCATCGCGCCTGAATCCGATATAATCAGCCGCGCCCTCCGTGTAAGCCCGAAAATCGCTGGGATGACTGCATTCGTCATACGCCCTGCCGCACATAGGAAGCTCTAACGCGTCTTTGTCCGCCCCGCCGGAACCCTGCACCGTAAACATCCCCTTTTTTCTTCGTTCAACCAGCCCAACAAAGCCCACCCCCGGGGGGCCGGCTTGCGCGCTCCCACGCAAACAAAACACACGCCGAAGGTGAACGGCAAAGCCGTTATGAACCTTACGACGTGCGCGAAGAATCGCGGACATGACCGACCCGGCATGATTTGCAAAACTCACCGCTTGAAAAAAAACAACGAAGAGGGTATAATAACAGTGTTCTCGCGGTGCCGGTGAAACGGTTGCGTAAGGTGGGGGAATCACCTTCGCAGGACTTTGGTGTGTCACCGCCAAAGTCTGCCGCGGGGGCGTGTTTCTGCGCTTTCGGCGCAAGTCGGCTCCCGACGTGCTGATTATATACCATCCTGTCTGGTTTTGTCAAGGTTTCGATTGCAACTTTTCAAAACAATCCTTCAATCCGTCCGTTTTCGTCAATGTCAATCTTCTCATACGACGGCGCTTTGGGCAGCCCCGGCATGGTCATAACCTCTCCCGCCCGCGCCACGACAAAGCCCGCGCCCGCGCTGACGCGCAGCTCGGTGATGTGGATGATGAAGCCTTTGGGCCGCCCGGTCTTTTTCGCGTCGTCGGAAAGGGAGTATTGCGTTTTCGCCACGCAAACCGGCAGATTGCCGTAGCCCAAAGACTCCAGCGCCCCGGCTTGCTTCTGGGCGGCGGGCGTCAGCTCTATCCCGTCCGCCCCATAAATCTTCACCGCAATGGCGTTGAGCTTGTCCTCAATGCCCATTTCAAGCGGGTAAACGGTTTTAAGCTCTCCCGGTTCGCCCTCCAACATCGGCAGCACGGCGCCCGCCAGCGCTTCCGCCCCCGCCCCGCCCCGGGAAAACCCCTCGTAAACGGCGCAGGGGATTTTCATTGCGCGGCAGGCGGCCTCCACCGCCGCAAGGTCAGCGTCCGTATCCGAAGCAAAACGGTTGACGGCCACAACGGCGGGCAGCCCGTAGTTTTTGGTCACATTCTCAATATGCGCGAACAAATTATCCGCCCCGCCGTGATGCTTAAACGCGCGCGCCGTGGCGACAATGACGCAGGCCGACGGGCGCAGCCCCCCCGCGCGGCATTTGATGTTCATAAATTTCTCCGCGCCTAAATCAGCGCCGAAGCCCGCCTCGGTCACCACCACATCCCCCAGCGCCAGCGCGGCCTTGGTTGCGATTAAGGAGTTGCAGCCGTGGGCGATATTGGCGAAGGGGCCGCCGTGAATCAGCGCGGGCGTCCCCTCCAAGGTCTGCACAAGGTTTGGTTTGAGCGCGTCCTTCAGCAAAGCCGCCATCGCTCCCTGCACCTTCAAATCGGCGCAGGTAACCGGCTCCCCCGCGCGGGTGGTCCCGACGACAATCCGCCCCAAGCGCTCCTTGCAGTCCGCGGCGTCGGAAGCCATGCACAAAATGGCCATCACCTCGCTGGCGGCCGTGATTTGAAACCCTTCCTGCCTCGGCACGCCGCCCGACGGCCCGCCCAGCCCCACCGTCATATCGCGCAAAGCGCGGTCGTTCATGTCCATGCAGCGCTTCCACGTCACCCGGCGCGAATCAAGAACCGGCTCGCCGCCGTGATGGAGGTGGTTGTCTATCGCCGCCGAAAGCAAGTTGTTGGCCGCGGTGACGGCATGGATGTCCCCCGTGAAGTGAAGGTTCAGCTCCTCCATCGGCACCACTTGGGCGTATCCCCCGCCCGCCGCGCCGCCCTTCACGCCGAACACCGGCCCCAGCGACGGCTCACGCAGGCAAAGCACCGTCTTTTTCCCCAAGCGGCGCAGCCCGTCGGACAGCCCCACGCTCACCGTGGTCTTCCCTTCTCCGAATTTTGTCGGCGTCATCGCCGTCACCAGCACAAGCCGTCCCATCCGGCCTGTTTGCGGCGTTTTCGATATCTTCGCCTTATACCGCCCGTAAGGCTCCCATTGCTCCCCGGTCAGCCCCAGCCCCTCCGCAATCTCCGCGATTGGGCGCAGCTTCGCTCCCTGCGCGATTTGAATATCCGTTAGCATTATATCGTCGCCTCCACTGCCGCCGTAATGGTGTTTTTCATCAAAATCGCCCGTGTCATCGGCCCCACGCCCCCCGGCACCGGCGTTATGTACGACGCAACCGGCTCCACGTCGTCAAACACAACGTCTCCCGCCAGCTTGCCGTCCGCCCTTTTGGTAATCCCCACGTCAATCACAACCGCCCCCGGCTTGACCATATCCCCCGTAATCAGCCCCGCCTTCCCAACCGCGGACATCAAAATATCGGCGGCTCGCGTAAACGCCCCCAAGTCCGGCGTACGGCTGTGGCAAACAGTCACAGTCGCGTCCCGCGCCAGCATCATCTGCGCCATCGGCTTGCCGACGATATGGCTACGGTTGACGATGACGCAATGCTTCCCTTTTGCGCCAATCTCATATCTGTCCAGCAGCGCCAAAATCCCCGCCGGCGTTCCCGGCAAAAAGTGCGGCCGGTCATGGGCAATCAGCCCCGCGTTCAGCGGATGCAGCGAATCAACGTCCTTGTCCGGGCTGATCGCGCTCCTGACCGAAAACTCGTCTATCCCCGGCGGATACGGATGCTGGAGCAGAATCCCGTGTACCGCCGCGTCGGTGTTGAGCCGCGCGATTTGAATCAGCAAATCGTCCTGCGACGCGTCGCCCGGCAGCCGGTGAAGGGAGCCGATAATCCCGCAGTCCTCGCAGTCCTTCAGCTTGTTTTTCACATAAATTTCCGAAGCGGGGTCGCCGCCCGCCAAGATAATGGCCAGCCGCGGCTTAACGCCTTTCTTTCTCAAGGCTTGCGCCTGCCGGCGCGCCTCATCCCGAATCGTCTTCGCCGTCGCTATCCCGTCCATCCGTATCGCCATTGCCCGTTTCCTCCCCTTCGTCGGCGCCGCCCTCTGTTTCGTTCCCCTCTCCGGGAAGCGCTTCTTCTGTCGCGGCGGCGCCCTGCCGCCGCTCCTTGCGGTATACCTCATATTCGTCCCGTTCCGCCGTCCACGCAAGCAGCGGCGGGTGTTTTCTGAACAGCGTCATATAGAACAGCAGAGCCAGCGCGGCCACGCAGGAAACGGCGGCCACCGCCTGCGAAACCATCCAGCTCCCCGCCATCAGGTTAAACGCCGGCGCGCGCATCCCTTCCATCAGCCCGCGCCCCAGCCCGTACCACGCGATGTACAGGGTAAACATCTGCCCGTTGTATTTGCGCTTTTTCATCAAAAGCCTCAGCAGCACAAGCCCCAGTATGTTCCACAGAGATTCGTAGAGAAACAGCGGATGCACCTCCTGCCCACGCACCGCCATCCGCCAAGGCAAATCGGTCGGCTTTCCGTAAACCTCACCGTTGACAAAATTGCCCCAGCGCCCCACGGCCTGTCCAATCAAAAGCCCCATCGCGCCGACATCAAACATCGCGCCGGCGTTGATATGCCGCACCCAGCAAAAAAGCCCCGCCGCCGCCGCCGCGCCGAGGATTGCGCCGTGGATGGTCATCCCTCCCTGCCACGTGTAAAGGATGCTAAGCGGCTCGCCCCGGAATTCCTCCCAGTTAAACGCCACAAAATACAGCCGCGACCCGACAATCCCCGCCGGTATGGCGAACAGAAGCATGTCCACAAGTTCATCCTGCTTCAATCCGAACTGCTTGGCTTGCCGCAAACAGTAGAAAATCGCGAGAAAAACCCCCGCCACAATAATCAGCCCATACCAATACAGAGCATATCTGTCCGTAAACCGGAATATCTCCGGGCTGCGCTGAAATTCCAGTCCTATGCCGGGAAACCCAATCATCAAAGCATCGCCTCCAGTCTTATGTCTCCACCGATTATACCGCATACCGCCCGCGCGGTCAAGTGGGTATACAGTATATTGTGCTTATTCCTCCAAAGCCTCCAGCAGCACGCGGTAAAACCAAGCCGCCGCGCCGGTGTAATGGCTCCATCCGCCCCGCCCCAAATGCGCCGGATGCCCGTAGACGTCGGCCGCGAGGACGTGCGGCTCGGCTTTGTAAACGGCGTTGTCATGCGTCTCCGGCAGCAGCATCTCCAAAAGCTCAAGGCAGCGCCGCCTGTCTCCCGTTTTCAAAAACGCCATCGCCAGCCATATCGCCGCGTGGGTGTACTGCCCCCCGTTTTCCCGCACCCCCGGCACATACCCCTTAATATACCCCGGGTCCTTGTCCCCCCGCCCCGAAAACGGCGGCGCGAACAGCCGAATCAAGCCGGCCTCCTTATCCACAAGCCGCCCCGCCGCGCTTTCCAGCGCCGTCCCGACCTTCTCCCCCGGCACACGGCCGCCGAACAGCGCGGAAAAGCTCTGCGCAATCGAGTCAATCCGGCACTCCGCGTCGCTTTCCGAGCCCAAGGTCGTGCCGTCGTCATAATATCCGCGCAAAAACCACCCGCCGTCCCACGCCTCCGTGGCCGCCCGAATCAGCCCCTCCGCCCACGCCAAAAGACGGCCGGAGTTTTCCACATTTGATAAAGTTTTACACACCCCGGCAAACCGCTCGGCGGTATGCGCCGCGAACCACGTCAGCCAAACGCTCTCACCCCGCCCCTTATGCCCCACAAGGTTCATCCCGTCGTTCCAGTCGCCCGCGCCCATCAAGAGAAGCCCGTGCGCCCCCGCGCCGCGCTCCATCACCTTCTCAATCGCGCGAAGACAGTGCTCGTACACGCTTCCGCGCCGTTCCGTCACCGCCGCGCTCTCATAACGGTCGTCACTCCCCTCCTCCAGCGGCGGCGAGGAGAGATAGGGCGTCTCCATCGACAAAATCGTCGTATCCCCCGTGCGCTCCACATATTCCGCCACCGTATACGGCAGCCACAGCAAATCGTCCGAGCAGCGCGTACGCACGCCTTTGTTTGAAACCCCCCGCTCACAGTTGGCGGGATGCCACCAGTGCATGACGTCCCCCTCCTCATACTGGTGGGCGCAGGCCCGCAAAATTTGCGTCTTCGCGTGGCGCGGCTCGCTTCGCAGCGCGGCGCAGACGTCCTGAAGCTGGTCGCGGAACCCGTAAGCGCCGCCGCATTGGTATTGCGAGGCGCGGGCAAACAGGCGGGTCGCGATGACCTGATACAGCGCCCAGCCGTTCCCGTAATGGTCAAGCGCCGGCCGGCCGCTTTCAACCGAAACGGGCCGCACGGCCTTGTCCCAATACGCCCGTGTCCTCCGCAGGGCGTCCTCCGCCGCGTCCCATTGCGCCAGCGTTTTCAGCCGCGCCTCGCCCGGCCCGTTCCGCGCCGCGCCCATAACCAGCACAGCCCGCCCGTCCTTCATCGGAGACTGCGCGATGATAAAGGCTTGCGGCGCATACGCGGTGTTAAAGGGGTTTTCAATGCGGATAACGCCGTCCTCCCCGCGCCGCGCCGCGCACAGCCGCCCATCCCCCGGGGAAACGCCCATCACCGGGGTAATCTCAAATGAAAACCCCTCCGTGCCCGGCGCCTCTATCAGCGTCACCAGCGCGCTGCGGTCGGGCGGCACAAACTGCGTCGTCGTCACGCAAAGAGCCCCAGCCCGCTTCTCCCACCGCGCAAAGCCAAACCCATACGTCACCCCGCAGGCAAACCCGTCGTCCGAGGCAAAGGGGCTGACCGCCCCGCTTTCAGACGCCACCGTCAGCTTGATGCCGCCGTCAATGGCCAGCGGGTCGTTCGTCCACGGCGTGTATTTGTTCTCCCTCGCGTTTTGAAACGCGATATACCCCGCCCCCGTCTCGGTCACAAGCGCGGAAAAGTTGCGGTTTGCCAGCGTATGGCTCCACGCCAGCGGCGGCAGCTTGCCGCGAATGTCAAACGCGAACGAGCTGTCGGCGTTCCAACGGTATTCAACGTCTCTCCCGCCGCCTTCTCCGGGGGAAGCGGCGCGAAGCGCCGGTAAAAGCGTTTCCGTCCGGGCCGCGGCCTCCTCCGTAAGGAGCGCGGGCGGCTCCTCGCCTATCCTCACCGACGCGAACGCCCTCAGCAGCGCCGCCTGCCCGTTCGTCAGCGTTTCCGCGTCCACCGTATGCACGCCGCCCTTCCGCCCGGCGGTATTCTCGGCGCGGCAAGCCTTGAGCGTCTCCATCAGCAGCGTCTTGGCCGGACGGCGGTAGTCTCCCCCGTCTTGGAGCAAAACGGCGAGGTCGCACGCGTATCCGCACAGAGACAGCCAGCGGTGCTGACGCGCCGCGCGCGACGCCTTCTCCCAGCGAGCGCTGTCCACCGCCTCGGCGAGCAGCAGCGGCAAATCCCCCGAAATCCCCATCGCCCATAAGCCCGAAACGCCGCCAACCGGCGCGCGGCGGAGGGAGACGTCCGGGGCCGCCCGCATATCTTTCCCGCTTTCCGCCCGTTCTGCCTTCGGAAACGCCATCTTTGCCATCCATTCAAAGGCTTCCTCCCGCTCCGAGGGCGTCAGCCCCAACGCCAGCGCCGCCTCGTCCGGCAGCGGCGAACCGGTCGTCCGCTTGAGGGTGCGCCGCGCCGCCGCCAGCGCGTCCGCCGCCGCCGAAGCGTACGCCAAGGCAAACCGCAGCGACCGCTTCCCGCCCGGCTCGAGTTTCACCGGCACAGCCGCGTAGACGCAAGGGTCAATCGGCACCTCCGCGGGAGACGCCGGCCCCGGCGCGCCGCCCTTAGGCTCCCTGCCCCGCCCCACCGCCGTCTCCCGCGACGTTTCATAGCCCACACTCTCGTCGTCGCACACAAAGGCCAGCCACATCCCCCGCCGTCCGGCGCGCGGGCGCCGGCGGATGAAGCACGCGCCGTCCTCCGTCCTAGCGTCCAAAAAGAGCTTGCTGAACGCCGGATGGGCCGCATAATCCTCCGCCCTTTGCAGCACCGGCTCAAAATAGCAGGCAGCGATTCCCTCCGCCGCCGTCTTGCCGTCATTGCGCAGCGTCCAAACGCGCAGCTCCGCGTTTTCGTTTTCCGGCACCGATACGCTCAGCTCGCCCTGCACGCTTCCCGCCGCGCCGCGCCATACGGTATGCGTCCCGGTAAATGACGCCGAATCCGGCAAAAAGGCCATGCCGCCGAAATAAAACGCCATCCCCAGCGTCATCGCGTCCGTCCCGCACTGCGAGCGCGTCTCGCCGTTGTCGGCGCAGAGAACGGTGTAGGACGCGTTGCCCAAAAGTGACGCCTTGGGGCTGTCCGGGCGTATCCGTTCGATTTCCACCGAATAGTCCATCCCCTCGGCGCGTTTGGGTTTTTCCGGCACCTCCCGCCCCGCCGGCCCCACCACCGCCGCGCCCACCGGCACGCGTTCCTGCAGCAGCCCCGCGAACGCCCCCATCGCCGCGTTCCGCATGAAGCGCTTCTGCATCACATTCTCGCGCAAGGCGTTGCAAACGGCAAGGATGCTCATGCCCAAATGGTGGCTCATATAGCATCGCACCTGCGCGAACGGGGACGGCCCCCTCGCCGGGGTATAGTCCAACGCCTCAATCATCCCGTAAGTCCCCTCCGCCCCCAGCCTGTGCAGCCGCCGCAGATTGCGCACCGACGCGGAGGGATGGGTCAGCAGGGTCAGAAAAGAGGCGTACGGCGCGACGACGCGGTCGGCGCCCAGCCCACGCTTATACGCGAGCGCCTGAACCCCGTGCGCCTTATACTGGTAATTCAGCGAGCGGTCAAACGCGTAAAAGCAGCTCTCCGAAACGCCCCAAGGCCCGCCGCGCTTCGCCGCCTGCGCCCGCTGCGCGTAAACGGCGAAATCAAGCGATTCCTTCAGCAGGGAGTTCCGGTATGCCGGCAAAAGCAGATGGGGCATGAAATATTCAAACATCGTCCCCGTCCACGACGCCATCCCCTGATAGCGCCCCAGCGCCGTCTGCGCCCGCCCCAAATTTTGCCAGTGTTTTTTGTCCACCTCGCCCCGCGCCACCGCAATATAGCTCGTCTGCCGCGCCTCCGACGCCAGCAAATCATACACGCCCCCGTCCGCCCCCGGGTTATCCAATTCCACGCTGATGCGGAACAGCTTCCTTTTGTCGTCATACAACGGCCGGAAATCCATCCCATCCGCCAGCGCGCCCGCCCGCTCCGCCAGCTCCCGCGCCTTCATTGTCCATTGACCATTGTCCATTGTCCATTGCTCCCCCAACCCTTCCCGCAGGGCAATCAGGCACCCGCACAGGTTGCCGGAGTCCACCGAGGAGACACAGCGCGGCGGCAGCGGCTCCAGCGTGCGCGTGTCATACCAGTTGAGCAGATGCCCGTGCCACTTGGGAATGGCCTCAAGGGTTCGCAGCGTCGCCTCTATCATGGTCAGCGCTTTTTCCCTCGCGCACAGCCCCAAGTCCGCCGCCGCAACCGCGCAGAGCAGGGCAAGGCCGACATTGGTCGGCGAGGTGCGGTGCGCGGCGCCCGCCGCGGGCTGCTCCTGAAAATTGTCCGGGATGAGATAATGCTCCTCCGGCAGGGTCAAATCCTCAAAATACCGCCACATCAGCGCGGCTTGCCGCATCAAAAACGCGCGGTCGGCCCCGTCCAGCTTTTCCGCCGCGCGCCCCGTCCGGCTCACAGCGTACGCGACAAACGGCGACGCCGCCCAGCAAACGCCCAGCAGCCACCCCACGGCCGAGCGCGACAAACAGGCGGTGAACACGCCCCACGCCAGCCCCGGAAACATCTCCCTCGCGGTCTGCGCCGCGCCGGCAAAGACATTTTCCATCTCGGCGGAGGTTGTCCATTCCAGCAGCTTTCTCCGGCTCACGCAAACGCGCCAAAACGCGAGCGCCGCCGCCTGAGCCGAAACCACGGCGTTATACGGCAAAAAGGTCAGCAGCAGCAGCGTCTGGCTCGCCACCGCCGGCAAGCCGGTGATGATGGCCGCGTGCGTCCGCTTGGAAACCCGCCCGGGCTTGGCGGCCCGCTCCGCAAGGGAGAGCAGCAGATGCGAAGCCGTCGCCGTCAGCGCAACGGCCAAAATCACCCCGAACGCCCGCCCCGGCAGCAGCGTCCCCGCCGTCAGCGCCGCCAGCGCCGCAACCGGGGTCAAACTGCTCCTCAGCGGGTCAAAGAGCTTCCAGCGGGCCAACGGGGTAAGCTCCTTGCCAAACGCCCATTTCGCGGCCTGCCAGTCGCCTCTGATCCAGCGGTGCTGGCGCAGAAACCAAGCTCGCGCGGTGGACGGAAACCCGTCGGTCAGCTCCACATCCTCCATCAGCCCCGCCCGCAGAAACCCGCCCTCAAGCAAATCGTGCGAAAGCACGCGGTTTTCCGGCAGCCGCCCGTCCAAGCAGTCCAAATACACGCCGATGTCAAAAATGCCCTTGCCATGAAAGCTCCCCTGCCCGAACAAATCGTGATACACCTCGCCCGCCGTCCCGCTGTAAGGGTCCAGCCCCCCCTGACCCGCAAAGACGCGGGAAAACACGCTCCTCCCCGCGGCCTCCAAGTCCACAGCCATCCTCGGCGCGAGGACGCCGTGCCCGTCCGTCACGATCTTGCGTTTGGCGTCAACGGAGGGGCGGTTAAACGGGTGCAGCATCGCCCCCGCCATACGGCGGGCGGAGCCCGGCGTCAAAACGGTATCGCTGTCAAGCGTGATGAGAAGCCGCGTCCCGCGCAGCGCGGCCTTGTCCCCGGAGGCGACCTGCAAAGCGCTCTGCTTCCCGCGCAAAAAGCGGCACAGCTCCATCAGCGCCCCCCTCTTGCGCTCCCACGCCATAAAGGTTCTGTCCCGCACATTCCATTCCCGCCCTCGGGTAAACAGATAAAACCCGCCGCCGTATCTGCGGTTGAGGGCAAACACCGCCTGCTTCGCCGCGCCGAGGACGCGTTCGTCGGCGGGACGCGTTTTCTGCGTGCTGTCCGGCAAATCCGCCAGCAGCCCAAACAGCAGGTTTTCTCCCGCGTCGCGGTTGGCAAGACGGTAAGCCTCCAGCTTTTTGGCAAGCTCCGCGCCCTTCTGCCCCCCGGTCAGCAGCGCCGAGATAACGCAAAGGGTTTTCCCCTCCGCCGGAATCCCCTCCTTCAGCTCCAGCCTCGGCACGGGACGGCAGGGTACCCAGCGCGTCGCCACCGCGTCGCAGAGGTTTTTCGCCATCGCCGCCAGCGGCAGCAACAGCAACAGCCCCGCCCACAAACGCCCCGTCAGCGCCGCGCAAGCCGCGCCCGGCAAAAAGGTCAGCAGCGCCAACGCGCAAAAATACAGCCGCCCCGGAAGCTTAGACGGCTTGCGCCCCAGCGGCCTCTCCCAGAGATAATACCAAACCGCCCTCTCCTTTTCGCTCTCCCCCGCCAGAGAAAGCTCCAGCACCCTCTCCGCCGCGTCCGGCTCAGACAGCCCCGCCTTTTCCGCAAGCCGCGCAAGCCGCCGCCGGCACGCGCCCCGCGTCTCCTCGTCCGCCGCCAAATAGAGCGGGTCGCGACGCAGAATGGCCTCCAGCGCCCCGGCGTCCCGCAGCGTCTCGGTCAAATCGGCGTTAGACAAAAAGCGCAGCGCCGTAATCAGCCCGCCCACCGTCTCCGCATTGCGGCGGTGCGCCCCCTCCGCCGCCGCCGCGAACTCCTCCGTCCCCCGGTCGGGAACCCGCCCGGATTGTCTCAGCGCGAACGCCCGCGCCTCCGCCGTAAACGGGCTGTCGCCCGACGTCCTCGCGTACGCGTCGAAAATCCCGTTGATCTCGCGGCAGCTCTGCGCGACGCGGGCAATCACCGCCGCGCGCAGCATCGGGACAAACAGCCACAGCTCCCGCTCAAAAAGGGGCCGCTCCGCTTGACTCTCCCTCAAAAACCGGCCGATTCGCTCCTCCGTGGTTTCGCCGCCCTGCCCCGCCAGCGCCTGCGCCAGCCTGTAAACCGCCGGAAGCCCGCCCTCCGCCGGGAGCGACCGCGCGCCCTTCAGCGCCGCCCGCGCTTCCTCCCCCTCGCGGCGGCACAGATAGCGGTTGTCAAGCAGCCATTCCGCCTCCTTGGGCAGCAAACGGCTTTTCCGGCTCCACGCCGCCGCCCGCGCCGCCGTCCGCTCAATCACCTGTATGTCGCGTCGCAAACGCCGCGCCGCCCCGCGGCCTGATGTAAACCCTCTCATAAACACCCTCCGCCCGGCGTCCCGCCGCCCCCATTCTCGCCCCTCAGTATACCCCAAACCCCACCCCTTCATGCCCCACACCCCCCGTACCCCCCGCAGCCCCATCACTATCAACTATCCACTATCAACTGTCAACTACTC
>Ga0099364_10001571_pt1 | contig 37261 bp, 34 predicted proteins | sample TergutTh196P3_FD_73070 | JGI IMG/M metagenome (GOLD analysis project Ga0099364, IMG submission 73070) | Microcerotermes parvus P3 segment gut microbial communities from Pointe-Noire, Republic of the Congo - Th196 P3 | ecosystem: Host-associated > Arthropoda: Insects > Digestive system > Gut ... | reverse complement strand
TGGGCGTGCCTGCCCATGATGAGCGGGACTTTGTTTTTGCGCGGAAATATGGCCTTCCGATCAAAGTCGTCATCCAGCCGCCGGGCCTCCATCTGCATGAAGCGACAATGGAAAACGCTTATGTGGACGACGGGATCATGGACAATTCAGGACAGTTCAACGGCATACCCAACGAAGAAGGGAAAAAGCAGATTGTGGACTGGCTGGAACAAAGGGGCCTGGCAGAAAATCGCGTGAATTTCCGTTTGCGGGACTGGCTGATTTCCCGGCAACGATACTGGGGCGCGCCGATTCCCATTGTCTATTGTCCCGATTGTGGCCCTCAGCCTGTCCCGGAGGATCAGCTTCCGGTGAAGCTGCCCCTGGATGTGGAGTTCAGGCCGACCGGGGAATCTCCGTTAAACCATTATCCGGCTTTCTACGAAACAACCTGCCCCGTATGCGACGCCAAAGCCAGACGGGAAACCGATACGATGGACACCTTCGTATGCTCTTCCTGGTACTATCTGCGTTTTGCCGATCCCCATAACGAAGCGGAAGCTTTCGGACGCGCGAAGACCGATTACTGGATGAACGTAGACCAATACATCGGCGGCGTGGAGCATGCCATCCTTCACCTCATGTATGCCCGCTTTTTTGTGAAAGCCTTACGCGATCTCGGATTTGTGAGCTGTGACGAACCCTTTCAAAATCTGCTGACCCAAGGCATGGTGCTGATGGATGGTTCTAAAATGTCAAAATCCAAAGGCAATACGGTAAGCCCCGAAGACATCATTAATACATTCGGCGCCGACACTGTCCGCCTCTTTGTTCTGTTTGCCGCGCCGCCGGACAGGGACCTGGAATGGAGCGAACAGGGCGTGGAAGGCTCTTACCGTTTCCTCAACAGGCTTTGGCGTATCGTATACCTGACTCTCCGGAACTGCCCTGCGCTTAAGGAAGCGGCGCCCGTCGGGAATGTAAGCGAACTGCCGCAAAGGGAACGCGACATTCTGTACATGCTCCATAAAACCATTAAGAAAGTAACGGAAGATATAGAAAACCGTTTCAATTTCAACACAGCGGTCAGCGCGATTATGGAACTGGTCAATGCGTTGTACCAGTATAAAGATAGCGGGGAGATCCTGCCGTCCGTAATGCGGATCTGCCTGGAAAACCTGATCCTTCTGACGGCGCCCTTTGCTCCTCATATAACGGAGGAATTGTGGACAGAAATGGGCTATGAAACCAGCGTCCACCGGGAACCCTGGCCGGTCTGGCAGGAGGAAGCCCTGGTACGCGAAGAAATCGAGGTGGTCTTTCAGGTCAACGGCAAACTGAGAGGCCGGCTTACAGTGCCTTCCCTGATGGAGCAAGACGAAGTCGAAGAAACGATTCTCTCCATGGACAGGGCGAAAGAAGCCATTGGCGGCAGGCAAGTCCTCAAGATCATCAGCGTACCGGGTAAGCTGGTCAATATCGTGGTAAAATAAGCAGTCAACGGAGGCGCCCCATGAATAGTCAACCGGAAGACCTTAGTATATCCCGGCAGGAGCCGACGTCGATTTGGAACCTGTCCTTTATTACTCTGTTTTTCACGAATATGGCTTTCAATATGGGGCAGTTGATGAGCAATTCCCTGCTGGCGGTCTACGCGAACTCCTTCGGCGCGACAGAGACCCAAATCGGCCTGGTCATCAGTACGTTCGCCCTGGCTTCCATTTCTTTTCGCTTTATCTCCGCGCCAGTCATGGATACCTACAACCGGAAATATATCGTTGTTTTCTCCACCCTCATGCTGGCGATTGCGTTCTGGGGATTCAGCATATCCAAAAGCGTCCCTATGCTGATCGCCTTCCGCCTGGTGCAAGGCTGCGGCATGGCGTTTGGCAACGCCTGCTGCCTGGCTATGGTTGCCGATATGCTCCCCAAGGATAAATACTCCAGCGGAATCGGATACTATTCCCTGGCACAGGTGATCTCCTCGGCAATCGGACCTTCTATCGGCCTTTGGCTGGTGGAGATGACCGGCTTCGGCATGACCTTCACCATCAACGCGGGCATCATGCTCCTCGCCGCTTTTCTTGCTTTTCAGATCAAGCTCGATTTTAAGCAAGGTAAAAAGCTTGTATTAAAGTTTGACAATATTATCGCGAAAGAAGGCCTGTTACCTTCATGTATATTGCTTTTTCTGCTTGCCGGCGGCTCAGCTGGTTCCTTTCTGATCGTGTACGCCGCCAGCCGGGGCGTAACTGCCTACATTGGTTTCTACTTTACCGTTAGCGCGCTTACCATGCTGATCACCCGGCCGCTTATCGGAAGGCTGACGGATAAAATCGGTCTGGTCTATGTGTGTATACCCGCTTTGTTTAGCAATATTATCGCCTTTATCATCATCAGCAACTCCAGCGCCCTCTGGAGCTTCTTCCTTGCTTCCTTTATCGGCGCCTTCGGATTGGGCGCCTGCCAACCGGCCTTCCAGGCCCTAAGCATGAAATCGGTTCCGAAAGAGAGGCGGGGCGCCGCCAGCAGCACAAACTTTATCGGGATGGACATCGGTTCTATGATTGGTCCTATGCTTGCCGGAACCTTAGCCCAATCCTTCGGCTATGTCAGCATGTGGCGCATTATGACAATCCCTTTATTTATGGCCATCCTGCTCCTCTTCCTCACGAGAAAAAAAGTTATGCAGATTGAAGAAGACTTTGTGAAAAACCAGGCATAATTCGCTTACCACTAGTCTTTTCCTTTTTCGACTTTCCGATTACCTTTTCTTTTTCTCATGGTGGATGACTTCTTTGCTGATGACTTCGGTTGCCGCTTTCACGACGCTTTCCCGTATTTCTCCGGAACCGCCCATTAAGGTTCCCGCTAGAAACGCCGTTCCCAAGGCGATATACGGGTGCTTCACCATGTATTCCTTCAGGGAAAGGCTCTCCGCTTGCCCGGAAAGGCGTTCCTTAGCCGAACGCAGCGCTTCACCGGTTTGCTCCAGGTTTACTTGAGGTTCTTTCTGCTGATCCATAAGAAAACCACTCCTCCCGCGATTACTAGGATAGAGGCTGTTAATCCCGCTACTACAGGTCCGATCAGAAGAGAAACGGCGGTGAAGCAGGTCCAGGCTAACAAAAGCAGCCCTGCGGCTAATAACAAAAGGGCCATAAGAAACCAGCCCAGACCCATAATCGTCTTTGCCGCATTCAGTTTAAACAGGGCAAGCTCTTTTTCCACAATTTCAAGAACGGTGAGAAAATAGGCTGTGATTTTCTCAACGGCTGTTTCTTCTTTTTTGTTTTCTTCTTGCTTCTCCTGCATCATTTGCCGTTCATCCTGCGACTGGTCAGATAACCGGCTCCAAACGCCGCCAACAGCATAGGAACAGGGTTTTCCTCCATTTGTCTGCTCAAGAACGCGGTGAGTCTCTCCGTTCCCGGGCTCAGGGTTTCTTTCGTTTGCTCAGCAGCCGAGTGAAGCATTTCCACAAGCTCTTCAAACGGTTTGAAACTACCATGCTCCTCGTCTTCCGGTGCGCCGGGCCTGATTTCAACCAGGGAATCCCGTAATATCTTGTTTTCCGCCCGAAGGTTTTCCAATTCATTCATCAAAGCGTCATCCAATGTGGCTCACCCCCCAAAGCGTATTGATTTGTTCAAGGCTCTGTGCCTACACTATATCATACAACCATAGCACTATACCATAGAACCGTGCCATTATACGTCGAAACTCCCACTTCAGCCTTTCCCATTCAGTGCCGACTATGGTGGCGGGCGGAGCATTTGCCCGCCACCTACTGAGTCGGCACTGAACGCTAAACTTCAGCCTTTTTGTAAGGGCGCCCGGAATAAAGCCAGTACGGCGTCCTTTGCCTTGTCCGGCGCAATCGCCCAAGCGCCACCGCCGGGAAGCGCAAAATAGCCTTCCCAATGTATATGCAGGGCGTCCAGCGCTTCAGCGACCAACTCCGGGTGCAGGCCGGAGTCCGGATCCCATTGGAGCGAGACAACGTCAACATCCTTGAGCAGACACAGCTCTTTCAATTCTTCCGCTTTGCCCGGCTCGACTATGGCTGTGCTTCCTTCCCCATCCGCTTTATAAAACCATGTATTGCAGGAAGCGATGTGCAAACGCTGCTCAGGATCCCGCTCCGCATGCGCCAGAATCATATCGCCCATCAAAGAGATGCCGTACAAGCCTCCCGGCGCTTCGCCTTTTTTACCAACTAAGGTTCCCGGCTCATCGTCAAAGGTGGAGCGAACCCGGAAAGGCCGGTCAAATTGGATCGCCGCGCTCACCGCACGGGGATGGACTACCTTGGCGCCTGTCATGGCCAATACATACATCGGTGAGAAATCAATCGAACTCAGAAAAGGCGCCGAAGGGACAAGGCGAGGATCGGTAAAGGCTATACCGGGCACATCCGTATAAATCTCGACGCCATCCGCCTCCAAAGCGCCGCCCAGGACGATCGCGGTGATATCGCTGCCGCCCCTGCCCAAGGTAACCAGGTCCATCTTGTCACTGTAGCCCTGAAACCCGGTAACAACCGCCACAGACCCTCCGGCAATTACCTCTTTAATATATGAAGCGTCTACATCCTGGACAATTCCGTCTGTAAAGTGATCGTCTGTATGTATCCCGGCTTGCAGCCCGGTTATGGGAATCGCCGGATAGCCGCATGTCCTGAGATCCTCCGCCACCAGGCAAGCCGCGATGATTTCACCGCATCCGGCCAGCAGATCTTTCGTTCTGGCAGAGGGGCGCGGGGATACGTCGCTGAGCATATCCAAGAAAGTATCTGTAGCGTAAGGATCGCCCCGCCGGCCCATAGCGGATACCACGACGACAACGTCATTTCCCGCGTTTTTTTCATCCATGATTTTTTTCAGTACCTGCTGCCTTCGCTCTTTTGTACTGACGGAAGTCCCGCCAAATTTCTTCACGATCAATGCCATCGGCTTATCTCCAATCCTATCGGCAGCCGGAACGCTACTGGCCACCGAAAATGTCCATGCCTGGTGGACATGTGTCCTCTCTAAGCGGACGATTCCCTGTAGTATCTTCAAGATTATACGCTATTTCACTCAATTGTCAATAAGCACTTCAAGGACTTTGCACTTCAAGGACTTGAGCACTTCAAGGATAAAGACTGGTTACAGTTCAGTGCCGACTCAGTAGGTGGCGGGCGGACATGTTTGCCCAGGCTACGGTAGGAACATGAAGTCGTGAAACACAGGCTTGGCAGCCAATGAAGCCGTAGAAGCACCCGTGAGGGGGTTCAGGCGAAGGTCCTTCAAGGAGGCTGGCGGGTGATACATCGGAAGGACGTTGAGCCGTTAGGCTACATAATCAGAAAGCCTGATGTTGATCACGAATGTGACGTGTAGCCGGGCAAATGTGTCGGCGCCTCCATAGTCAGCACTGAACTGTAACTAAAGACCGGATCAGGCCCTTAGGCGATCCGGTCTTTTATCATGCTTTGATATGAGCGAGGCTGTTCGGCGTCTGACGCACCGGCGGCGGGCGGTTCAACTGCTCGGCGCCTGACGCGGCGCGCGGCAAGCGGCGCGCGGCGGGCGGCAGCCCACGTTAGTCGTCTTCAAATACCAGTTCCGGTTCCGGCTCTATCGTTTCCCCAGCGGCAAGGGCGGCGGCTATGCGTTCCTCCCGCCTTTTCTTATTGAAGTCCGCATATTCCTGGGCCTTTTCTTCCGTCATTTTGTAGCCGAACAAATAGATGAGGAATCCACAGGCATAGGTGAAAGCGGGCAACAAACCGATAAACATCGTCATAATCTCCGGATTCGCCATCGTTTGCGTAGCCGGGTTATAGCCGGATTGTGACAAAACGATGGCTGAGAATGGCGCCCCAAACACCGAGGCGATCCGGGGGACCATGTTGTTCATGGACATGACGAAGGCTTTCATATCCTTGCCGGTCTTCCATTCCTGGTATTCGGCGGCGTCCAGGTACAGATTGATACCCCAGATCGTAAAGAGGATAAACTGTACCTGCAGGCAGGAAACCAGCACCACTTTCGCGACGAAATTCTGATGGGTGAGGAAAGCGATGCCGATATTCAGGAACACGCCTATCGCGAAGGATATCAGCGCTGAGTTTCGTTTACCTAGCTTTTGGGCAACCGGCCGCATCAGCGTTGCCGCGATAGAGGCGATGAACAGGGATATGGTCCCCGATACGGCCAGCAGGGAGAAGTTTCCGATCGAGTACCGGAAGAAATAGGTATTGAGGGGGGCGACCATGTTGTCGTCCACGGAGATGGTTATGCCCGCCAGAAATATGATCAGAAAGTGGGGGTTGGTAAAGGTGGTTTTCCACAGTTCCCATACCTTGACGCTGCCGCCTGCCGTGGGCGCCTTGAAATCAGGGTCAAACTGATCGTACTTCTTACTCAGGAAAAACATGGTTATGTTGGGGATGAGATACACGAAGCCATAACCGATGGCCATCAGCCGGTAGCCGTTAAAGCCGTGTTCTGTGGAGTATTGGATCAGCGGGGCGGTGATCATCGCCGTGAATATGCCGGCAAAGCGGGTCCCCATCTGCATCCGCGCGCTGAGCAACAGGCGGGTTGCGCCGTCGGCGCCGGCAACTTTCGTCAGGATCCCGTTGTTGGAAAGCTGCAAGGTCTGCCAGCCAAAGCCGCTTATGCCATAACAAGCGGCGATTACGATGATATTGACCAGTTCTGAGGCTACGAAACCGGAGAAAATAGTGACGTAGCAGACAAAGATCAATATGGGGCTAAAAAAGATCCAAGGCCGGTACTGGCCCCAGCGGGTATTGGTTCTCTGGACAATGGTCCCGGTGATCAGCGTAAAGGCCCAGTCGGATACGTTGCAACCGGTCAATACGATCCCCAGGGTAACCAGACTCATACCCATGTAGTCCGATACGTAGAAGGACAAATACTGCAACACCAATAAGGGACCAAAACCTTGACCAAACATAACCGCGAAAAACAACCAGGGCATATACCTTTTCATTGCTTCACCTGAAGCCGAACCAGCCAGAGGAGCCTGTGCAATACTCATGATCATCTCCCTTTCGTCCTTAGATTTTGCCACCAATCCGGGCAACCGCGGCTTTTTCTTTTCTGATTCGCTAGACTCGTTCCCATTTTAAAGCTCTGAAACGGGCTGCTTCCCGCAACCCCATACGACACAGTTCCGGCTATCGTTCGTCCGGCTCCTTATGCAAATCCTGTAAAGCTTACCTATCACCTCCCGGGGCTACGCCGCTTCAGGTTATGGGCGCAGCTTATTCTGGGGTACCGCATGGCAACATCATTCCAATAGCCAAGAAAAAGCCCCAAAATGATCTATTTTGGAGCTTCAGAAAATATTACTCGTCCGGAAAGTCTTTATTCTTTAAAAAGGGCGGCAGATCCTCGTTCTGCCTGGCAATGCCGCTTACCGACCGAAGGGGGGAATTCTGGCTACGCGTATTCTTGTCAAACACATCCTCCAGCTCGATCGCGCTTATCTCGCCAGTCCTTGGCTTCACCTGCGTCCTACTCGGCTGCATACCCGGTCCTTTGACATCCTTCCGGTTCTTACTGGGACCAAAGTCGGTAGCGATCACCGTTATCCGGATATTATCCCCCAGGCTCTCATCGATAGCCTGTCCCCAGAATACCTCCGCTTCCGGATCCGCGGCTTCGGTAATCAGGTTCGCGGCTTCATTCACTTCGGTTAAGGTGATATTGGCGTCGCCGGTCACGCTCAGCAGCACTTTCTTAGCGCCGTCGATCGGGATCTCCAGCAAGGGGCTGGAGATAGCCGCTTGCGCCGCCTGGGTCGCCCGTTTTTCGCCATTGGCTTCTCCGATTCCCATCAACGCCGCGCCGCCGTCCTTCATGACTGTACTGATATCGGCAAAATCCAGATTCACGTCGCCCGGTAAAGTCACCAGGCCCGTGATACTCTGCACGCCTTGCATTAACACTTCGTCCGCCATCAGGAAAGCCTCGGTCATGGTGGTGTTTTTATCCACGATCTGAAGAAGCTTCTCATTGGGGATTGTGATCAAAGCGTCCACATGCTCCCGCAGTTTTTCTATCCCTTCGTCTGCCTGACGGGTTCTCTTTCTCCCTTCAAACAGAAACGGACGGGTTACGATGCCGACCGTCAGGACGCCCTGCTCCTTCGCAATTTGCGCAATAATCGGCGCCGCTCCCGTTCCGGTGCCGCCGCCCATGCCCGCTGTCACAAACAGCATATCGCTCCCTTTGATCATCGCGGAGATATCGTCCCGGCTTTCTTCGGCCGCCTTTTCGCCTATATCCGGCCTGCCGCCGGCGCCAAGGTTTCTGGTCAATTTGGGCCCCAACTGGACGCAATAATCTGCAGGCGAATGCTCCAGCGCCTGACCGTCTGTATTTAAAGCGACGAACTCGACGCCTTTCAGCCCACAGGCAATCATACGCTTGATGGCGTTGCCTCCTCCGCCGCCGACGCCCATTACCTTGATGATTTCACGCCTCGTGTTATTCTCAATCTCAAACTCCAATGCCAAAGTAATCCCCCGCTTCCTCCAGGATTTCTCCGATTTTCAATGGTTCCCATCCGCGTCGCGTTAATCTTATAACATTCCACAATCGACCGGGATAATCCTCCTGATCACAGAATATATTTGGCATTCTCACCCGCTGTAGCGGCAATCCCTTACTGGGGCCTGATCCACTTCAGGGTGATCTGCGTATCGTAGCGTATGTCCACATATTGCAGGGTATTCGCGTTATATCTCTCCGCATTTTTAATCAACAGTTCCTCATAGCTTTTAAGCTTTCTGTCCAGATCCTCCGGCTGTCCGAAGAGTACCGGCAATCCGTCTCTGTTGATCAGCGCCAGCTTTTCCGCGGAGGGCGCGTCAAACTCCGTAATGCCTTCCAGAAAAAAGGGATCCAGTTGTTGAATCAGGTCCAAGGCAGCCCTGACGCCTTTATCCTCCGAACGCTCGCCCGGTAAAAGCTGTATCGCTTCGCTGCTACAGCGGATACGGGGCAGTCCCCAGCTTTCCGCTGTGATGGCGGCAACCTCCAGCAAGCAGTATCCATTTTCATCCATCACCAGATATCGCTCGCCGGCGTTGATGAGAGCCAGCGGCGTCCGCTCGGTGACGCGGATCTCCACCTTGTTCGGAAAGACGCGGGATAGTTCGACCTCCCTGATATAGGGGAGCGACAGGAGATGCACAGCCGCTTTCGTCCTGGAAACCTTTAGCAGGTTTGTTCCTATTCGCAGGCCGGAAGCCGCGATAATCTCGTCTCTGCTGACCACTGTGTTTCCGGTAATCCGTATTTCCGACAGATCGAAAAAGGTAGAATTGGCAAAGGTATAGCCGCCAAAACCGGCCAGACAGATCAAGAACAGCCAGACGACGGTAAAGAAAACCCGCTTTAGCCGGCGCAGCCTGAGCCTGTACATGAAGCTTGTCTGGTTGCGCGTTACCATGTCAGCTCACTCCCGGATGTCCTCGCAGTCGGTACTATCATTATGATAATTTATCCTTTCCCATTTGTCCAGTAGTTTGCGCCGGCTGTCGCAGAAATCAATTCCAAATTACGATTTCGCTTTCCAGCATAACGCCGGATTTCTCCCGGACAACCTGTCTGGCAATATCCATAAGTTGCTTGACGTCTTCCGCCTTTGCGCCGCCCAGGTTGACGATAAAGTTGGCGTGTTTGGGCGATATTTGCGCATTCCCGATCCGCAGGCCCTTCAGTCCGGCTTGATCGATATAGCGGCCCGCGCCTTCACCGGCAGGGTTCCGAAATACGCTGCCGCCGCTTGGCAGCTCCAGTGGCTGCTTCTGCCTGCGGGAAGCCAGGTATTCCCGGATCAAGGCCAGGCTTTCCTCCCGCTTCCCCTGACTCAGCCTCAGAACCGCGCTGAGAATCAACAGCCCGGCGGAGCGAAGATTGCTGCTGCGATAGCCGAATGCCGCCTCCGCAGAATCGATCTTCCGGATATTCGCCCCGGCGTCCATTACCCGGACGAATTGGATCAAATCCGAGATTTGCCCGCCGAAGGCGCCGGCGTTCATTGCCACAGCGCCGCCAAGGGACCCGGGTATACCGGCGGCAAACTCCAAGCCTTGATAGCCTTGCTGCGCGGCGCGTTCCGCCAGCCATGCCAGTGACAGTCCCGCGCCTGCCCGTAGAAGTACGCCGGAGGCGTTGTCCGGCGACCATTCCAGCGTGTTGAGCTTACCGGTCTGGATAACCAGTTCCTCCAGGCCTTCATCGGCTGCCAGCAGATTCGTGCCGGCGCCCAGAAAGCGGAGGGGGTAGCCAAAGTTGGCGCAATACCGCAGCAAAGTGGCTGTTTTTTCTTCCTCCTCCGGCCAAACCATCAATCTGGCGGGGCCGCCGATTCGCCAGGAAGTAAACTCCGCAAGGGGCGCCATAGCCTGCCATGCGCCTATCCTGTTTTCTTCTATCCACTCTTCCAATTGCAGCCAATTCATGGGTTTCCCTTTGCCTTTGCTTTCCTAATATGTATCCCTCTGTATCGCATCATTTTCGGGATGCATCTTGTAACTGATGAAGCAGCATTTCCCCGGCTTTCCTTATATTTCCGGCGCCCAAAGTCAGAACCAGATCCCCCCGGGTTAGCATCGCTTCGGCTAGGTTGCAGGCTTCTTCGAAATCTGCAGCCATTTTCGGCGCTTTGCCCCGATTCTTTGTCACTTCAGCCGCGATCAAACCTGCGTCCACACCGGCTATGGGGTCTTCTCCCGCGCTATAGACAGGCAGCAGGATCAGCTCGTCCGCGCCGGCGAAAGCCCTGCCGAAGCCTTCCGTCAAGAGCCTGGTTCTGGTAAAGCGATGAGGCTGAAACAGCACGATGATGCGCCGGGCGCCAATTTGCCCTATCGCTTCCAGCGTCGTGCGGATCTCGGTGGGATGATGGCCGTAATCATCATATATCTTCACTTCCTCCGCTTCTCCTATGAACTCCAAACGTCGTTGCGCGCCGCTATACTCCTCCAGCACCCGAATCATTTCACTGAAGGACAGGCCGCATTCCGCGGCTGCCGCCATAGCGCCCAAGGCATTCTGCAAATTATGTCCGCCAAGAACCTGCAAGTTCAGCCTGCCTACCGGTTCTCCACGCCAGAGTATCTCCGCACACGCTTTGCCCCCGCTAAATTGGATCCCCCTTGCCCGCAGATCCGCCTCAGGCGCTATACCATACGTGATGATCCGGTCATGACAGATGGCGGTTCTGAGACGGCTAATGCCGGGATCATCCAAACAAAGGATCGCTTTGCCCGTCTCCGGAACCTTGTTGATAAAGCGAACAAAGGCTTCGTCAATTTTGTCCCTGCTCCCATAGTAATCCAAGTGATCGTCTTCCACATTGGTTACCAGGGCTATTTCAGGCGCCAGTTCCAAAAAGGAACCGTCCGACTCATCCGCCTCGGCTACCAGATATTCGCCGGCGCCCCATTTTCCGTTTGTCTGCAGATTCCCGATATAGGCGCCGATAAAGAAAGCCGGCATTCTCCCGCCTCTTTCCAGCAGCAGCGCAATCATCGCGCTTGTGGTCGTCTTTCCGTGCGCGCCCGCTACGGCAATTCCTTTTTTATGCGCCATGAGTTTCGCCAGGCAGCTGCCCCTGTGTATCACCGGGATGCCTTTCGCTTCGGCGGCCGCCAACTCCGGGTTATCCTTCCGTATGGCGCTGGAAACCACGACAGCCTCCAGATCGTCTGTGACATAGGCCGGATCATGCTTTCCGATATGGATCAACGCGCCCAGTTCGGATAACCTGTCGGTCAAAGGGGATGACACGAGATCCGAACCGCTCACCGGATTCCCCAATTCCAGCCAGGCTTTCGCGATGCCGCTCATCCCAATTCCGCCTATTCCGATAAAATGCCACTTACTCTCTGTTTTCGCCACGTTGCCCGTTCCTTCCTAATCCTTATCACGATACGGCTCATTCCGGCATAACTTCCGCCAGTATATCCAGTATGTCGTCCAGCGCGCGCCCGAATGAGGCGCTATAGCTGCACTTCGCCATCTCCCTGCGTTTCCCCTCATCCGCAAGGATATCCTCCAGCGCCGCAAGCAGTACGGGACCGGTCAGCTTCTGGTCCTCCACCACCATCGCCCCGCCTTTATCCGAAAGGCTGGCTGCGTTGTGGGCTTGATGGTTTTCCGCCGCGTGGGGAAGAGGGATCAGTATTGCCGGCAAGCCGCAGAGCGTAATCTCGCTCAGCGTAGAGGCGCCGGCCCTTCCTACAAAGAGATGCGAGACGGCATAAGCAAGATCCATCCTGTCGATATAGGGCAACATCCGGATATTGCTGTTCTCCCCGGCGTCGATTTCCCATTCCACACCCGCTGCTTTCAACGATTCCGCTATTTGCGGATAATCCCGTTGTCCGGTAGCGAACAGGATTTGTACGTCCGGTCTTTGGTACAGCTTTCTCATCACATGCAGCATCGCCCGGTTAATTCGCGCCGCACCCTGAGACCCGCCCATGACAAGAATGGTTTTTTTGCCCGGCGCCAGTTGAAAGAAAGCCTGTGCTTCCTCTTTATCCGCAATGGCGATGGACGCTCTTACCGGCAGTCCTGTTACCCTGACTTTTTTCCTGCAGAAAGAGGGAAAATGCTTCTCCGCATCATCGAAACTGGTCATGATCCATTTAGCCCAAACAGAAATCAGGCGGTTGGTCAGCCCGGGCAGGGCGTTGGAGTCGTGCAGATAGATCGGGATGTGCTTTTGCGCCGCCGCCAATCCCACCGGAAGGCAGACGAAGCCGCCTGTGCCGATCATGGCGTCCGGTTTGAACGCGTCCAGCAATGCCCGCGCTTCCTTTCTGCCTTCGCTGTCGATCTTCAGCGCATGCGCCAGGGTTTTGATTTTTCTGCCCTGCCAGCCTTCAGCGGAGATGCCCCAGAAAGGATAGCCGGAATCCGGAACAATCCTGCTCTCCATACCGCCCTTGGCGCCGATGTAACGAATCTCTGTCTCCGGCCAGCGCTGCCGGAGACCGTCGGCTATAGCCAGTGCCGGATAGATGTGTCCGCCGGTCCCGCCGCCGGTGACGACCAGTTTTACACTCACCAAAGCTCACACTCCCTGACCAGAAGTTCGTCGCAAACCATCGGCTTATCATAGGCTCGATAGGTTCATTCGTCCCGACGCCGGAAGCGGGATATATTCAGCAACACGCCTACCGATCCCATGGACATCAGTAAAGAAGAACCGCCGTAGCTGATAAAGGGCAGCGTAATGCCGGTTACCGGTATCGTTCCGGTTACCACGCCGATATTGATCGCCGCCTGCAATACCAGGCTTGTGGTAATGCCCACCGCCAACAGACTGCCGAAAAGAACCGGACAGCGGATCGCAATCCGATAGCCCCGCCAGGCCAATACACAAAATAAGATGACAATACATCCGGCGCCAATGAAGCCCAGTTCTTCCCCTGCGACGGAGAAGATGAAGTCGGTGTTCTGCGCAGGCAGGAAACCCAGTTTCTGCCGGCTTCCGCCAAATCCAACACCGATGAGGCCGCCGGAACCCAAGGCATAAAAAGAATTGATTACTTGATAACCGGTTCTTACCGGATCCGCCCAGGGGTCGAGAAATCCTTGAATGCGGAGCATCTGGTATTCGTTGGACAGGATGATCATCGCGACGCCTGCGCCGCAGGCTAACAGTGCGCCTATCCCATACAGGATATGCAATCCCGCAGCGAATAGAATGCCTATCCCGATGCAAGCCAGCGTTACGGTTGCGCCCAAGTCCGGTTCATTATATACCAGGAACAAGACGATTCCCATCATGGCGATCACACGGCCAAGCGTACCGGTCAGATCGTTCGGATCTGCCTTTCTTTCACTTAAGGCGTCCGCAAAATAAAGCGAAAGGGTAAATTTCGCGATTTCCGAAGGCTGCAGGTTAAAGGGGCCAAGAGGGATCCAACGGTAGACCTCCTTCGACGGATCGAAGACGAAAACCAGCGCGAGCAATACAATGGTAGACCAAATGGCAACCTTTGAAAAGAGACGATAAATCCGATAGTCCAAGTTCATTGCGCAAAGCATGATCACAAGGCCGATGCCGGCGAAAGCGCCCTGGCGTTTAAAGAATTCATAGGGATCGCTGGAAATCGTCTCATAGTAGCTGGCGCTGAATACGAGGATTACGCCGAAGCCGACCAGAAATACCGTGATGAATAACAACCAAATATCCGGCGCGCCTTTTGTCAAGGCGATCGTCTGCAAAGAGGCCGCCGTTTCCCCTCGTTTTCTGGCCGGAGACACAGTAGATTTCATATAGACGATATTATTCTTTTTCGCCATTGTGCCCCCCTTCTCCATCCCGATACGCGGAAGGCGTGAGCGACCTGACGGCTTCCTTGAAAGCCCTCCCCCGCTCCTCATAGCTGCCGAACATGTCCAGGCTGGAGCAGGCGGGTGATAAGAGGACCAGGTCCCCCGGTTTGGCTTGCGCGTGACAGGCTTCCACCGCCTCCTCTATGCTGCCGACCATCTGAAAATGCGAAAAGCCGCATGTCTGCAAGGCTTCCTTTATCCTGTTCCTGTCCTTGCCCAGCAAAGCCGCAAACCGGCCTTTTTTAACAAATGTTTCCGCTACCCCGTCGAACGGCACACCCTTCCCGTCCCCGCCCGCAATGAGCAGGATCGGCCGGTCATAGGCGTCCATCGCTTTGATCGCCGAGTCCGGATTCGTGGCTTTGGAGTCGTTTACATAGAGAACGCCTTCATATTCTCCCAGTTCCTCGATGCGGTGTTCGATCGCCCGAAAGGAGGCGGCGCTTCGCCGCAGCGTCCCGGGCGCAATGCCCAGCGCCAGGCCCGCGGATAAAGCAGCCAATAGATTTTCCAGATTATGCTTTCCCGGCAGGGCAAATTCACGGACCGGCCTAATCCGGATCATCCCGCCGCCCTCAGCGGATCGCGAAGGATAGGCGACCCAGCCTTCCCGATCTATATATACGCCGCCCTCAGGCTCTTCTTTTCGGCTAAACCACCATAGCGCCGGACCCTGCACGCGCATTCCCCCGGGCAAATAGGCTTTCCCTTCGCGCAGGCGCCGGTTTCCTTCCTCCCTGAGCAGGAGGTCGTCATAATTCAGGATCAGCCGATCTTCCGGTCCTTGAAACGCCGCGATCCTCCACTTGGATTCGACGTAATGATCGAAGCTTTGGTGCCAGTCCAGATGATCCGGCGAAAGATTAAGAATCATCGCAATCTTCGGCGCCGTGGACAGGATGCCGGCTAACTGGAAGCTGGAGAGTTCCAGCAGGGCCCAGTCCGTCTCTTTCATTGCCGGGGCGGCCTGGATAAAGGGGGTACCGATATTGCCCCCCATAAAGAAAGCGAGGCCTGCGTCGTCCATGATTTGCCCGATAAGGCTGGTTACCGTGGTTTTGCCATTGCTGCCGGTAACGCCTATCACCTGCGGGCGGCGTATCTGCCAGCCCAGTTCGATTTCATTGGTCACGGGGATGCCCTGTTCCGCCGCTTGCCGCAGCGCCGGAAGCGTTAGCGGTACGCCGGGGCTGGCAATCACATACGCGGCGCCCCATCCCTCGACATTTGGCTCTGCGCCCAGCTCCAGGGTAAGCCCGCGGCTTTCCAATGCCGTCAATTCCTTTTGGCTATCCTCAGCAAAGGCTTCAAAGGGCTTCCGATCATTCAGACATAGCTCCGCCCCCTGGCTCAGCAACCAATTCGAAGCAGCCAGGCCGCTTTTTCCCGCACCGATCAGATAGACTCTTTTACCGCGCCACATACCTTCTCCTTATTAAATCGAATGATTAAAGCAAAATCCAGAGATACAGCATGGCGGCTAGCGCCGTCACAAGCCAAAAGACAAGATCCACTCTGATTTCACTCCAGCCGGAGAGTTCGAAATGGTGATGGATCGGCGCCATTCGAAACACGCGTTTCCCGCCGCTGAATTTAAAATACCTTGTCTGCACAATCACCGATACCACCTCCACCATATAGATCACACCCAATAAGGGCAAGAGAAGCGTAGTATCCGTCAGAAGAGCCAGCGCCGCCACCGCGCCGCCTAAGGCAAGCGACCCGGTGTCGCCCATAAATATCCGCGCAGGAAAGAGATTAAAGCACAGAAAGCCCAGGCAACTGCCTGCCAGAGTGGCGGCAAGCCGCAAACCCAGCGGCAGGGTCCAAGCCCGGCAAAGCAGGATAAAGGCTAGCGCAACGATAAAGGTCACGCCAGAGCACAAGCCGTCTACGCCATCGGTAAAGTTCACTCCGTTCACCGTAGCCGTGATAACAAAAACGGCTGCAGGGATATACAAGAGTCCCAGATCTGCGTATTGGTTGACCATTGGCAGCCAGATCCTCCCCCCTCGCATCCGCCAGAGAACCGCTGCGAATAAGCAGGCTGCGATGATTTGCCCGATCATTTTCTGCCTGGCGCTCAGCCCTTTCGCATTGTGTCTTCTGATAATCAGATAATCGTCGGCGAACCCCAGGATCCCCATTGCGATAATCAAATACAGGGCTGCCCAACCCTCCCCGGTGACCGGTCCGGACAACAGCATCGCCACAGGTATCGTCAGCAGAAATACACAGCCTCCCATGGTGGGCGTACCTGCTTTGCCCAGATGACTCCGCGGTCCGTCCTCCCTTACATATTGCCCAAACTTAAGCTTCCGCAAAGCCGGAATCAGAAAGGGCAGCGCGAGAACGGCCAGCGTCAGCGCAATCAGACCGGCTATTCCATAGTCCGGCATATATCCTGCCCTCCCCGGTTCGCTATGGCGTCCATGCTCTTTTGCGCTTCTTTATAGTCGTCAAAGGGATACTTTGTATCTCCGATGATCTGATAATCTTCATGGCCTTTACCGCAAATCACGACGATATCCCCAGGCTGCGCCAGAGAAGCCGCCAAAGCAATGGCTTTCCCGCGTTCAGGCTCCGTCATCACACGGGCTTTGGCTGTCTGCCCTTCCATCCCTTTCAGAATATCGCGAATGATCGCCATCGGTTCTTCGTCTCTGGGATTATCAGAAGTTACAATCGCGACGTCTGAAAGCCTGGCCGCGATCTCCCCCATCAGCGGACGTTTTGCCATATCCCGATGCCCTCCCGCGCCGAATACGCTGATGACCCTCCCCCGGCAGATTTCCCTAGCGGTGGAAATGCAGTTTTCCAGACTGTCAGGAGTATGAGAGTAATCAACAAACATTTGGAAAGGAAGCCTTTCGCCGGGATCGGCGACTTGTTGAAATCGGCCGGGAACCGGCGGCATATGATACAAGGCCCGGCTGATCACAGGCATGCTTACGCCTTCCACAAGCGCAGCGGCAATCGCCGCCATGGAATTATGCACATTAAAGCGGCCATGAAGGCGAAGCTTGATTTCATAGGTTTCCGTCCCGTATACCAGGCGATAGCGGATACCCGCAGGCGACAACGCGACGTCTTCCGCCCGCAGATGACAAAGGCTGCCCAAGCCGTAAGTTATGACCGGCACACGGCAATAATCGGCCAGGGTCGAGCCGGCTTGATCGTCCAGATTGATAATCGCCGCTTTCTTGCGTTTTTTCTCTCCCTGGGGCTTCAGTCCGGAGAAAAGCTTTGCCTTCGCGTTCAAATATTCGCTCATATCCTGATGAAAGTCCAGATGATCCTGCGTGAGATTCGTAAAAACCGCCATATCAAACTCGATTCCGGCTGTCCTGGACAAGGCCAGCGCGTGGGAACTGACATCCATGACGACATAGTCCGTCTGTTCCTCCGCCATTTGCCGCAACAGTTCCGCCAGTTCGGCGCTGCCCTGGGTCGTCAGGTCCGTCTCCAGAACGCGCCCGCCGATCCGGTTGCTAATCGTTCCCAGCAAGCCGATTTTCTTGCCGGCTTCTTCCAGGATGCTCGCCAGCATGTAAGTAACCGTTGTTTTGCCGTTTGTACCGGTGACGCCGATTACATTCATCCGTAATGACGGCCTTCCCGCCAGGTTTTGTTCCATGACGCCGAAGAGTTCATGGGTATTCTTTACCAGGATCCACGGCTCTTCCTCCCGGCAATACGCTTCATTTTCAAGGATCAGCACACAAGCGCCCCTCTGCAGCGCTTGCGCCGTATAGTGATGCCCGTCGTGGTACTCTCCGTTCAAAGCGACAAACACGTCTCCCGTTTCAACTTTCCTGGAGTCCGCCACAACCGAACTGATTTCCTTATCCCATTCTACATTCTTCTGCCAGCGATAGATGTTTTCGCCCGCTATCAGCTCTTTCAGTTTCAAACTCTCTCCACCTCCGGCTGCATACTCTGTCACGGGATGCCGCATACCTCCGCTAAGGTCCCGCCACGTCCTCGGGTATACTGTTTTGGGCTTCTTCCAACCAAGTGACGACTCTGCTTCCTTCCTCCACCATCATACCCGGAGAAGGCTGCTGATAGATCACTTCACCAGCGCCGCTCATTTCGAAGTGAAGAGCATATTCCTCCGCGATAGCCGCCGCTTCTTCGGCTGTTTTTCCGGTAAGATCGGGCACGGGAATTTGCCTTGGCCCCTGATTTAAGCTCTTTGGCAGTTCCGTGTAAAGCGCCAGATTGCCGCCTTTGAGCATAACGGAATTCTCTGAAGGTATTTGCCCGTAAACCTGCGTACCCGAACCAACAACGGTGGTCGTAATCCCCTGGCTAACCGCCAGCGCTTCGGCTTCGGCTACAGAGATGCCGGTATAGTCCCGCAACGTAATTCTTTCCAGAGACGGCGTATATAGACGCTCTGGCTCCATCTGCGTCGGTACTTGAAGATACGTCAAGATATCTTTTGCCGCAGCCTGAAAGATCGGACCGCAGGTAGCGCCGCCTGTCAGCGAATACCCCTTTGGATTGTCCATCAGTACCAAGCATACAATCTGCGGATCGTTTACCGGCGCCACGCCCAAAAACGAAACGACGGATTCCGTTTGCGAATAGCCGACGCCGGGTATGACCTTCTGTGCCGTTCCTGTCTTTCCGCCGACCCGATATCCGTCGATGAACGCGGTCTTACCCGTTCCGGCGCTGACTACGGTTTCCAACGCCTCCAGCACTTGCGCGGACGTCGCCGGCGAGATGACTTGACGGATCGCTTCCGGCTCGATTGTGCGGATGACTCTGCCATCCGCGTCCAAAATCTCCTTTACGATCTGTGGTTTCATCAACGTGCCGCCGTTGGTAATAGCACAAAACGCGCTAAGCAACTGGATCGGCGTCACTGCGTTGGACTGTCCGATACTCATGCTGCCAATGTCCAGCTCCCTGCAGTCTTTCTGGGGCACCAAAATGCCTGTCGCTTCCCCCGCCAGCTCAATACCGGTCTTCTTACCAAAGCCAAAACCGTACAGATACTTGTAAAAGGCTTCTTTTCCTAAATTCAGGCCCACATTGACAAACATGGGGTTGCATGAGTTTTGTACGCCCTCGATAAAGCTTTGATGCCCATGCGGCAGACCGCGCCAGCAGCGTATCGTTCCCGCCGTCAGCTTAACCGCGCCGCTACAATAGAATTGATCGTCCAGCGAAACGGCTCCCTCCTCGATCGCGCCTGCCATGACAACCGTTTTAAATGTGGAGCCCGGCTCGTATACGTCGGAAATCAGGAAATTTCTCCATTCCTTCTGACTGAATTCGCTGAAACTGTTCGGATCGAACGTAGGATATTGCGCCATTCCCAATACGCGTCCGGTTTGTGGTTCCATCATAAGGATGCCCATTTTGTCCGGATGATACCTCTCTACCGCTTCCGCAATCTCCCGTTCCAGAATGTATTGGATCGTTTCATCGATCGTCAGCACGATGCTGGCGCCGTCCTGCGAAGGGATAAATTTCTGTACTGAAGCCGGAATACTCAGTCCCCGGTGATCCTGTTCCATCATCCGTTTGCCTGCGGTTCCGGAAAGCACGTCATCATAGGATATCTCCAGGCCGCTGAGCCCGATATTGTCCGTGCCGACAAAGCCGAGGAAGTTGGCCAACAGTTCCCCTTTAGGGTACATCCGCATCGGTTCTTCCAGAAAGCTAACCCCCGGCAGCTTGCAAGCCCTGACCGCCTGCGCTTGTTCTTCCGTGATCTTGCGCTTGACGTAGATAAACCACCGTTCCGCATTGTCGTTTACTTTTTTTGCCAGTTCCTCTCTATCCAGTTCCAGTATTTCGGCCAGCTGTGCCACGATCTCGTCTGCCCGGCCGGATTTGATCACTTCTTTGGGGTTGGCCGTCACCGTATCCGTCATGATACTTATCGCCAGCGGACGCCCCTTCGCATCATAAATAGCGCCTCGCTGCGCTTCGACCGTGATTTGACTGAACCGGTTTTCAAAAGCCTTACTTTCCAATTCCGCGCCCTTATAAAGCTGAATCCACGCCAGCCTCCCGAAAAGCACCGCATAAGCGGTGGCGGCTACCATCAGGATGAATTGAATTCTTCTCTTCACTTGTGCCGTTATCGGCCTTTGCCGCATAGTTTTCCCTGCCTTTATTACAGACCCATACGGGTTTCCTATATTATCTGTTCCACCATATCAGGATCTTATCCATCCATGTGTTCGGCGGATTGGCGCTTCTTTGCTCTTCATCCGGCTTCCATGCTTCGTCTTTCAGTTTACCCCCTGCGACAACCGTTCCGGATACGACCATATACTCGACCTGATCATTCTTGATCATGCCCAAATCCCGGGAAGCTAACTCCGCAATCCGTTCAAGAGAGCGAAGTTCGGCGATCTGCCCCCTTATTTTGTCGTTTTCAAGCAAAAGATGCTCATTTTCACTGAGCATGGTATTGACCTGGTAATTTACACGGCTGATATTTGCCGACAAAGACGTATTGACGAAAGCCAATGCGACGAAAACAAGAATCATACTGGAAATCAACAGAATGATCGTTCGTCTGTAAGCGGCGTTCGAGCGGATCAGCCGGCTGACTAGCCGCCTCGACGCCGGGTTGGCCCCTCTGTTCTGTCCTGTCTGTCTTCTTTCCGGTTGACGGGGAATCGCCGTTTCATAAGCACGGCTTGTCTTCCGAAGCGGTATAGCCATATTGATACGCCCGACCTTTTCCTTATATTATCATTATTGGTAAAGAATAGGATAGTTCAGATTTTCTGAAAAGCTCTCAATTTCGCGCTGCGGCTTCTCGGGTTTTTTTTGATTTCCGCAGCACCCGGCAAAACCGGTTTCGTTGTCAGTATCCTGCCTTGTCGCACTTTGCCGCACACACAGACGGGAAAATCTTTGGGGCAAACGCATTCGGCAGTCAGCTTTTTAAATGTGTCCTTAACGATTCTATCTTCCAGGGAGTGAAAACTGATTACGGCAAGCCTGCCTTCCGCGTGCAGGGTATCCACCGTATCGGTAATGGCCGGTCCCAGCACATCCAGCTCTTTATTAATGTATATGCGTATGGCTTGAAATGTACGTTTCGCCGGATGCGGTCCCTCTTCTCTGGCTCCGGCGGGAATCGCTTTTTTAATCACCCTGACCAGTTGGTCCGTTGTCTGAATCGCCTCTTTTTCCCTTTCCTCAACAATACGTTGTGCTATCCGTTTGCACCAGCGTTCTTCCCCGAAGCGCCGGATAATCTGCTCCAACTCCTGTGCAGAGTACTGCATCACGATCTCGTAAGCTGTCAGGGCGTCACTCGTGGGATCCATCCGCATATCCAGATCGCCTTTATGTTGATAGCTGAACCCTCGCGTCCCTTCGTCAAGCTGATAGGAGGAGGGGCCAAGATCCATGAAAGCCCGGTCGACGCCGTTTATGCCCAGTTCCGCCAGTATCCCTTTGATTCGGGAAAAGTTGCTGTGGACGGTCACATAAGGCTTTCTGCCCTGATTGGCGCAGACTTCGCTTAACCTTTCCTCCGTTGCCTCCAGCGCTTGCGGGTCCTGGTCGACGGCTACCAGCATGCCTTCCGGCAGGATCTTTTCCAGAATCAGCCGACTATGGCCTCCGCCGCCCGCAGTGCAATCGACAACGGTCATCCCCGGCCTTAAGTCCAGAACATCTATGCTTTCCCTCAGTAACACCGGCTGATGCTGAAAGGAAGTCATTGGAAAAACCTCTCCGCCAGCGTTTCGAATTCCTGATCCAGACTGTCCCGATATCTTTCCCAGGTATCTTTGTCCCAGATCTCAAGATGGTCGCCGGCGCCGATGATGTAAACTTCCTTTATCAGCTTGCCATAGTTACGGAATTCCTGGTTGATCAGCGTTCTGCCCTGCTTATCGATTTCCCCTCCGCTTGAGCTTGAAAAAAAGCGTCGCTTAAACATACGGTTTTCGAGCGTAAAATCGCTTCGCTCATTCAGTTTATCTTCCAGCTTTGTCCATACCTGCATCGGATAGGCGCACACACAGGCCTCCAGCCCTTTCCAGAGCTTATATTGTGAACCCAGCTCTTCGCGATACTTTGCCGGGATACTCAGTCTGCCTTTCTCGTCGAAGCTGTGTAGAAATTCACCGCCGAAAGCCATGTGCGTCACCTCCTTTTGGACTGGTTTTCAGTAATTATAGTCCATAGTATACCACATTATCCCACTCTATACCACAAAAGATTCAAAATTTTTTAAATAAATGTTCATCATTTGTGACAGTTCATACTCCTCGCAACAAAAAAAGAGCGGCCATCTTCCGCTCAATTGGTGGTTTGGCATATCCATAAGTGCAGCACAGACTCTATCTTTGGTCCCGCTCCCGCATTTGCGCCCGTTTGAAGCGAATGCTTTTTTCGTTCAGGTAAAGGCGCTTGCTTTCCCCCAGAACACGATCTACAAGCCTTGGGTCATACCGGTTTGTAAAGGCGTCCCCGACCAAATGGCTGGTAATGATCCAGGGTTTCTGCCAGTTGATCCGCTGGTCGATGAGATTGGTCAGCTGCTCCTCGGCAAAATCCGTCAGGCGTTCCGTACCCAGATCCTCCAGGATCAGCAGATCTGTCCGGATCAGTTGGTTCTGCAGATGGCTCCTGCCATAAGGCAAGCTTTCCTGACGCGGCGCCTTATCCCCTTTATCCTCGTAGTTTAGATACTCCCACTTTCCGCTATATTCCCTGCTTCCATAAATATCCTCCCGCAAGGCTTCCAGGAGTTCCTCCGTCCGGATGTACAGCAGCGTCTTTCCCTTCTCCAGGACCCGGTTCGCCACAGCGCTACAGAGGTGGGTCTTGCCGTTTCCGACGGATCCGTATAAAAACAGGTTGCCACAGGCCTTCCCCTCGATCAGATCTCCGGCAAAGCTTTCCATCTTCTCTACCAGTTTCTCAACCTCCCTGGGCTGGTCATACCACTGTAAGGAGAAATTTTCAAAGCATTGATTTTTCTGCAGCGCGGTAAGGCCGCTTTCCGCCCGCCGTCGAAGGCCGTCGTCACGCCTCTGGCATTCGCATGGCACCCCCGGATAAAGGTAACCGCGATCCTGGCATTGCGGGCAATCCCAAGCAACCTCATAAGCGTTTTCGTCGACGCCCAATGTGGAAAGCAGCCGTTCTCTTTCGGTTTGCAGCGCGCTGATTCTCTCCTTCGCCGCGTCGACGTTGCCCCCTTCCCATACCCGCAGGATGGCTTCCCTGCCGGCGGCGGACAGCGCGTCGTCAAATTGTTTCAATTGAGGGCTCTGCTGATAGATGGCTTGAATCCGCCTATCCCTTTCCGCCTGTTTGCGCAGCCTGTCCGTATCCCTGTCCGCAAACATAAGCTACTCCTCCCTATCCGTTAACGCAAAGCCCTCCCAGGGGCTTTCTGTCCGGTTTTTATCCGCCGTTCTCTGACTATTTCTCCCGGAAGCCCTGTTGCTGTTGCTATTTCTATTTTTAGCTTGCTTCTTCTTTTCCTCATGCCAGTTTTGTATCGCTTCCTCACTGGCTTCCAGCGAATCGACGCCCAGTTCATGCCAGCGTTCAATGATCGAATCAATATATTTAAATGTAGCGTTGGCGGCGCCCGCAGACTCCCTGGCTGCCCGGACGATCAGTGCATGACCAAAGCGCCAGGTGATATGCCATTTCACGTAATAATCCCGTTCCATCAGCGTAACCATACCATATAGACCGAGATAATCCCGTTTGATCTCCGCCGCTTGCTTGCCGATCCAATCCACCTCGCTCATAAAGGCGGTAAGGCCTTCCAAAGTATAAATTCCGCTGCGATGAATTTGCGCGGCTAGGGGTTTGTAATTTTTCATCTGAATCAAATCTCTCTGGAAGCACAGGCGAAAAAAATTGAGTATAAACTCTGTCGACCATCCATACTTGATATTAAACTCCTGGATCAATTGTTTTTCTCTGACGGTGACGGTCAGGCTTCCGCGGAGCCGATCCAGTTCTTTCATGATCGCGCTGTAGTCAAAGCCCTCCGCCGCCAAGCCGCTGTTGTTTGCCTCACGACTGGCAGTCGCCTGTTCATCCGCCCACAGTTGATATAGCTTGTGCCAAAGAGGGTCAAAAACTGCCTTCCGCTTATCCCCTTCGCCTTTCCATGTTGCCCAGCCTTTCTCAAGGGCCCAGCCCATCCATGGATTGTCGCCTGGATTCCGTTTCGCCGGATAAGCCTCCTCTCCGAACGCTGCGCCGTCTTCTTCCCGGCTTCGTTGTTGCTGATACAGAGCAAGGAGTAAATATCCCAGTTCCTCCGGGGGGATGTCCAAAGCCTGGTGCTTTTGCAGCAACCAGCAGGGTACGGATATCTGTCCTTTTTCATGCAAAAACTGCCCGAATTCCGCCGCCTGTAACTGCATATATCTACCTATCCTCTCCAAGATATGCTTCGCCTGTAGCCTAAGCGGCGCCGGTCCTACGGCCCTCAATCCGCTATCCGAAGTATCTTAGGGCGCGTATGTCCTCAGATGAATGCTATATGGGGCTCTGCACGAGCCCGAATCCTGTGCTGAACGAAGAATCGTTTAAGGAACAACATTTCTGACCGTCACATGCACCTGTTCCACATTAATGCCGCATAACACCAAAATCCTGTCCTGCAAAAGCCTGCCAATATCTTCCGTTATCCGGGGTATCGATTCTGTGATACGGACACTCAGCTCCATGCCGACCGTTGCGTTCCCCTTTTTTACATGCACATGTACTTTCGTGACCTGGGCGACGCCCCTTATACCCGACGACAGAAACGTTACCATTTGATTCAGCGCTTGATTGGTGATGACCAGTTTCCCAATGGTGCTGAATTTTGGTTGAATGATCGTTTTTTCGCCTTGTTTGTTTCCGGACTTGATCTGCATCAGATAGCGAATCGGTCGCATCAGGTAGCCTTGAAGGGCTTCTTTCACTTCAACCACAGGAACAGGGATAACATGCATTCCATAGGTTTCCCGCAGTTCCATCGCCGTAGCAATCTCTCCGGGTGTGGATACTTCATCAATAAAGAAATACCGGCAGGGCCTCGGTATAGCCAAGGCGTCGGAAATCCTGTCCGTCATCTTGATCGAGGTACCCAGAATCATCAATTTCTCAGTTTCGGCTTCCATTATAGCCTTTTTCACTTCCGCCCGGTGTTCTTCGTGAACAAACACAGCCCGTTTGACGGCGCCTATCGTCGTTTTCTCGCCTTTGGCGGATGATCCGGCAAGTCGCTGCCCGTCGCGTATCAGCAAACCGTCGTCAATCAAAGTGTCTATTCCGTTTTCAAATGCTACGGACATCGCCTGGTGGCTCTTGCCTGTCCCGGACGGCCCAACCAGCGCATAAACCTCCATCATCCCTATCTCCCCGCACGCATCACAGCCCCGACTCGTTCTATCATAGACCCAACTCGTTCTATACTCGTGACTTCAGTCAAAGGATAAGAACTCAGCTTGCAGCCGATCGAGCGCAAGCGCATCTGACCGCTCTATGGGTAAACGAGTAAGCCTAACTCACCTCGTCAATCGCCTGGCACTCTTTACACAGGCCATAATATTCGAGGCGGTGCCCGGTTATCAGAAAGCCGCTCGCGGCCTTGGCTTTCGTCTCTACCGACTTAATCGTCGGCATGGGAAGGTCATAGACGTTGCCGCAGTAAGTGCAGCAAAAATGATAATGATTGTCATTTCTGCCGTCGAAACGGCTTTGCGTACTGCCGTAATTCAGTTCAAGGATTTCACCGTTATCCCTCAATTGATTCAGGTTGCGGTAAACCGTACCCAAAGATATCCCGGGGATTCGTTTTCTTGCTTCCTGATAAATCCACTCCGCCGTGGGATGATTCTCCACAGAGCGAAGGATTTCCCGGATCGTCGCTTTCTGCTTGGTCATCCTTTGGTTCTTTTTCACTTGAATCACCTTTGCTTCCTTTTTTTCCATTTTGGCACTATGGAAAGTTTCTCATAATCTGATTTAAGCATGCCCAAAAAGAAGATATTCACATATTTGCCATCTATAAAAGCCTGATTCCGCAGATGGCCTTCGGGCTTGTATCCAAACTTCAAGGCATTCTGTAAGCCGTATGGCTGCGTTTCCATAATTCGCATATAGGTCTTTTGCAGGCCCAAATCATAATACGCAAGATCTAAAAGCACAATGAGTAAATCCAGGCCGAAACCTGCCAGCCGCATATCTTTCTCCCCGATCCCCAACAAAAGCTCGGCATTCCCGTTGAGCCTGTCGATGTTGCGCAAGCAGCAAACGCCGATGGGCTTCCGGTCTCGCTCCCGCAATACTAAAAAGACAATTTTCGTCAAACGAGGGTCATAGATACCTTTCCCGGACTGGGCGATTTCATCCAGAATGGATTCCAGCGCGATACTGTCGTAAGCGTCATAAGCCTGGCGAAAATCCTTATCCATATACCATTTTTGTAAAATCTCCGCGTCGCCTACCTCCAGCGCGCGCAGGATTACCTTTCTTCCCTTAAGCAATTGCTTACCTCCATAATGTAGTATGCAGTTCAAAAATCAGCGTCTGCTGACCGGGATAAGGATCAGCCCGGATAAAACTTTTGGCGCAAAAAAAGTGGATTTTTCCGGCATCACGATACGGGGGTCAGCCAAGCCGGCGTCCGCTACTCCCATCAGTTCCTCCGGACTCACCGGGTGCAGGGCGACAGCCAGGTCGTAAGCGCCCGCATCCACTACCTCCTGCATTCGGGACAAATCCTGTTCGGGATAATAATCAAACCACTGGCTGTCCATGATCTGCTCATGGCGCAAGCCTAAAAGCGGATACAGCGTATCCTCCAATATATGGCAATCCAGGCGCCGGACGACATCCTCCTCGTTTACCTGCCCAATCCGATACTGCCAGCATCCATCCTTGGTATAAATCGCAAAGGCATGCCGTTCAGGCGTCGAAAAAGCCGATAGCGGCGTCGCCGATACTTTCTCCTTGACTTGCTCAAAGGGAATCGTGGATCGGATAACCCTGTTGTAGGCTTGGATTCGGGCTTGTCCGTCAGAGCAGATATACGCAATGCAACGATCCAGCCCCATCAGGAGGGCGCTGTGATATCGGTGGTGGCCATCCGCAATGTAAAGTGGCTCTGTTGCGACGATTTCCACTAATTCCTGTCCAAACGGGCTGTTTTCATTTACTTTAAAAATCCTGTTATGAATGCCGGAAAGCTCCGACTCTTCCTGAAAGTCGGAGGTAAAGCTGTATAACGGAACGACATTTGCGCAAATCTCATCCAACAAATGATCCAAAGGCGCTTTTGTCAGCAGCCAGATTGGTTCTGTAACATAGCCTGTCTCTTCCATGAGCCGAATCCTGCCCCTGACTTTCTCTTCAAAGGTCTTTTCATGACGAATGATTGTCTTTGCCTCATAGGGTAACACTTCCGGCGCCGCCAAAAGTCCCCTGCGACGCTGATCGCCGTAACGCTGTTCATAGACATAGAAGCTGGACTCAGCGTCTTCGATCAGGACGCCATTTTGCAACAGCTGATCCAAAGCGGCTGCCGGTGTTTCCCCCAAAGTGACATGGTATAGCGAATATGGATTCTTTTGCAGCAGGGCTTCCAGGGGGCTATGGGGCTTAATCACGTCGTAAGGGGGACTAGTGACTTTATCCGGCCAATCCTTTCCCGGTCTGTATCCAGACAATCCAAATATTCTCGCCAATCAAATCCTCCTCCTTCTGATTCCGTCTTTCATTTTATCATTTTCCCGCGATGATGGAAAGAGTTAAAAACAGCTATTGCTTTGTGCCCACACTTTGATATAATAGAAAAAAACATTCATTCGAATGCGTGAAGACAGGAGGTATGGCAATGATTACCAAAGACATGAGTATTACGGATATCGTTTTTGATTTTCCGGAAGTAATGCCGGTCTTCCAAAAGTACGGCATGGGTTGCGTCGGTTGTATGGCTGCCCGCTTTGAGGATTTGAATCAAGGCGCAGAAGTTCATGGCATCGACGCCGATCAATTGGTCGCCGACTTAAACGCAGCTGTCGATATTGACAATCCGAATGTCTGATATAGGTAAACAGCTTACAGCTTAATTCAAAATGAAGAGGGGGCATTAGCCCCCTCTTCATTTTGCTGATCCTGTCATTGGACGCAAGGATACTATGCGTCGCTGAACTCAAATTCCATGGGGCCAATGACCACCGTATCGCCGTCGGCTGCTCCCGCTTCCCGCAAGACCCGCTCCGCATCCATAGAACGCAATATCCTGAGCAGGCGATTGACCGCCGCTTCATTCGCAAAATTGGTCCGCTGGATCTGACGTTTGACTTCACTGCCGGTCAGGATCCAATATTCGTTCTCCCGCTTCGCCGAGATTGGGGGTTCTTCATCCGCTTCCAGCCTGGTTATTTTAATTTCATCCATCGGGACGACGGGTATAGTCGTCTGTTCTGCCAACAGCTTTCCCGCTTCCTGCACCAGTCGCTGACAGCCTTGTCCCAAAGCGGCGGATAGCTCGATAATCGGATAACGATCCTCCAGCCTGGCGCGCAGTCTTGCCAGGTTTTCTTCGGCTTGCGGCAGATCCATTTTATTGGCGGCGATGATCTGGGGCATGCGGCTCAATTTAGGATTGTAGATCTCCAATTCTTTGTTGACCGCGTCGAAGTCTTCCAAGGGATCCCGGCTTTCATAGCCGGAGACGTCCAATACGTGAATCAACACTTTCGTCCGCTCCACATGGCGGAGAAACCGATGCCCCAAGCCCGCGCCTTCCCCGGCGCCTTCGATCAGCCCGGGGATATCCGCCATGACAAAGCTTTCTTCCTCCCCAAGCCGGACGACGCCCAAATTCGGGTCGATGGTGGTGAAAGGATAATTGGCGATTTTCGGCTTTGCCGCGGAGACCACAGAAATGATCGTCGACTTGCCCACATTCGGGAAACCGATGAGCCCTACATCCGCCAGCAGCTTCAGTTCCAATACCAGCCAGCTTTCTTCGCCAAGTTCGCCGTTATCCGCTACCTGCGGGGCGCGGTTGACCGAAGAAACAAAACGGGCGTTGCCTCTACCGCCCCGGCCGCCTTTTGCCACAACCAGCCTCTGGCGATGAAAGAGCAGTTCCCCGACTACCGTTTCATCGTCTTTTTTCACAATCGTACCCACGGGCGCCTTCACGATCAGATCGCTGCCGGCTGCGCCGTGCATATTTTTACTTTTGCCGGATTCCCCGTAGGGTGCGTACAAATGCTTTTGATAGCGAAAATCCACCAGTGTCCGGAGTCCCTCGTCCGCCACAAACACAACATTGCCGCCCCGGCCGCCGTCGCCGCCAGAAGGACCGCCCGCAGGAACATATTTCTCCCTGCGAAAGGATACCATTCCGTCGCCGCCTTTGCCGGCCTTCACATATATCCTCGCATAATCATAAAACATATTCTGTATACCTTATTTGCGCCATACTGCACCACATACTCAATTCAGCGGCATCCGGCAAGGACAGCCCAATGAGACGGGCCGTTTCACGTATCACAGAAAAATGCCCCGGCTGAGCCGAGGCGTGACGCTTTCTCCCCGCCGGGTAACGCGCTTCATACCTGCGCTTTCTCGGCGTATATACTGACCCTCTTCCGCTTTCTGTCCAGATGTTCGAACTTAACATAACCGTCAATCAGCGCAAAAAGCGTATCGTCTTTGCCTAAGCCCACATTGTTGCCGGGATGGATCTTTGTCCCCCTCTGCCGGACAAGGATGTAACCGGCTGACACCAATTCTCCGTCATATTTCTTTACGCCCAGTCGCTGGGCTGCGGAGTCCCGCCCGTTTCGGGAACTGCCGACGCCCTTCTTGTGGGCAAAAAGCTGCAAATTCATTGAAATCATGGGGTTCACCTCCTAAAGGAAAAATCGATATACTTCTTATGGCTTTGTTGAATCTCCCGCAGTCCCTGCGCCATAACATCCAAAATCGTTTGGGCTTCCCGGGCGGCCTCATCCGAAATTCTGCCGACCAGCCGGCAATCCATCCGTCCTCGGCGGGATATCCGGTATCGTACATGACCGGGCAGCCGCTTGACCAAACCCATGAGGGCTGCGGTGGCGACAGCGGATACGCCTGCGCATACCACATCGCTCCCCCGCGGCGCGTAACCGGCATGTCCCCTCACGGTGAAGCCCTTAATGTTCTCCTGACTTCCCCGAATTCTGATCCTGATCATCCGGTTTGTATCTCGTCGATGACTACTTTTGAGTACGGCTGCCGATGGCCCCGAAGTTTACGGTATTTTTTCTTCGGTTTGTATTTAAATACCAGTATTTTTTCGCCTCTACCCTGTTCGACAATCTTCAGTAGAACCTTTGCGCCTGTCACATAAGGTTTGCCGACGATCAGCCCGCTTTCCTGCTCCAAAGCCAGCACGTTGGACACTTCCACGACTTCTCCGACTTCAGCCTTCAGTTTCTCAACATGCAGCACATCGCCTTGTTGAACGCGGAACTGTTTGCCTCCGGTTTCTATAATGGCGTACATTCTCACACCTCCTGTCCTGTTCTCGCCGCCCCAAAGGCAACCTGCGATGAGGTATTTGTCCGGCTTCCTGTAAAGAAAGGATAGACCGGAGCCTTGGGCGAACGGTTTGGCAGGCCCGACGCCTACGTCTAGATAATATATCATCGAAAAAGGCAATTGTCAATTGATTTTCTGAGGCTCCTCAAGCGGGTTTCGCATGTCTTGCGGGAGCTCGGTCAGGGGCGATATACGGCCCTTCCCTTCACATACAGGACAAAGGGTTTCCCATGTATGGTCCAGGGACCGGCGTACATTTTTTCTGGTGATCTCTACAAGGCCCAAAGCGGTAAAACCCATGATATGGGTCTTCACACTGTCTTTGTTTAGCTCCTCGATAAGCACATCCAATACTTTCTTCTTGTGGTTTTCCCCTTCCATGTCGATGAAATCCACAATGATGATTCCCCCGATATTCCGGATCCTGAGTTGTCTGGCGATCTCCCTGGCCGCTTCTATGTTCGTCTTCAGGATGGTGTCCGTCAAATCTGTACTGCCCACGTATTTTCCCGTATTCACGTCTATTACCGTCAGCGCTTCTGTCCGGTCAAAGATCAGGTAGCTTCCGTTTTTCATCCACACCTTTCGATTCAGCGCGGTGGCCATCTCCTGCTGAACCGCGTATTTGTCAAAGTATTCTTCCATGTTGCAGACAAAGACTTTGCGTTTCAACCGGGGTTCGGCCATATCCAAATATTCCTGCACTTCATTGAACAGCATTCGGGAATTGACCATCAGGCGATTGATTTCGACAGAAAATACGTCCCTGAGGATACGCTGGCACAAACCCAGGTCCCTATAGATCAAGCCCTTCACTTCGCCGTTTTCGAAGCGGTTTTTGACCCCTGCCCAGATTTGCATCAGTTGCTCGCGGTCCTGTATCAGCTCCTCCCGGGATGCGCCGGCGCCGATTGTCCGGACAATCAGACCCATGGCTTCCGATTTCAGCTCGTCTGCCAAGCTTTGGAGGCGCAGGCGTTCGCCGGGATTTTGGATTCGCCTAGATACCGCGCTGTGATTCGACATGGGCATCAGCACCAGATAGCGTCCCGGCAAGGTGATTTGCGCCGTGATCCTGGCGCCCTTAGTTCCCACAGGCTCCTTGGTGATCTGCACCATCAGCTCCTGCCCTTCCTTCAGAATACTTTGGATGGGCGTCTTGCTCATCTCATCACGGTCTTCCGGAGCATCCAGCCTGGCGTCGTCTACATATAAGAAAGCGTTCTTCTCCAGTCCGATATCGACAAAGGCCGCCTGCATGCCGGGAAGGACGTTTTTCACGAAGCCTTTATAGATATTCCCGACAGCCCGGCTGTCGGACTCTCTCTCCAGGTAAAGCTCGACAAGCTGGCCGTCTTCGACGACCGCAACGGTAGTTTCCTGGTTCTCCGACCGCATCAGCAATTCTCTTCTCACCTAAACCAGAACTCCTTCCATAGGACTGAAACACTTTCCATCTTGCAAGATCAACAAGGCTTGCCGGCTGACAGAAAGGGTTTGAACAGCCTCAAAGCCTCCGGCAGAGGCGATCATTTCCCATAATTCCTGAGGCCGCAACTGACCGTCCGCTTTCATAAGCAGTTCCGCTTCCAGCAGGAATATCTTTTTCTCATCCGGAAGCATTCCCATCCGTTCCACAATCGTCTCTTGCCCAGCTTCCTCCTCAGAGAGGAGTACCAACCTTCGAATCAGTCCGCGGACCTCCTTCGCGGGGATTGTTTTTTTTCCGGGCTTCTGTTTTGGCTTTCGCCATAATTCGTCCGCCGACAGCACAGCTTCTACGCCTGCCCTGACCTTCTCCAACTCCTTTGGCGGAAGCGTGAAGCCGATCCGATATACGGCGATATTGATTATGGCGGACAATGCCTTGCCGCCTCCCTGGATTTCATCGGCAACGACGAAAGCCAGCGCGGAGGGAAAGGCTTCTTGCAGCGCCCGGCTGAAGCTGGGGATATGCACCCGACCGGCAAGCTCCACATCGACGTATTCGCGGCGTCCTGTCACGCCTACGGCCAGGGCGGAAGCGAAAGCCATCCTGACATGCGGGTTGAATCCTTCGGAGAAAGCCAGCGGCGCTTTTGCCCTGCGGAGGCTTCGCTCCATGGTGCGGGCTAGATCGAGATGGGACAAATACCTGCCGGCTTCTGTTTTTTCATAGCAAATACTGATTTTCAAAAATCCACCGCCTCGCCGGACAGCCGGTTTCTGAGGCCCGCGTCCTTAGCGTCGCCGCTACTGTCGCCAACGCTGCTGCCGCTGCTACCGCTGCCAACGTTGCTGCCACTGCCCATGTCGCACACGCCGCAGCCGGCGCAGGTCGTGTAGCGGCAATCGCCGGTCGTCTCCGCCCGCAGAGATTTTTCATACTCCTGCCGTAGAAACGCCTTCGTGACGCCGTAATCCAAATGATCCCAGGGCAGCGGCGCGTCCAAGGCAAAGTCTGCGGTAGCAAGGGCTTCCATGTCCATTCCCGCCTCGGCAAACGCTTCCTTCCAGCTATCCTTCCGCAGTTCTTCCGTCCAACTATCAAAGCGGCAGCCCTTCTCCAGCGCCGCAAGGAGAACGGGCGTCAACTCCCGGCCCCCCCGGGCGAAAATCGCCTCCAGCATGCTGGTAAAGGCGTCGTGATAACTCAGGGAGATGCGGCGGTTTTTAATCCGCTGCCTCAGCCTGTTATGCTTCTCCCGCAATTCGTCCTGACTTGCCTGTCCTGTCCATTGGAAAGGTGTTTGGGCTTTCGGTACGAAATTGGACACGGCGCAGCTCACTCTCATTCCGCCATTGACGCCCTGCTCTTTGAGCACCCTGCTCCCCGCAAGAACTGCTTTCTCACAAAGCTCTGCTATGGCGTCCACATCCTCCAAGGTTTCTCCGGGCAGCCCGATCATGAAGTACAATTTCATCTGCTGCCAGCCGGCGGCGGCCGCCTTTTCCACCGTCGATAGGAAAGCTTCTTCATCCAGGCCCTTGTTGATCGCATCCCGCAGCCTCTGACTGCCGGCTTCCGGCGCAAAGGTGAGTCCGGTCTTTCTCACTTTCTGGATTTCTCGCGCCAAATCCACAGAAAAATGATTGGCACGCAGGGACGGTAGCGATACGCTGATCCTGTCCACAGAAAATTTAGCAGTTAATTCTTCGATGAGTTCTTTGATGCAGGTATGGTCCGAGCTGGACAGCGAAGTCAGGGATATTTCCCTGTGTCCCGTCGTATCCCGGAGCATCCCGGCTTGCGCCAACAGCGTATCTTTATGCCGTTCCCGCACAGGCCGGTAAATCATCCCCGCCTGACAAAAGCGACAGCCGCGGGTGCAGCCCCGCAGAATCTCCAGCATCATCCTGTCATGGATGATTTCCATATAGGGCACAATCGGTTCAAGAGGAAAGGGAGCGTCTTCCAAATCAGGAAGACAGGCTTTCCTGACGGAACCTCTCTCCCCCGAAGGAATATAGACGCCAGGCAGCGCAGCCAGCTCTGCGAAAAGAGCGGCTCTGTCCATCCTTCCCTGCCGCTTCGCCTTATGCGCTCCAACTATTTCCAGCAGGTCCGGCAGCGCTTCTTCCCCTTCCCCAAGCACAAGCGCGTCAAAGAAAAGCGCCATTGGCTCAGCGTTAGCCAAGCAAGGCCCGCCGCCTATAATCAGCGGCGTATCTCCGCCCCGTTCTGCCGCCAGGAGAGGAACGCCGGAGAGCTTCAGCATCTGTAGCACGTTCGTATAACTCATCTCATGCTGTAAAGTGAATCCGATACAGTCGAAATCCCCAGCGGGACGTCCGGATTCCCATCCATAAAGGGGGATGCCTTCCCGGTTCATCAGCGCCTCCATATCCCGCCAGGGAGAGAAGGCCCGCTCCATCAGCAAACCCGGTCTCCGGTTCACTGCCTCATAGAGTACAGAAAGCCCCAGGCAAGACATACCCACTTCATAGACGTCGGGAAAGCCAAATAAAAACCGGCATTGCACCGACTCCCAATCCTTCTTCACCTGGTGCAGTTCCTCTCCGAGATAACGCTGTGGCTTTTCCACTTCCTGCAAATACGGTTTAACCAGTTCCAAACAGTTTATCATATTCCGTCCCAACTTACCTTTTGTCACAGACCAAAAATCGAATCAATACTCATTCTACCACAAAAACGCTTTAGGAGCCGATATCGCACAGAAATATAAAGCCAAACTTGCTGCAAAGAACATGTCAGCCGGCATCGTCATTTTCAAGCCGAAAAAAAGCACAACTATACCTTCAAGCATTTTTCCCTCACACATAAGAATAGCCTTTCATTTTTTGCTCAATATATTCACAATAGACGAATAGCATGATAAACTCTTCCTATTGATTGAAGACGAATGAGTCGGGGTCAACCAAACGAGTCTTATCTCCCATTGATACTGTTGGCTGAAGATGAGTGATATGAAAAGAAACACGATTTTTCTATCCACAATATGTATATTGCTTCTGGCTTTTCTTGTAACGCAAAGTATTGTTAATCAAAGAAACGCTTCCATTACGTTAAGCATTCTATCCTATGAAATGAAGTTCAGTATTGGCCAAACGCAGGATGAGATTTTAGAAGAATTTTTAAATAATCATTTTGCATGTAAGGCAATTGAGGATAATCGATATAAAAATACGGATAATCTAAATCATATTTCTATTGATGAGCGGTACATATTTGTATTTTATAAAAACAAACTGGCTAGAATCGATATAAGAGATTCTGATGGAGTAGGCGTAGTTTTACCCCGGAATTATTATGATTAAGCAACTTTTATAACATCATCGATAGCGATAGATTATCAGCTGCTTTTACGCTAATAGTATACGTTATTTGAAAAAGACCGCCGGCTTATGCGCAAGGCATAGAATTAATATCGAACGAGTCGGGTCTGTACTAAATTATGCCACATAGGAGGTTGAGGCAATATGTCTGAAGTAAGTGCAAACATTTTTTGCTTAACTCAATCCCTAGAGGATTGTGAGCAGATTATCAAAAATCTGGATTATATTCAAACCAGTGACATAAAGAAAGACTTTTTCGCTTTGAGAAACACAATGCCTAATATGCCCCCAGTTGATTCTAAAACAATGAACCTGATTGAACCAATATTTAATATATATAAAGATGCTAAGCTACAGGCTGTTTATACAGGTAAATCCCTGCTTATTACATGCGAAATCTGGGGATGGGGGGATGCATATCATAATGCCTCTGCCATATCCCAAAAACTATCTACATGCTGTATATCCATTGATCATAAAGAATATGGCGGTTTCTTAATACATCTTTTTAGCGATGGAGAGGTTATTACACGATACATTTCAGGAAAAGGGTTGGATGACTACGGATACGAAGAATCAGCAATTGACTTTAATTTGTACACACAAATAACGGGAGACCAATCAATAGATTTAAAAAACGCATTCTTGAGGAATGAAAAAGATCAAATTATATTCGCAATATCAGATTTTGTCGGGATCGATTGCATAATTTCTTTTGATGAACTCAATGAACTACTAATAAGTCAAAATCATATTGAATCCAGTAGTAGATACAATTTGTACTCTCTTGGTTGATATCAATACCAGTTAGCACCTTCTGTACCGGCAACCATTGCTGTATATGGCCTCGTCGGTTGTGTGTGATCGGTTAATGACTCAACTTTCGCACATGACAACAGAAACATCATCGACGCGCTAGGCCATAGCAGTTACTTTGCTTACAACCTGATGGACAGGCTTACCCAGGTTACCTTATACCGTACCGATACCCAGGACAAAGTCGTAAACGAAGAGCAGATAACCCTGTACAGCTACGATGGCCGGGGATTGGTCACCACGGTGGTCAACGCCGCGAACAAAGTGATCTCCCATGTTTACGATGGGGCAGGAAATCTGGTCCAAAAGACGGACGAAGACGGCTATGTGACGAACTACGCCTACAATTCCCTTGACCTGGTCAGCCGGATCAATTACGCTGACGGCAGGCAGGCCCTTTATGCCTACAACAAAGTAGGCGAACTGGTGGAGATGAACGACTGGACGGGAACGAACACCTACGCCGTAGACCTGCTGAAGCGGATTACCTCCGTCACAGACCACCGGGGCAAAGTAGTAGGGTACGAATATGACGCCGTATCCAACCAGGCCGCCATCGTTTACCCGGACGGCTCTGTCGTCACCTACACTTACGACCTGGTACAGAACATGACGACTGTAACTGACGGGGACGGCCTGATGACCTCCTATACCTTTGACGGAATGCGAAGGCCGGTTACGATGGATTACCCCAACGGCTGGAAGGAGTATCTCAGCTACGACGAGATGGGGCGCCTCGTGAAGACGGAAGATAT
>Ga0099364_10001570_pt1 | contig 37272 bp, 21 predicted proteins | sample TergutTh196P3_FD_73070 | JGI IMG/M metagenome (GOLD analysis project Ga0099364, IMG submission 73070) | Microcerotermes parvus P3 segment gut microbial communities from Pointe-Noire, Republic of the Congo - Th196 P3 | ecosystem: Host-associated > Arthropoda: Insects > Digestive system > Gut ... | reverse complement strand
TTCGTCTTTGTGATTTTCCCATCATCGTCGGCTCCGTATTTGAGAGAGTTCAGTATTATTTGTTTATATTTTTCGGTAGACCTATTGACATCAGAAAATACTGATGATCCGTCAGCCAAGCCTAATATGTCATCCATACTAATACGCAACATAGAAGATAGAGCTTCAGCCTGACGTAAGGTAAGGTCTTTTTTACCAGCCTCGATATTTATATATGTAGGACGGCTAACACCTATAGCGTGGGCGACTTGTTCCTGTGTATAGCCACGCGCCAAACGTGCCTGTTCAATATTATTTGAAAAGTTCCTACTCATGATTCTGCTCCCTTCTGATTTGCTAAAACAACTATAACATATCTGCGCATATAAATCAACATCATGTGTAAAATTTTTTTACATATTCATCCATTATATTTTACATCGATGGCATGAGCAGTGCTTATTCAATTTTAATCATCAGAGGATGTGCGTGTATATTTATGAAATATTCATTATACAGGCATGTTATTATACGAATGGATTATATTACCGCATAATAAATACTTCGCCAAAACATATTGAAAATTCATTGTTTTGGCGAAGTATTTTTATATGCAGCGCTGTTTATTAATGTGTTTTATAGCCGAGCCCGGTTTATCGCGTGGTGTATGTTTTCGCGGGGTGTGCCAGCAGCTCCTCTTCTATCAGGTCGGCGCCTAGACCCGGCCTGTCGGGTACCAGCAGGGCGCCGCGCTCGATCACGAAGGGGTGGGTGAGGATGTCGTCCCGCCAGGGCACGTCGTCCACGTCCAGCTCCAGCCTGAAGAAATTGGGTATTGCCGCGCTGACCTGCGCCGAAATCAGCGTTGTGAGCGGGCTGTGGCAGTTGTGTGGCGCGTAAAGGACATCGTACGCGTGGGCGAGGTCTGCGATGCGTTTGCCCATTGTGACCGCGTTCCAAGCCAGGTCCGGCATAATGATGCTAACGGCATATGTCTCCAGCAGGGGCTTGAACTGAGCCGTTCCGAACAGGCTCTCCCCTATGCACAGCGGCGTAGACGTTTGCTCGCGCAGCGCCCTCAACGCGCCGAAGTCAAAGGTTTCGGCTTCCAGCCACATCATATTGAAGGGCTCCAACGCCCTCGCCAGCCGGATGGCGTCGGCAAGCTTGAAAGAAAAGGCCACGTCGAGCGCCATTTCAACGTCGGGGCCCAGCTCCTGGCCGATAAACTCCATTTGCGTGCTTACGGCGCGGATCAGCGAGCGCATCCCGTCCCGTGGAAAATCGAAGTTCAGAGGCGGCACGTCAAACCCAAGCGCTTTTGCCACGGCCATGTTTGTCTTGACGGCAGTGTAGCCGCAGCCCTTCGCTTCTTTGCACAGCGCCGCCAGATCGCTGGGGCTTTTTAAGGGCTCTTGCCCGATCACGTCCGGGAACTGCACGCGCATGGTGCCGAAATGCGTCCAATAGAGGGGCAGCCTGTCCCGCAGCTTCCCGCCCAGGAGCTGGTATACGGGGACGCCGTATGCCTTGCCGCGTATGTCCCAGAGCGCGGAATCGATGCCGGCGATGGCCTTGTGGGCGATGCCGAACGCGTGGCGCACGCAAAAGGCGGACAGCTCCCACCAAATGGCTTCGGAGTTGAGCGGGTCGCGCCCGATGATGAATCTGCCCAGGCGGTGCACCATGGCTACAACCGGCTCCGGGCTGCCCCAGTCGGTGCAGTCCCCCCAGCCCGTGACGCCTTCGTCCGTTTCGATCTTGACGAAAGTCCAGGGCCGAAACCCGCCATCCACCAAAAAGGTCTTTACATCCGTGATTTTCACAAGCCGCCCCCCTCAATACCCTATCGCGTTGAACGCGTCCATGGCTTTGGTCGGCGTCCCGTCCGCCCGCCACGCGCTCAGCGGGTAGCCGCTCCAGACGCGGGCGCCCTCGGGCTCCCACCAAAACAGCCCCGTGCAGAGCGGTTGACTGTGGATCGACTCGATGGCGTCCATCATCAGTTTGTAGCTTTCCTCCTCGCGCACGTCCTCGCCGCCGATCTCGACTATTTGGAACTCCCTGCCAAAGCGTTCGGGGATTTCTTTTATTGAGCGGTTCCAGCTCGCGACAGCCTCCTCGTAGGTCGTGCCCCGGTGCCTGTTCAAATGCCAAGGGTAGAAGGAGAAGCCCATAATGTCATAGCGGCATTCGTGTTTTTCCAGGTTCTCAAAATAGTTGATGCAGAAGTCCGCGTTGGCGAACGCTGCCAAGTGCACCATGGTCTTGCTGGCGGGGGACGCCGCTTTGGTGGCGTCGTGGCCCGCGCTGATCAGGCGGGACAGTTTGCCAAAATCGTCGGTGCTGCCGTCGGGCAGCATCATGCCGGGGTCAATCTCATTGCCGATTTGAACCCACTCCGGCACGACGCCGTTGTCGACCAGGAGCTTGACGGTATCATAGGTATAGTCGTGCATCGCCTTCACCAGCCCGTCGAAATCCAGCCCCTCCCAGGCCTTTGGCTTGACCTGCTTGCCCGGATCGCACCAGGTGTCGCCGTAGTGGAAGTTGAGCATGATCCGGTAGCCCTGCTCGTGGCATTTGACCGCGAACTCCATCGTCTCCTGCGCGGAGCAGTGGCCCCTCTGAGGATCGTCCGACGGGCCGACCCACGTGCGCAGCCTGATGGCATTGTGGTTGAATTCTTTCAGTGTTTCAAGCAGGCTCTGCTCCTTGCCCTCTTTGTTCTTGAACACAAAACCCGATTTTCGCATTTGCGGGTACCAGCTTATGTCGCTACCCACGGCGAAATTGCGGTTCATTTCAAATTTTTTCATATACGCCCTCCTCTATTTTGCGATATATATCAAATTCATACATATGCGCCCTCCTCTATTTTAATGACAACTCGACAATGGCGGATTTTAGTCCGTCGGCGCTGACGGTAACTTTTACGGCGCCGCCGGGCTGCCCGCGCTTTGCGCGGACTACCGCCAGCAGCAGCCCGCCGTTTGCGCTCATGGTGCGCCCCTTAAAGGACTCGTGGCTGTCCGGTTTGCCATTGTCCAGGCCGATCAGTTCCGCCGCGCCCTCCACGTCGACAGTCACGGCGTTAGTAGCCGCAGGGTGCAACAAGCCGTTTGCGTCCACAATCGCGATTTCGATGTGCGCAACGTCGCGTCCGTCCGCGAGCAGCGAGCCGCTGTCGCATTCCACTCGGAGTGCGGCAGGCGCGCCGGCTGCCTCGACTTTGTGGCGGTATACTTCCTTGCCGTCGATATAGCCCACGACCTCGATAACGCCCGGGCCGGCCGGCACGTCCCAGCACAGGAACATATCGTCTGTGTTGGCGGCGACTGGCCTTTTGTCCCAGTGCGCGTATGTTTCCGTCATGCCGTACAGGGGGTAGCTATATGCTTTTTTGCCATATGACTTTCCGTCCACAAACAGCTCCACCTGCTCGCAGTTAGTGTAGCACAGCACCGGGATAATGGCCCCGTCGGGGATGTCCAGGCCCCAGGCGTCCCGGAGGTCTCGGAGGTTCCTGTGCGGGAACACATGGGCGAACGGCGACTCCCGGTCCCAAATGCTTTTATAGAAATAGTAGTGGTCCTTGGGGAACCCTGCGGTGTCGATCACACCGGAGCTGGAGCTCCTGTCCGGCCAGTGGGCCTCCCCCAGGTAGTCGATGCCCGTCCACATGAAGTCGCCGATGACATAGTCGTGCGCCATGGTGTATCGGAGCAGTTTGCCGGCGTTTACGGGCGCCGCGTAGTAGGCGCGCCGCCAGGAGTCGGTGGGCATATCCAGGCGGTAGTCCCCCCTCCGCCCCGCCGCAGACGGGTTCTCCGCGCCCATCAGCAGCCAGCCTGGGTGCGCATGCCTGTCGTCGTCATACAGGGTCTCGGCGCGCGTCCTCCACCGTCCCGTATAATTGTAGCCAATGATGTCGAGCGTGTCCAAAAATGCGTCGGTGGCGCGGCGGGGCTCCGCCATGATCTGGTCGCAGGCCTGTGTACAAAGGCGCGTCGGGTCGAGCCGGTGGCAGATGTCCTGCAGCTTTTTGGCGATGGTATGCCCGTCCGGCGCGGTCTGCTCCGGTACTTCGTTGCCGATGCTCCACATGACGACGGAGGGGTGGTTGCGGTCGCGGTATAGCATGGCCTCGATGTCAGCCACATGATACTCGTTGAACCACTCGGAATAGCCTCGACTTTCGTGGGTGTTGCTACCGAAAACCTTACGTTTGAGCAGCTTCCATTCGTCGAACGCCTCGTCCATTACATAGAAGCCCAGCTCGTCGCACAGGTCGAGCAGGGCGGGGTCCGGCGGGTTGTGGGAACAGCGGATGGCGTTGCAACCCATCGCCTTTAGCCGCATGAGCCGCCGCCGCCACATCTTGGCTGGCACAGCGGCCCCGACGGCGCCGCCGTCGTGGTGGACGCACACGCCGTTCAGCTTGACCTGCGCCCCATTGACTATGCAGCCTTTGTCTTTGTCGAAAGCCACTGTCCGCACGCCGAATGTGGTTTCGTATTCGTCCAAAACCGTGTCGCCGCGCATGAGCGTGGATACGGCTTTATATAAGGTGGGCGACTCCGCCGACCAGAGATCGGGATTGGGCAACACGAAAGACTGCGCTATTTCAACGGGCTGCCCTGGTTCGCCGGAGGGTGATGCCGCCGTTTGCGCGCGCCCGCGCTCCGCGCCATCGCTGCCGAACACGGTCGTCGCCAGCACCGCCTCGCCTGTCAGTACGGCCTTTGTGGCTATATTGATCCGGTATGCGCCGCTGCCTGGCGCGCCGCTGCCGCCCGATGCGTCACCGCCGATTGAAGAATTACCGCTGCCGCCGCTCGCCGCGCCGTCGCCGCTCGATGCGTAACTACCCGCCGCGCCGTCGCCGCCCGCTACGGCTTCCGTCGTGATGTACGTGCCATATGTGGGGATGTGGTCGCGGTTCACGCATTTCAGCCAGACATCCCGCGTTATCCCCGAGCCGGTGTACCACCGGGAGTTGGGTTGAAAAGAATTATCGATGCGAACGGTTATTTCGTTTTCACCTGCGTAGTCCAGCGCGTCCGTGATGTCGAACTCAAAGGGCGTGTAGCCGTATACATGATCGCCAAGCTCCTTGCCGTTGAGCCATACCTTCGCGCACATGTACGCGCCGTCAAAGAGCAGCGAAACCCGCTTGCCCCGGCGCCCGCCATCTACCCGGAAACGCTTCTTGTACCAGCCGATCCCTGCCTTCACATAGCCCCCGGAACCACATGTTGGATGATTTTCGTCGAAAGGGTACTCCACGCTCCAGTCGTGTGGGAGCTGTACCAGGCGATAGCCGGAAAGCCCGTCGCCCGGCTCGTCCCCATGCTCCTCCGCCAACCTGAAATACCAATCGAAGCCGAAGAACTCGGAGAGCCTCGCGCGCTCGCCCTGCAGATACATAATGGCATCACTCCTTAAATATTTATAGTCTGTCTATTTATAGTCTGTCGATTGTGTAAATTGTGAAAATCGAAGGCGAACACTGTTCGCCCTATATTCTGTTGTATAGATTGTGCACATTACTATATTACATAATTACATAGTTGCATAATGGGCGGTTATTGATTGCGCTATCCGAAAGCGATTGTTGTTCGCCGGGCGAACGCTGTTCGCTCCTACGTGTCGTTGCATAATTAATATTGTTTAATATATTTAATTGTAGGTAAATTATATGTCAAATTATACGGGATCAAATTATACGGATTAATATTGTTATAGTTTTTATGTATTATTTTGATCGCAATTATTCATTGACAATACGGTTGCTGACAACACGGCTGTTGGCAACAGAGCAGTTGACAACGCGGCAGTTGACAAAATAATAAGAGCAATTTATAATAATGTACAAAAATAAATGTTAGCTTGCTGCATTATATATCTTATTTAACCATATAGCAATAGGCAGATGCATAGTCGAAGATGCATGACGGCTATTTTTGTAATATAAGTGATTGCAAAAGCCAGCATTTTACGGGCGAACACTGTTCGCCCCTACAACATTTTGTATATTGCATAATTAGCTGCCAATATGTAGGGACGCACATTGTGCGTCCGCGACTTTTACAGCCGCCTATTTCGTAACACCTAAGGAGGGACGCGAATATGAGCAAAGCCGCTAAGGCGCCCATGGGCCTGACGGCCCGAAGGAAGCTGTTTGTCAAGCAGTTCATTCAATACAAGTCCTTGCTGGTGATGCTCCTGATCCCCTTTGTCTATATCGTAATCTTCGCTTACATCCCCATGAGCGGTCTGGTCCTCGCCTTTAAGGACTTCAAATATGCCGGCGGTATATGGGGGAGCCCGTGGGTCGGGCTGGCCAACTTCCGCTTTTTCTTTATATCCGGCGCGGCGCGCACGGTGATCCCCATGACGGTTATGTACAACCTGGCGTTTATCGTCGTCGGGATGTTCGTGCAGGTGTCTTTTGCCATCATCCTCAACGAGGTCATCGGTAAAGTGTACAAGCGGCTCGCCCAGTCCATGATGCTCCTGCCGCACTTTATCAGTTGGGTGGTCGCCTCCGCCCTGGTCTACAACATCCTCAACTACGAGTTCGGCGTATTCAATAACCTGCGCGCGGACATTGGCTTGGACCCGGTCAATGTATACGGCAACCCCGGTTATTGGCCGTTCATCATGGTGTTTCTGAGCATATGGAAGGGGGCGGGGTACGGGACCATCATATATCTCGCCAATATAACCAGCATTGACACCGAGATTTTCGAGGCGGCGCAGATCGACGGCGCAAACGCTTGGCAGCAGATTACGAGGATAACCATACCGCACCTGAAGTCGACCATGATCATCATGCTCCTGCTTGCGATGGGCAATATGTTCCGGGGCGGCCTTGACATGTTTTACCAAATTATAGGGAACAACGGTATACTGCTCCCCCGCGCGGACGTCATCGATACATATGTGTTCCGGCTGCTGATGAGCTCGTCGGATATCGGAATGGCGGCGGCGGCGGGCCTGTTCCAGTCCGTCTTAGGTTTTTTGACAGTCCTGACGGCCAACTATGTGGTTAAAAAGATAGAACCGGACTACGCGCTATTTTAGCAGTGGAGGCATGGGTGTGGGGCTTGCCCCACATCTAATTAAAAAATCGAGCCGGACTACGCCGGTCTATGTGCTGTTTAGTAGTGGAGGTACGTAATGCAACAGGCTATTTCGCAACAGACGGCTGTACGCCGCAGGAACGTCATAAAAATAACGGGCGATCGCATCGTTCTCAACATAGTGGGCTACATCCTCCTGACGCTGTTCGCCTTAATATGCGTCCTCCCGTTTTACTTGATCATCGTGTCCGCCTTTACCAGCGAGCGGGCCATTATGGTGCATGGCTTCAGCATGTGGATCAGAGAGTTTTCTGTCGAGGGCTTTGAGATTATCCTGACAAACCCGGCTCTGATCGCGAGAGCTTACGGCAACACGATTGGGGTCACGGTGATCGGTTCGTCCATAGCTGTGTTTCTGGCCTGCATGGCCGGATATGTGCTGCAGCGCAAAGATTTCGCATGGCGCAACGCGATCATGCTGGTGTTTTACTTCACCATGCTGTTCAGCGGGGGGCTCACGCCTTACTACATACTCTGTACCAGGTATTTAGGGTTCACCAACCAGTATTACGCGCTGATCCTGCCGGGCATGTTCTCGGTTTGGAACATGATCATCGCGAAAAATTATATGCGCTCAATCCCGGACGAGATCGTGGAATCGGCGAAGATAGACGGCGCGGGCGAGTTCCGCATCTACCTGCAGCTTATATTGCCGCTAGCCACCCCGTTGTTGGCGACGCTGGGGCTGTTCACGTCGCTGGGCTATTGGAACAACTGGATGGACTGCATGCTGTTCATCCGGGAAAGGAACATGTACACGCTGCAGTACTTTCTGCAGAACATGCTGCGGAGCATCCAAGCCCTGCGCGTGGTGGCGGAGCTGTCCGGGCTGGTTGTCCCCGTGATGCCGGCGGAGAACATGAAGATGGCGATGACACTGATTGTCACCGGCCCCATCATTTTGGCGTATCCCTTCGCGCAAAGATATTTTTTAAAGGGCCTCACAATCGGCGCGGTGAAGGGATAGGATAAATCGGTGCAAGCGCCCGTAGGGACAGTCGCCCCCGACCGTCCGCGTTTCACAGGCGCCCGTAGGGTCGATCGCCCCGGTAGGAGGCGCTCCCCCGGCCGTCCGCCCCACACATAACACCCGTAGGGACGGTCGCCCCGACCGTCCGCATCTTGAGTAGGTTATACAAAAAAAGTATAGATTATCATAGGAAGCGCAACATCATAACGTAGGGGCGATACATATGTCGCCCGCAACCAACCGCAACAACAAAAAAAGGAGGAACGAAATGCTCAAAAAACTGTTTTGCATCCTTATCGCCTGCGCCCTGCTCGCGGGGACGCTGGCCGCCTGCGGCGGCAGCACGCCCCCGCCGCCCGCGCAGACCACCGCCGCAGCCACCCAGGCCGCCGCCACAACAGCCGCTGCGGCAGACGCAGACGCCGACGCTGATGCCGACGCCGACGAAGACGAGGACGCTGCCACCGCCGACGCCGGTACGGCCGCGACGACCACAGCCGCCGCCACGACAGCGGCAGCCGCCGCGACAACGGCATCCGCGGCTACAGGGCCGGCGGAAACCTACAACGGCATCGACGTCTCCCAGCATGTCAACCTGACTATGTTTGTCCTGGGCGACGAGCCGACAGACAAGAACCGCGTGCACGACTACCTCAACGTGCTGCTCAACGAGAGGATCAACGCCACGCTCACAACAAACTACCTGGCGTGGTCCGACTGGCGCGACAGGTACTCCCTGATTTTGGCGGCGGGCGAGCAGGTGGACTTAATGTTCACCGCCGACTGGGCGCTGTACGCCGAGGAGTCCGCCAGGGGCGCCTTCCTCGAGCTGACCCCGGAGTTCATTGAGACCAACATGCCCAACGTCGTCAAATACCAGGACCCCGTGTCGCTGATGCAGGCCACAATCAACGGCAAGCTGCACGCCATACCCAAAAATGTGTCGGGCCTCGAGGGCGAAAGCTGGATCATGATCCGCAAGGACCTGCGCGAGAAGTACGGCATGGACGAGATCACGACGCTGGATCAGTTGGAACAATACTTCATCGAAGTACTCGAAAATGAAGACGGCGTCTTCCCGAGCCACGCATCTGCGGACTCGCAGTTCCAGGGGCCGCTTGCCAGAAACGCGAACCAGATGTTCTTTATAACCGGCACGGACATAGTCTACAAATACCCCGGCAATGACGAGCCACCGCCCTCGTCCGAGTTCAGCTATTGGTTCTTCACGGACGAGATGGTGGAGTTCTACCGGCTGATGAAGAGGTGGGGCGATTTAGGCTTCTGGTCGGCCAATGCCATCAACAACGACGTGCAGGTCCGCGACTCCTTTGAAAACGGGAAGTCCGCCTCACTGGTGTGGAACATGACCATTTTCAGGGCAGCCGAGAACATGCAAAAAAACAATCCAGAGTGGACATATGAGGTCATCGATCTGCACCCCGGCACGCCCCGCAGGATGTCCTACTTCACCAACGACGCCATCGCCATAGCGGCCGCGTCCAAGAACCCGGAGCGCGCCGCCATGTTCATCGACCTGCAAAAGGACGAGGCGGACATCGAGGTCTACATGGCTCTCAATGCCGGCATCGAGGGCGTGCACTATATCATAAACGCCGACGGCACCCGCTCGCAGGGCCCCGAGGCGGAGAAGTACCCGTTCTGCCCCAGCTTCTGGTGCTTCAACCATCAGCGCGGCGTGATTCCCGAAGGGGCGCTGAACACGGAGCCGTGGAGCGCGGAGCAGGAAGAGCTGGACTTTACGGAAATACAGGAGCAATGGCTCGTGGCGCCCGGCGCCATGGCGTTCCGCTTTGACCAGGAGTCCGTCAGGACGGAAATGGCCGCCATAAACGCGCTGCGCGACGAGTTCAGGCCCATGCTGCAGTTGGGCCTGGTCGCCGACATCGACGCGTCGGTGGCTGACTGGAGGCAAAAGGCGGAAGCCTCCGGTCTCCAAAAGGTGATGGACGAGTTCCGCAGCCAGTACGAAGCCTGGTTGGCTGTGCGATAAATAATCAGCTGTGTGATAAATAGTCAGCCGTGCGACAAATAATCAGCTGTGCGACAAATATTTAGCTATGCGACAAATATTCAGCCGCGCTGCAATAAAAATTCGCCCGCGCTATGAAAAATATTCGCCCGCGCGATGAGGCAAAACGTAAACTTTATCGTATATACTATACTTAAGTCGTAGTATGATTTGACAATGATCCGCTCCCCGGGGTTCGCCCGGGGGGCGGATTATAATTGACAATTAATTAAAGAGAGGGGTAGTGAAATGCCGCAAAACAATTATGAAGAAACATTGGCCCATGTAAACACCCACTCCAGGCCTTCCGACCTGAAGATCACGGACATGCGCTTCGCGGAGCTGGAGGGCGCGCCCTATCCGTGCATTTTGATGAAGCTGTACACAAACCAGGGCATCGTGGGCTTTGGCGAGGTGCGGGACATGGCGTCAAAGACATATGCCCTGATGCTCAAAGGCCGCCTACTGGGCGAGAACCCGTGCAACATCGACATGCTGTTCCGGCGCATTATGCAGTTTGGCGGACAGGGGCGGCAGGGCGGCGGCGTTTCGGCCGTGGAGATCGCCCTATGGGACATCGCGGGCAAGGCGTACAACATCCCGGTGTACCAAATGCTGGGCGGCAAGTTCCGCGATAAAATGCGTATTTATTGCGACACCGATATCGAGTTCAACAGGGACTCGCGTTCGGACGGGCAGAACATGGGGCTGGCGCTGAAGAGAAGGCTGGATCGGGGCTACACGATATTGAAGATGGATTTGGGGATCAACCTGATGTACGGCGTGCCGGGGACCCTGACCGCTCCGCTGGGCTTTTTCGAGGAGCAGCGCAGGCTGTCCGAGCTCTCGCGCAATCTGTACCCCACCCCTTGGGAAGCCAATGCCTACGAAGCGCGCCGCGCCGTGCGGAACACCAAGGACATCAACGAGCTGATGGAGCGCTTTTCGGCCCGCAACGACGCGCGTCGGTACACGCCAAAGCACCCCTTCACCGGCATACAGATCACGGAAAAGGGGCTGGACTACATGGAGGAGTATGTGTCCGAGGTGCGCTCCGTCATCGGCTACGACGTGCCTTTGGCAACCGATCACCACGGGCCCATCGGCGTGGAGGAGATTATCAGGCTGGCCAACCGCATCGAGAAGTACAACATCGCCTGGCTGGAGGACCCCATATCCGTGCAGTACCCCGAGCAGTGGAGGCGGCTCGTGCAAAGCGTCAACATTCCCATATGCACGGGCGAAAACATCTATCTCGCCGAAAACTTCGAACCGCTGTTCAATGTAAACGGTATAACCATCGCCCATCCGGACCCGCTGACCGCCGGGGGCATTTTAGAGTCCAAGAAGATAGGCGATCTAGCGCAGCGCTACGGCATACGCATGGCCCTACACCAAGCGGCGACGCCCGTGCACGCCATGGCCGCCGCGCACATTGGCGTGGCCACGGAGAACTGCTGGGCATGCGAGTTCCACGCGAACGATGTGCCGTGGTGGGACGACCTGGTCATTTCCAAATTGCCCAAGCCGCTCATCGAAAATGGATATATCGATGTGCCGGACCTGCCGGGACTGGGGATAGACGACTTCAACGACGAGGTGATCAAGGAGCATATTTCGTCCATGGATCAAGGGCTGTGGGAACCCACCGACCAGTGGAACTTCGAGTACGCCGCCGACGGATTTTAGATAAGCGGGGCGTCGCGCCCTGCGATGGCGCGCCGAATTTTTGCATTTCGCAATTTTCTATGGTTTATATTAGGCGATTGTAAAAGTCGCGGACGCACAATGTGCGTCCCTACATATGGGCATCCAATTTTACGCATGTACAAAATGTTGTAGGGGCGAACAGTGTTCGCCCGTAAAATACTGTCTTTTACAATCGCCTATATGGTTTATATTGCTAGGAGGAGAATAGCTGATGGAGATGGATTCGAAATCATGCGAAATTTGGCGGCGCCCGGTTTTGGCGCCCCTGCCGGACCATGTCGCGGGGGTCGCCTGCCCCGTCGTTTCGCTGGACGGGGTTTGGAAAATCACACTCAACCCAGTGGAAGAATATTGGAAGAACGAGGTCAGCCCCGCCGCGTGGGACGACATAGACGTCCCCAGCCAGACGACAGTCAAGGGGTTCTTCCCTGAAAACAAAAAGACATACGCATACAAGACGAAATTCGCTGTCCCCTGCGATTTTGAAGGGAAAACAATCAAGCTGCGCTTAGACGCGGTCAACTGTTATGCGAGGGTATACGTTGACGGCCGGTTTGTGCGCGACCACTATGGCGGGTTCAACGGGTGGGACGCAGACGTCACTGATTTCGTGACGGCGGGGGAGGCGCACACCCTTGCCGTAGGGGTGCAGGACAGGCTGGGCGAGATGTCGCAGTTCAGCATGGGCGGGATCATCCGATCCGTGCGTTTGTACGCGCTGCCGACGCTGCATATTGAGCGGATGCATGTTGAGACAGATTTGGACAGGAACTACCGCGACGCGACGTTGCGCGTGGCGCTGAAGCTATCAGCACCAGGCGGTACGACACCCAGCGGGGCGGTATCCGGCGGGGCGGTATCCGACGGGACTACACCCGGCGACGCGGCGGTGGATCTGTCGGTAATCGGCGGCACGGCGGTGGATCTGTCGGCAATTGGCGGCGCGATGGTGGAGCTGACGCTGACAGAGCCGGATGGGCGGGCGGCGCCGCTGGGCGGGCCGATCCACATTTCCGATGATTTGGACCACGAATACAGCTATGCGATCAAAACCCCGTTGAAATGGGACTCCGAGCACCCCAACCTCTACAGGCTGGATGCGAAGCTTATGGTAGACGGCGCATCAGCCGTCACCATCAACCGTAACATCGGGTTCCGCAAAATTGAGATACGCGGTAATGTGATGTATGTCAACGGCGACGAAGTCAAGCTGCGCGGTGTGAACAGGGAGGAAGTGCATCCGCTGCGCGGGCGCGCCACGACCCATGAGGATATTCGGCGCGACTTTTGGCTGTTCAAAGAAGCCAACGTTAACTTCGTGCGGACGTCGCATTATAACCCCGACCAATATTTCCTGGACCTGTGCGATGAACATGGCGTTTATGTGGAACTGGAGTCCTCCGTCTCGTTCGTGGGGCAGGGGCAGGATCAGACCAGCGACGATCCGGACTTTACCGCGCGTTACATGGATCAGTTTGCGGAGATGATTGAGATGAACCGGAGCCGCCCGTCCGTGATTATCTGGTCGCTGGCCAATGAATGCATCTGGGGCGACAATTTCCGCCTGATGGCGAAATACGCGAGAAGCGAGGATCCGGGCAGGCCGATCATCTTCAGTTACCCCATCACCATACAGGACGACGACGAGCTACCAGACATCTGGAGCGCACACTATGGCGAGTTGGCTACCGACACTTCCATCATGGTAGACAATCACGACCGGGGCGAGCATTTTGGCAGGCTGCCTGTGCTGCACGACGAGTACATCCATATCCCGTGCTACGACCACAGCGAGCTGATACGCGACCCGATGGTGCGCGACTTTTGGGGCGAGAGCATCAAACGCTTCTGGGACAATATCTTTGATACGCCCGGGGCGCTGGGCGGCGCCATTTGGGGCGGGATCGACGAAGTCCACTGGGATGGCAGGGGCGGCGGCGCGGAGTGGGGCGTAATCGACGGATTCCGCCGGGTCAAGCCCGAGCACTGGCATACAAAAAAGGGGTATTCACCCATCCGCATAGAAAACCGTCCCATCGGGACGGCCAAAGTCGGCGTCCTGACAATCCCTGTATATAACAGGTACAACCATACAAACTTAAATGAGGTGTCCATAACCTGGTCTATCGCGGGCAAATCCGGGACGCAAGCCGGGCCCGACCTGCCGCCTCGGGCGAGAGGCGCCATCACGATGCGGGTGGGCGATGTGCCGGCGGATGCTAAGCTGCGCCTGACATTTACAGAACCCAACGGGATCGTGTGTGATGAATATGAATTGTCGCAGGCTAAAGAAGCAGCCATGCTGCCGGATTGGCAGAGGGCGGGGGCGGCTCCCAGGATAATCGACGGGAGCGGGTCCATCGAAGTATCGGGCGAATGTTTTTCGCTTGTGTTCTCGAAGGAGACCGGGCTCATCACCTGCGGTTGCTATTGCGGCGAAAAGATCATCCATGGGGGTCCATATTTAAACCTGGTCGGGATGCGGCTGTCCGAATGGTCGCTGTCGGGGCTTTCGGCGAGTATGGGCGGACTGGGCGGAAATAACGAGGGCCTGGCGGAGGTCGTGCTGCGGGGGGCGTATGGCAAGGTCAGGGTGACTTTCCTGATGCAGATTGACGGCAGCGGGTTAATGAAGACGACTTATACTATCGACGATATGCCGTACAACCCGCCGCGCAGCAAGCGCATGGTGGTCGGCGTCGATGTCGGGGGGTACGCGGAGGTCGGGGTCAGCTTCTTGCTGTCCAGCCGGGTCGACGCGCTGAGTTGGCAAAAGGACGGGCTGTGGGACTATTACCCAGATAATCATATCGGCAGGCTGGGCGGCGTCGCTTGGAAGAAACGGCGCAGGGGCGGCGAAGGGCATGAAGTATGCGAGGGGCGCGATGCGCTCGATGGGCGTGATACGCGCGAAGGGCTTGATGCGCTCGGTGGGCGTGATGCTCGCGAAGTAGGCGATGTGCGCGATGGGTTCGAAGTACGCGTTAGGCGTGATGCGCGCAGTGGGCTCAATGCGAACAGTCCCGTAGTGCCGCAGTGGGACTGGAAAGACGACATTTTGGACTACACGCTCTATGGTTTTGACGACGCTGGCGGGCGCGGGACTAAGGACTTTTCCTCGTCCAAGACCTGTTTGCACGAAGCTGCCGCGATAATAAGCGAAACAGGCGCCGCGTTGCGCTGTTATTCCGATGGCAGGGACACAGTGCGGATGGAGGCGCTGTGGGACGAGGCCACAACGATTGACGACCGCGACCCGCGAGTAAAGTACTATGGGAACTGGTTCGGGCATGAGGACATACATGGATGTTATAAAGACACGGAGACCCTCAGTAACACCCCTGGCGACTACGCCGAAATCGAATTTGACGGGACAGGCATTTCATGGATCAGCACCAGGTATTTGACATACGGCATGGCCGATGTATATGTCGACGGCAATCTGATCCGCAAGGAAGCCGACCTTTTCCCGCGCATGGGTTCCGGGACGTCGCGCGGCTACGAGCGCCAGTACCGCAACCATATCTGCACCGTGACTGGCCTTGAAGCGGGCAAGCATACGCTGCGCATCGTGGTTACGGGAAAGAAGCGTCAACCGGTGGCAAACCAGTTCCGGCCCATGCAGGCCTATAACTGCTATGTGGCAATAGACTGTTTCCGGCTGCTCGGCGTCGAAGGCGCGGGCGGAAACACCTACGCAAGCGAAAACTTCTGCGAAAGCGCAGTCGCGGGTGTTAGCGTTGGCGCAGGCGATAGCGCAAGCGCGGGGCTGGTGCGTATGAACATCAACAATGAGTGGAATTTCAACCAACTCTGCTGGGGCAATTATATGAAAGCGCCCATCATGGTGGAGGACGGTTATACCGGAAGCGTATATGTGAAGCTGGATAAACTGGAAGGGAGCGGTGAAAATGCCTGAAAACAAAAGAATCTGGCCAAGGCCCGTCATGATCCCGGAACCCTGCCGGGTTGCGGGCATCAGCCAGCCGGTGATATCGCTTGCTGGCATGTGGAAACTTAACACCGATCCAGTGGACGGGTTTTGGCAGCCGTCCGTGGACCCTTCGTCCTGGCAGGACATCGAGGTCCCTTCCACGCTTACGGCTCTTGGGATCCGCGTTCCGAACAAGCACGAATACGCATACAAGACTAATATCCACATTCCGGAGGATTTTGCGGGCTCGATTGTCAAAATCCGATTTGACGCCGTCAACTGCCTAGCGAGGGTTTGGGTGGACGGGCATTTTATCCGCAGCCATTGGGGCGGGTTCAACGCATGGGACGCGGACATCACCGCCCATGTCAAAGCGGGCTGCAGCCATGAGCTGACGGTTGGGGTGGCCGATCAATTCGGCGTCGCCAGCCAATTCCACCTGGGCGGCATCATACGGGATGCCCGGTTGATCGCAGTCCCTCGGCGCCACCTGGAGCGCGTCCATGTGCAAACAGATTTCGACGGCGAATACAGGGACGCGACGCTGCGCGTCATGGTTAAAGTTTCCTGTGGCGGTGCGGGCGAGGATGTATCAATTAAACTAGCGTTGACCGGCCCAGGCGGCGAAACGGTGGACTTGGGCACGAACATGAGCGTGGACGCAGGTGCGAGCACGGGCGTGGACGCAGGCGTGGACGCGTACGCAGGCGCGGGCGCGGGCGTTATCTGCGTCCCGGACGGGCGGGACGTCGAAGCGGCGTTCCCGATAGCATGCCCTATGAAATGGGACGCCGAGCACCCCAATTTGTACATGCTTGAAAGCGAGCTGTCCGTAGGCGGCGAGGTCATAGAAACATACAGCCAAAATATCGGGTTCCGGGTGGTGGAGCGGCGCGAAGACCAGGTTTTTGTCAATGGCAGGGAAATCAAGCTGCGGGGCGTCAACCGCGAGGAAATCCACCCACTGAAAGGGCGCACCATTTCAAAAGAGGATATCGAAGCCGACGTGCGCCTGTTCAAGGAGGCCAACGTCAATTTTGTGCGAACCTCCCACTACAACCCGAGCAAATATTTTTTGGATTTATGCGATAAATACGGCATATATGTGGAAGAGGAAAACTCGCTCTCCTTTGTGGGGCAGGGGCAGGATCAGGTTCACGACGACCCGGCGTTCCTCGCGCACTTCATCGACCAGTACGCGGAAATGATAGAAAAGGACCGCAGCCACCCCAGCATCATCATGTGGTCATTTGCCAACGAAAGCACCTGGGGCGACAATTTCCGCGCAATGCTGGAGTACACAAAACAGGAAGACCCATCACGCCTGACGATATTCAGCTATCCGGTGAACATGCAGCAGGAGGACGAGATGGTCGACATCTGGAGCGCCCACTACAACCATTGGTACTCCCCGGCGAACCTGATGTCGGACAACAGTTCCCTTGGCGGCTGGAAGGGCAAGCACGCTTACCCGGTGCTGCACGACGAGTATATCCATGTGTCTTGCTATAACCGCTCGGAGCTTCGCCGCGACGAGGGCTCGCGCGATTTTTGGGGCGAGAGCATCAAACGGTTCTGGGACAAGATTTATGACACAAAGGGCGCGCTGGGCGCGGCGATTTGGGGCGGCATCGACGAGGTGTGGTTCTGCCGCGACCATCCCGATTCCACATCGGAGTGGGGGATCATCGACGGCTACCGGCGCAAGAAGCCGGAATTTTGGCTGACCAAGCGCGGCTATTCGCCCATCCGCATTGAAACGAGCGGTGACGGGGCAAACGCGCACAGCGAGCCAGGCGAGGAAAACGCGCACAGCGAGCCCAGTAGTGCGATGGCGTTGGGGAACCCGGGGCATGACGCGCCGCTACGTGTTTCGGTCTATAACCGTTACAACCATACAAATCTCAATGAGCTGACCATCCGCTGGAGTGTCGGGGGCAGCGGTGTGAATTCAGATATGGGCAGTTTCGGGGAGATTTGCGGACCGGACGCAGAGCCGGGCCATAGGGGTTGCATCGAGCTGCCCAAAAGGCCTTGGCGCGACGACGACGTCGTCAGTCTGGCATTTATAGAGCCTTCCGGCTTGGTCTGCGACGAGTTCCGCCTGCCGCTTACCGCAAGGACGGCGCAGCTCCCCGAACTGTCCGGGAAGGCGCCTGTCGTATCCGGCGAAGCAGGCGTCGCGTCCACATACGGCGGGGCAAGCGTCTCATCCGCAAGCGTCGAGCCGGGCGTCGCAATCGTCTCCGGCGAGGGGTTCGTATATCGCTTCAACCGCGCGACGGGGATGCTGTCGCTGGAAGCGGGCGGCGAGAAGGTCATAAAGAGCGGCCCGCATCTCAATTTGGTCGGGCTCGCGCTGGCGCCGTGGCAATGCAGCAGCTTCAAGCTGTGCGAGGATGGGGGCGCAGCGATGGCGGTCGTCAAAGGCTGCCATGGCAAGGTGTCGCTGACATACCGGATCGCAATCGACGCGGAAGGCTTGATGCGCGTGAGCTATACCATCGACGATATGCCCTACGCGCCCCCGCGCAGGCAGACAATGGGGTATGGGGTAGACGTCGGCGGCTATTCCGAGGTCGGGATAACCTTTGCGCTGCCCTCTGGGGTGGACAGGCTGTCTTGGGACAAGGACGGGCTGTGGGACTATTACCCCGATGACCACATAGGGCGCAGGGAAGGCACGGCGAAAAAGCTCAGGGGCGACCATGCGTGGGAGGAACCGTACCGACATGCGCCCGCCTGGGACTGGAAAGAGGACATGCGCAACCACGCCCTGTTCGGGCAGTTCGACATGGGCGGGCGCGGTACGAAGGACTTTGTGACCTCGAAGAGCCGCATCTACAGCGCACGGGCATACAGACAAGCGAGCAGGTACGGAGTGGAGGTGCTGTCCGACGGCGGCGACTCGGTCAGGATGCAGTTGGCGGCGAACGAGCACTTCAATGTGGACGACCGCGACCCCCGCGTGGAATATTTTGGCTCGTGGCAAAAATACGACGACAAATACGGTTGCTATAAAAACACCGAGACACGCAGCAATATCCGTGGGGACTACGCGCAGTTCGCTTTCACCGGCACTGGCGTCTGCTGGATAGCAAAAAAGCATGTGATGTACGGCATGGCGGATGTATATATCGACGGCAAGCCGGCGCCGCATGGCAGCAGCATCAGCCTGATGCGGATGGGCGGTTCCGGTGCGATCCGGGGCGATGAGCGGGCGTATGGCGAGATGGCCTATACGATAGAAGGGCTGCCATATGGCAAGCATACAATAAAAGTCGCCGTCGCCGGGGCGGCGTCCGATTTTCGCGGGATACGCTCTTCCAACGCATATGTGAGCATAGACGCGTTCGTCGTATTGGGCGGGCATCTGGACGGCGACGTGCTCATGCACATCAACGGCCAGTACAATTACCCGGAGCTGTCGTGGGGCACATACATGAAAGACGCAATAAAGGTAGAGACCGGATACACAGACGAGGTATATATAAGGCCATACAAAGCAAGCTACGGCGAATAATATTATAATATTTACGTATTATGTGTGAAACACATACACAGACAGGGGGGCATGTGAATACCAGGGAACGTTATCTGAGCGTCCTTAACTTCCAAAAACCCGCCGGGCGCTTGCCCATGTTTGAATGGGCCTGGTGGTGGGACAAAACCTTCGAGCGCTGGCAGGGCGACGGCCTGCCAGAGGGCATGCAGGACGCGGATCTGTTTGACTATTTCGGCCTTGACTACCTCGCGTGCGTGAACGCGACGACCATCTCCGCCGAATGCCCGAAGCCCGCATACCACGGCGCGCCGCGCATCATTGGCGAGGCGGGCTACGACGCTGTCCGCCCGCTTATCCTGAACGACGCCCTGATAGCCGCCATAAAGGGCGAGGCGCTGGCCGTCCGGGAAAGGCACGCGCGCGGGGACATCGCCCTGCGCCTCTGGCTCGACGGCTTCTTTTGGTTCCCACGCAGTTTGTTCGGCATAGAAAACCATTTGATGGCGTTTTACGACTACCCACGGTTAATGCACCGCATGAACAGCGACTTGGCCGACTTTGAGCTTAAAGTTATGGAAGAAATATTCCCCATTATCACGCCCGACATGGTCGGCTTCGCAGAGGACATGTCGTATAACCACGGCCCCATGTTGTCGCGCGCGATGTTCAACGAATTTATGGCGCCATATTATAAACGTGTCGTCCCATACATAAAAAGCCGAAACATAAAAGTCATGGTGGACAGCGACGGGGACGTGGCGCAGATCATACCTTGGTTCTTACCGCTGGGCGTGGACGGCATATACCCGCTGGAGCGCCAGGCAGGCGTCGACGTCGCCGCGCTGCGGCGCACATACCCGAAGCTGCTGATGATGGGTGCATATGATAAAATGGTGATGTCGAAGGGCGAAGCGGAGATGCGCGGCGAGTTTGAGCGTTTGCTCCCGGTCATGAAAACGGGGGGCTATGTGCCTTCCGTCGATCACCAGACGCCCCCCGGCGTGTCGCTGGACAACTATAAAATATACCTGCGCCTTTTTGCGGAATATTGCGAAAAAGCCGTATTATAAACACAGCCAACCAAATGTGTGTACCATATGTGTGTGAGGTAAAGAGGTGAATATGACCATGAAATTTGTTCCTGCACCGGACGCCGTAGATGTCGCGGCTGTGCCGCAAAAAACTTTATACACAGGTGCGACGATACCCGGCATTGGGCTGGGCACGTTCGGCTCCGACGCATACGCGGGCGAGGAAATCGCCGCCGCCGTAGCCGAGGCGCTGCGCATAGGCTACCGGTACCTTGATTGCGCGGCGTGCTATGGGAACGAGCACCTCATCGGCGAGGTACTTTCTGATGCGATTGGCGGTGGCCTGCGGCGCTCGGACGTATTTGTCCTGAGCAAGCTCTGGAACGACATGCACAAGCCCGCCGACGCGGCGGCGGCGTGCCGGAAGTCGCTGGCCGATTTAAAGCTGGACTACCTCGATTGCTATCTTATGCACTGGCCTTTCCCGAACTACCACCCGCCCGGCTGCGGGCCGGACGAGCGCAACCCCGAGTCCCGCCCGTATATCCACGACGAATTCATGGAGACATGGCGCGCGCTGGAGAAGCTTGTGTACGAGGGGCTGGTCCGCCACATCGGCACGTCCAATGTGACGATCCCCAAGCTGAAGCTTATATTGCGTGACGCCGCGATAAAACCGGCGGTCAACGAAATGGAGCTGCACCCATGCTTCCAACAGGGCGAACTGTTCCAATTTTGCATGGATCATGACATCCAGCCCATCGGCTATTCGCCCATCGGCTCTCCCAAGCGCCCGGAACGCGACCGCACCCCAGACGACCTGTCAGACATGGAGCAACCGGCTGTCGCCGACATTGCGCAGCGCCACGGCGTCCACCCGGCGCTCGTCTGCATAAAATGGGCGTCGCAGCGTGGGCAGATACCCATCCCGTTTTCAACGAACAGGAGGAACTACCTCGCTAACATCAAATGCATCACAGAGGATCCCCTGACATATGAGGAAATGGAGATGATGCGCGGCGCGGAGCGCAACTGCCGACTGATTAAAGGGCAAGTATTTCTATGGGAGGGCGCAAACACATGGCTCGACCTATGGGACACAGACGGCACAATCCCCGGCTGGGGCGGTTACGGCAGCGTACGCATATAAAAGCCACGGAGTGATTCGTTAATCGCCTACATATATTAACCGATAAGATTGTATAATTGATCGGACGGTCGGGGCGACCGTCCCTACGAAACCAAGAATTGATATGTAGGGACGGCCGCCTCGGTCGTCCGCCCGACAAAACCATGGTTCGATATGTGGGACGACTGCCCGAGCCGCCGCCCCACGAAAATTTATAACGTATCGATTTCTACCTTACATCATTCTTAAACGCTCAAACACTGCTATACGAAAATCATGCGATTTCCGCTATTTTCGCGAAAAATTCTTCTTTTGTGTCGCATACGGTAAATTCGCCGTTCAAAAACCCATATACCTTACCCTCCAGCTCCGGGAATTTGCCCTGACATTTCCCGATGCAGCCTGTCGTGTGATCCTTCGCCTTGACTTTGCCTTTAAGCTCCGCCACATCGAACCCCGAACACTTTTTGCAAACTTTTACCTTTTTCACTTCTGCCATTTTACTGTCCCCCTACCCTAATTATATTAGTATGTAATATATAAATATAGAACATACATTCGAATTATACCACATGAATATGCGTCAGTGTCAACAAAAATTTTATATGCGTGCCGAAGGCATTCATATCAGCATCTTCTTTAGCAGCGCGGCTAGCCACATGGTGTGGGCTACCATCGGCGTCCAGTATTCGCATGTGTGGTATGAGCCATCCAACAGGTCGGGCATGTCGAGCTGGTCGCCGCCGATGCCATTGAGCACCGCGCCCCGGATGCGCGGGGTGTTCGGCACGAAGCAGTGCGCGTCGAACACTGTGTGGTGGTTGCGCCCGACGAGATCGATGGTCGACTCGTCGAATGGGTTCGCACCGACAATCCAGTCGAGCTGCCGCTGTGCGATTGCCATGAGTTCCGGTTCGCCGAGCAGCGCCGCCGCTTTTGCCGCCGCTATGCCCGTCGCAGCAGCGTGTGCGTTGATGCCGACCCACCAGGGCGTGCCGTTGGATTCCATGCGGTCCCTAAGGCCCATGAAGTAGCGGAAGAAGTAGCCGCCGCACTTCCTGCCGCCGCCGGCGTCCCACGTGTACAGGCCGTAGGGAAAGAGGCCGAAGCCGCTGCCCCGCGACATGGGCAGCATGTACTCCATCGCCCACATGCGCAGACATTCGCGCCATTTGGGCGCGTCGGCGCTGTCGCCCAGGTGCTCGAGCATCAGGCACAGGGCGATGGACGCCGGATCGCCGTGTATGCTCTTGTACGGATCCGCGTTGGTTTGCGAGATGCGGAAAAATCCGCGTACGGGCTCGTAGTCCGTAACTTGGAGCGCCACGATGCGATCTGTCAAGTCCTCCGCAAAGCCCGCGAAGCGGCGCTCGCCCGTCGTCCGGAACAGCTCCAGCGCCGCCGTCGCGCCGTCGCCCAGTTCTTCGGTGGTTGTATTTTCGTCCATACGCGCATAGGCCCAACTGAAGCAGCGGGCGCCCGCCTCCACGCAGCGCTCGCCATACGCGGCGTCGCCGCACGCCCGCGCGACGCGCGCCGCCATCGCCTGCGCTGCCACGAAGCGCATCTGTGCAGCCATGCGCTCCGGCGTCGTCTTGATCACCCGGTCGTCCGGGGTGCCTTTTATGTTGTCCGTCCAGTGGTTGCTGTCGGAGTGCCGGAACACGTCGCCGCCGCAGTGGGCCATCACATAGCCGTCGGGCTCCTGCATGCTCAGGAAGTAGCGGTTGCCCCATTTCAGTTCTTCCAGGATGCCGCCCGGTTTTATGACGTCACCCTGCAGTTCGTAGACCATCGCGAGGCCGACCATGCCCTCGATGGTCGCCCCGACCCACTTGCGCAAGTCGGAGGCGTCGTGCCATCCGCCCGTCACGTCGCGGTACGTGCCATCGTCCATGCGTATGCCGTCCTCGCAGTGGCAAGGCGTGAAGTAGCCGGTCGTGCTGGGGCCGCAGCGCTGCGCCGCGAAATAGGACACGGGGTGCGTGAACGCTTCGTCGAGGGCGCCACCGCTTATTGTAAACGGGTAGCTGCGGAACGGGTCCGCTTTTACATAATAGACGCCCGGCTTTTCGACATTAGAGAAATCGTATTCGGCGATCGATCCGAAATCGGCCTCGCGGGCCAGCACGGATTTTTCGTCCAGCACCTCGCCGCTCGCGCAGTCGACGAGCTGGAACCGGAACATGCCATAGCCCGCAAGCACGGCGGTTTTCGGGGCTTTTGGCAGATAGCCCAGTTGGTTTGTGCGTATGACGGCGCCCGCGTCGCTGCGCGGGTTCTGCGAGGTCACATGTGCCCGGAGGCGCTCCGTTGTTTCATTAATTTCGTTAGCGGTATTAATATTGCTCATAAAATAGACCATGCACAGATTGCGCGCAAACAGCCATTAACGAAGCTATGGCAAATGTGAAAATGCCCATTTCTTTTTTATAGTTGTCACGTCGCGCACAGTACTGTCCTTTCTGTATTTTATTGCGATGCAATCCCCAATATGCATTTTTATGCTCTGTCGGTATGGCTTTATGCAAGCAGGCGGCCAGCCAAAGGCCTTCCGCCCCTACGACTATATATCGCAGCCCAGCATATTCAGGTAGCGGGCGATGCTTGTGTATTTTACGTATGGCCTTGTCGAGTCGAATTCCATCTCCTCGTCCGTTGTGCGCAGCGACTCTTCCCAGATGTCCTCCAGCATTGTCATCAGCGGGCGGCGAACACCACGCCTCTGCGCGTCGCCGAGCATCTGCGCATATTTTTCCTCGACGCGCCAGACCCTGTAGTGCCCGGTAATGCTGCCGTTCTGCAGGTTGCGGTCGTCCCAAGGGCATGTCTTGTAGTCCATTGAAGTGTATCGGGGGATCATTATGATAGCCGTGCCGTCGGGCGCTTCCCAGCGGACGGCTTCGGCGTCGATGCCCGACTCGTAGCCATAGGGCGCCCATTGGGTGCGGTTGACTGCGGCGCGGATGCCGAACGACGCGAGCAACTGCGGCTGTTGCGCGAACGTACCGTGCTCCTGGTTGCTGTAGACGCGTACGTCCAGACCCAGCGCCTGCCGGATGGCTTCCGTCCCGTACAGCAATTGACGGATGTTGGACTCCCCGCTGATGATAAGCCCGAACGGCTCGCACCATGTACCGCCGACGATCTCGACGCTGCCGTCTTTAAGAAACGGCAGCAGCGTATCCAAAAACTGCGGATTATGGGCGGCTAACGACTCAAAACAGCTCCCACCCAGTTCCCATGTGCTGGAATATCCAGCGTATTTTTTTGTGCGCTCAAGTTCGGTCAACATGGTCGGCGTCGGATGCTTTAGCGGGTCCACGAAGCCATCATGGTAGCCTGACGCGAAATACAGGACGGCGCCGGTACCAAAGGCGCCGGTACCAGTACTTACGTCGGCGCCTTCACCGTTTCTAGTACCTACATCGGCGCCTGCGCCGCTACTTGTTCCCAAGGTGTCGGCGTCGCTACCCATGCCCAAGGTTTCGGCGACCGTTTGCGGCGCGGCGAAACGGCTGGGCGTGTCCCAGCCTTTTGGCGCCGGGGCTAGGCGCTTTGCCGAGCTGCATCCAAATAAAGGCAGCGGCATCTGATGCGCTTTCTGCATATCTGTATCGATGGCGCCGCGCAGCTCGATGGTCTTTATCTCCCAGGGACGCATGGCAAAGGCATTGCTCAATCGCTCGCCGGGAATAAGCCCGTGCGAGCATTCAACTATCTCCGACGCCCGGCTGTGGACTGTGACACTGTCTTCCTGCCCAGCCCATTCCCACAGGCGGGCATATATCCGGCCCTCCCGTTCAAATAGCGCGGTGGCGATAGTGGTCACCGATGAAATGGACAAAAGCCCAAACGGCTCGACGCTCCGCCCTGCGCTCGCATCCGGCTGCCGACCAAACACTACGACATTGTCTGCGGCTGAGCGCGCGTGAACCGGCGGCCGCTGGTATTCCGCTGAACGCAAGGGGAGCCCTGCCTCGCGCCAGCCGCCGGAGTATGGCACGAACCGGCATTTGTGCGCGTGGCGCCCCGTCAATGTGAGTTTTCTGCGCCTGCCATATATGTAGTCGTTCGGAGAAAACGCCAGCGTATGGGCGCATGACGCGTCCTCGGCGCGGTAACCATAACCGTATTGGCCATAGTTAAAATGCGCGACGCCGAAATGCTCACCCTCCAGTATCAGCCCGTCAAGGCTCTCTACGGAGCGCGCGCCGTCGCCCATCGGCCATGTCAAAAATGGCGAATTGTATAGCACCTGCGATACGTGGCCGTCGATCTGCCAGTTCATGCACAGCTTGCGCTCGTGTTGGAAATAGTGCGTGCGGCGCGGCTCAGCCTCAAAGTCTACAATATCGGGGCCAAAATTGCGCCCGTCGCCATAGTCGAACTCTATCTCCGCATCAATGCCTCCGTCGCCCAGAGTAAAGTTTATGTCGTATTTTACGCCTCCCAGCTCGCCCACAGACCTCATATGGGCTGTTTCGGTTAAAGGATGAGCTGTATCAGCCCTGTGATGAGTTGTTTCGGTACTTGAATGGGATGCCTCATTGTCCCCATGCAGCCATGTTGTAACCTTGCCGGGCCTGTCGACGCGGCTGTCGTAATATTTGCCATCGCTATACACAGTCAGGTAGCCCAGTACGCAACGCCCACCTGCCCCTGCGTCCCCTTTTGCCCCTACGTCCCCTTTCGCCCCTGCGTCCCCTTTCGCCCCTGCGTCCCCTTTCGCCCCCGCGCCTTCGCCCACCTCTATCTCGATAGTCCCGTCCGGCAGCGGCAGCGCGCTGTACGTACCCGCATAAAACCTGCCGTCCCACGGCTTTTCTATAATTTTAGGCGGCTGCTTGATATTCCTCTCCGGCGGTCGCTCCATCGGGGCGCAACCAAAAGCGGGGATGCCGCCACGATCCCATGACAGCGTGTTGATGGAGACGTCCCCGCCGGCAGCCCGTGCGATATACGCCCCGGCCTCCGCCCGCACCTGCGAGGCTATCTCCATCGCCTCCTCGCACCACTCTATACCGGCTTCGTCGATGAGGCATACATGGACGTCGTGGTTTTGCGAGTTCAAATATATCTTCCACGCCCGCTCGATGTCCGCCGAATAACTGGGCGCGCCCAGCATGACGGCCATTGCCGCAGCGGCCTCCGCGCAGAGCAGCTCGTTCTCCGTCTCCTGCTGGATAATGCGCACTCGGTCGCCGCGTATGCCCCATGGAAACGTGGAAATAAAGTCCCGCTGCGTGAGCGCCGCGACGGGAAGGAAGTCCGGAATTTTCATAATAAGCGTTCACCTCCTGTTATATGATTATGTCTTAATATTTCAACAGCAGGTCCAGCATCTTGCGATCCAGCTTATATCCCTTCCAATCTTCGTAATCCACGTCGGCTCTGTTGGAATTCAAGATGCCAAAGCCGCCCTTGAAGTTCCATAATGCGTAGCCGATATTGTACCCTTTGAGGATGTCCAGCACGTCCTCCATCCAGCGCAGCGCCACGTCGTGCGGCGTGCTGCTAAAGCAGCCGCCTTCGCCACAGTGCACGCCCATGTTGAACACCTCCGCCATCGCAGCCCACGCGCCATAGTGGCGTTCCAGGCGTTCGCGATCCCACAGACCGTTGGGCGCCCAGCCGCCGGGCCACTGGGCGTCGGGGAAGTTGCGTTTGTGGTCGACCCACAGCGCCCGAAAGTGCGTGATGCCCGCCGGAATGTACGCGCGGCAGCTCTGGCCCACATTGTCCTTCGACAGGTCGCCAAGGTCCGCCATAGGCACGTTGCCGTACTGCAGTCCGTCCAGTATGACCGTGCGCGCTGGGTCCTGCTCGCGGATGGCGTTGATGGTTGTGCGCATCACCAGCTCGTGCTCTCCGGGGCCCACGCCCGCAGGCTCGTTAACGAGGTTGAAGCTCACTTTTTTATTATCGATGCCTTTGTAGCGCTTCGCCAGCGTGGCCCAGTGCAGCGAGAACGCTTCCAGCGCTTCTTTATCCCGCCATAAGTCAAACGGCTCGACGCGATCCTTCGCCACCGAAAAGCCCGGGGCGCGGTGCAGCGCCACGTTGACGTGTATGCCGTATTTGTCGCCCCAGTTGACGGCCTGGTCGACGACGTCGAGCTTGCTCTCGTTTATTTCGAACGGGTCATTGTAGTCAATCCAGAAGGTGTAGTTGAGCGGCAGCCGCACGAAGTCGAACCCCAGTTCGCTGATGAGCTGGAATTCCTCCTCGTCGAAGTGCCCGGGCGAGTTCATAACAAACACGCCCAAAAGGTTGAAGCCGCGCCAGCGGGGGAAAACGGTCTGCTTGTACATAATGGATGATCCTTTCGATAAAATAGTATTTATTAATTTACCAACCGATTAAGAAACATATAAAATGGCGCTTCACTATTGTTTGGTATAAATTATTGTATTAAAAAAGGGATGCCGCCGATCACGACATCCCTTTTCATACTTATATTATCCTAGTTCCGCGTTCAGTTCGTCCGCAACCGGGCGCCAGCGGGGCTCCATTTCTGCGAGCCATTCGTCGACCAGCTTGTCGACATCTTCGCTCGAAGCCAGCACCCTCTTTACAAAGTCAGACTGCTCGGAGCTAAAACCGCCGTACTGCCCGAACTGCTCGCCGTTAAACGTGCTGAGCTCCCAGTTGAGCGGGTTGACCCAGTAGTCGGGCGATGTCTGCATGAACTGATGGATGGGCTCAAACGCTATGTACCCGGCCATATTCGTGCCTTCGTTCGGGCCCGGAACCGCAGCCGGAGGCGTGCAGTAGCTCCTGGCCGTGTCCCTGTAAGGGGAGAGCCAGCTTCCCTCAGCGTCTTTTTCCCAGAGTATTTTAATTTCCGTGTCCGATATCCTCTCGTAGTCCTGGCCTTCGATACCCGCGATACGATGGGCGCGGCCTTCTTCTGTCGCCAGCCACTCCCACATGTCCATGATGCGCTCATACTTTTCGTCGTCCACATCGTATGCGAAATGCGCCACGGTCCAGTAGTCCTCCGTCTGTACCAGCGTCATGGTCTTGTTGTCTACAGGGCTCAGCGGCACCAGCGGCGCCAGGTCGTCGTTTGTTTTTATCGTCCCCGCGTCCAGCCATGAGGCGTACTGGCCCGAGAACCATCCGGGCGAATTGTTGCCCAGGTACATGAGCGCGCGTCCGGCTTTGAAGTTGTCCAGGCCCTCGCTGCCGCCCACCACCATCTGGTCCTTCCAGATGTAGCCGTTGCGGTACATCTCGGCCACGAACTTCAACTCCTGCCGCCATGCCGTGGTTGTGAAATACGGGACATAGCCGTCGCTTTCTTTAATGTAGCTGCTCCGGTCTTTCGCGTAGCCGAGGATCTCCATGTAAACGCCTGGGAACGCCCACGCCTCGCTTGTCATACCGAACGTGTTGCCCGGGCCGTTGCCGCCGGGATCGAGCTCCTTGACGGCGTCGATCATCGCGAAAATTTCCTCATATGTGTACATGTCGCCTTCTTTATACATGCCCAGCTCGATAGCCCAGTCGCGGCGATATGCGAACAGCGGGTAATACGCGTTCTGCAGCCATTCGGGGTTGTTGCGCGATATCGACCAACCGTACAGCTTACCGTCGATCTCCAACATTTTTTCCATAGAATCGAGCGAATAGCGCAGCTCGTGGAGGTTCGGCCATTTTTCCGTGCCCGTGATCTCGCGGAACGCGCCCTGCGTCGCCCAACCCCGGTACTCCGCCGTGTTGTTGATCTTCATGTCCCACCATAAAATATCGGGGATGTTGTCGCCTGCCACCATGGCGCGCACCTTCTCGAACCAGTCGCCCCACGTCACGGGGATTAAATCGAAGGTGATGTTGAACTTTTCGAACAGATACCTGTCGCGGTCGGTGTTGCCGGTCTTCTCCGCGTCCAGTACCATGTGCGAAATGGTGATGTGCTTTTCGTAGTCAGACTGGACGCCCCCGGTAGCCGCTGCGGCCTCCGTCGTGGCTGCAGCCGTCGTGGTCGCCGCCGCCGTAGTAGCGGCTGCCGCTGTCGTCGCCGGGGCGGCGGTCGTAGTGGCCGCCGGCGCCGTCTGCCCGCACGCGCTCGCGGCGACGATAAATACGACCGTCAGAGCCAGAGCTAAATAACGTGTCAGTTTCTTTGTCATACTGTGCTAATCCTCCTGTTTTTTTGTTGTTGCGTACAATTGCTTAGTTTAATACACGCAATTGTTTTGCTGATTTCGTTGGTTTCGTTGGTTTCGTTGGTTTCATTACTGTTCTTTTCACTTGGATGTTCTTTTCACTTGCCTGTTCTTTTCACTTGCCTCCTTTTGTTTTATGTTTATTTTGACGATTGTTAAAGTCGGTATTTTGCGGGCGAACACTGTTCGCCCCTACAACATTAGTATATGTGGAATATTGATTGACCATATGTAGGGACGCACATTGTGCGTCCGCGACTTTTTCAATCGCCTATTTTATGTTTTATCACTAGGTAATTGATCCATTGATGTTTTATCCCCATGCGCTTTACCCCTTGACCGCGCCCGCCGTGAGGCCGGTCAAAAAATAGCGCTGCAGGAACGGATAGACAGCCATCAACGGGAACACCGTCACGACAATGCACGCCATCTTCACGCCCTCCGCGTATGTCGGCGGGCGGAACTCGCCCGTCATGGCTTGCGTGGACACGAAGTTCGCATCGGAAATGATCTTGCGCAACGTGTACTGCAGGGGCCACAGCTCGATCGTGCTCACGAACAGCATGGCGGAATACCACTCGTTCCAGCGTTCCACTCCGTAGTATAGGGTGAATGTGGCTAAGATCGGCAGCGAGAGCGGCAGGATTATTTGAAAGAGGATGCGCATCTCGCCCGCGCCGTCTATTTGGGCGGACTCGGACAGCTCCGCCGGTATGTTGTTCATGCTGTTGGATATTATCAGCATATATGTGACCGATATGACCGATGGCAGGAACATGACGGAGAACGTGTTCATTAAATCCAGCGCCTTTATCAGTAGGTAGTAGGGCACCAAGCCGCCGCCGAAGTACATCGTGAACACCATCAAGAACCGGAACAACCGGCGACCCGGCAGAGGCTTCGTCATCGCATACGAAAACAGGACCGTCAGGAACATATTGTATGCGGTGCCCACGAGCATCAACAGGGCCGAGGTGCGCATGGAGCGCAGCAGGATCGGAGAGTCGAACACAAACTCATATGAGTTGAACTCAATTTTATTGGGGATGAGCATCAGCGGGGATCGAATATAGTCGTTCTGCGGTACCAGCGACACCAGTATGGTGTTGTAGAACGGGTAAATGATGAGGAGCGTGAATATGGACAGCAGGGCGATAATGATCCCGTCCATCAATTGGAAATGCTTCAAACGGTTGGCCTTTGGCGTATGGACCCGTATATTCATCTGGTTCGCGCCCAGGTTGGATTCTACTGACATAATGATGCGCCCCCTATCTGCTGCCAACTATATAATGCCGTGGCGGAATTCTTGATTTATATAATGCCATGGCGGAATTCTTAATTTATATAATTCCATCATAGCCCGCTCTGCGCGCCATCATGTTGGCTGACACCAGCAGCGCGAAGTTGATGACGGTCTTGAACAAGCCCACTGCGGTCGTGAACCCGTAGTCCATTAGCGTTGTCGACTGGAACGTCAACCTGTATATATACGTGTCTATCACGTCGCCCACGCGGTGCACCGGGGGACTGTACAGGTTGAAGACCTGGTCGAAGTTCGCGTTCATGATATTGCCGACCGACAGAATGAACATGATGACCACCATCCCGATTATGCTTGGCATGGTGATGTATACTATACGTTTTATACGCCCGCAGCCGTCGACGATGGCGGCCTCGTACAGGCTCTGGTCTATGCCCGCGATGGCTGCGAGGTAGAGTATCGTGCCCCATCCAGCCTCCTTCCAAATGTCGACGAACACGAGCAGCCAGCGGAAATACGCCGCGTTGTACAGGAAGTTCCAGTTATTTTGGAGCGCGGGCTCGAACAAGACGAAGATTTTCTTTATCGCGCCCGAGTCGCCGAAGATGTTGAGCATGATGCCGGCGACGACCACCCATGAGAGAAAGTGGGGGAAGGTGAAGATGGTCTGCGAGACCCGCTTGAATTTGCGGAAATACACCTCGTTGATCATCAGCGCCAGCACGATGGGGAACGGGAAGCCAATCGCCAGCTTCATCAGCGATATGATGACCGTGTTGCGCATGGCGACCCAGAACCCGGGCTCTATGAGCATCCGGTTGAAATTTTTCATGCCCACGAAATCGCTGGAAACCAAAAAGTCGTAAAGGCCGCCCTTGCCGAAGGTCGGCTTGAATGACTGGAACGCCAGGAAGATGCCCGGCATGGGCAGGTAGCGGAACAGGAACACGAGGGAGAGCGCCGGGGCTATCATGAAAATATATACGAATTTGTACTTCCAAATTATCTTGCCGAGCAGCCGCCACCAGCGCTTCGAAAACCTCGGGAGCGAACTGAGCTGCGATGATGCATTTAAGGACAGAAACATGTTGGACATATCGTATTCCCTTATAATCGCGAAATGGTAAATCGTGGTATAACATGGTATAACATTAATAATTTCTATATATTGTTAATTATAAAAATTGTTTATAAAAAATTATTGTAATAACAAAGCAATGATATTAATAAACTTTTATTAATAAATGTTATATATAGTTTTTGCAAATGGGCGTTCCCATTGCAATGCAGACTCAACGCAGACTCATAGATTCTATGATATTTATATGATAATGTCAACAAACGCTCATATTAATATTTGTGTTTTTGGCTAATTTGTTTATTATAGTCTAACAGACAGCCAAAGTAGGGGCGATTGTCAATCGCCCGTGCGCAACATATAAAAACGTATATGTTTATACATATTACGCGGGCGATTAACAATCGCCCCTACGACTGTATTACTATCCATCGGTCGCCCACATCGAATGTAATAACCTATGATTATCAACATTATAAGGTGTCAAAATTTCATTTTGGTATCAGTTTTTCATATACGCCCAAAATCCGTTGATTTATGTTTTGCGCATGTTTTAAAATAAACCATGACGTATGAAATGCGCGGGTTTCACGAGGCGCGGGCGCGGTGAAGCGCAGGTTTCGCGAAGCGCAGGCGTCGCAACGCGCTATCGGCAAACAGGGGGGCATGGACTTATGAAAAACGTTGCGAGAATATTTTTGGTACTGATGGCCGTCGGCGTTGCGGTTACAATAATATATACAAGCGGGCTAATCACCAACCCAGGGAAGTATGACGAGGCGGACGCCTTGCTGAACAGCGGCAGTTACGAAGAAGCGGCGGCGGCGTTCGAGGCGCTTGGCAATTTTCGTGACGCGCCCCTAAAAGCCGCTGAGGCAAAAAACAACTATTTATACATTCAGGCGGGCGGCTTGCTTGACGATAAGGAGTTCCTCGCGGCGTATAATATTTTCAAGGAACTGGGGTCATTTAAAGACAGCGCGTCCAGGCTCCCTGAGATTGACGGGGACTGGTGGGCGCATACGCTCGCGCTGGGGTCGATGCAAGCGTGCGAGGAATACATGAGCCTGCCGGGCGCCGCCTACGCCGAGGAAGCGGCTGCGGAGTACGGGCGGCTGTATGCCGCCGAGCAGGAGCGCCTGGCATTTGAGGCATACACTGTCGCTGCCGGAGAAGGCACCATCCCCGCGTTGGACGAATATATGGAAGCTTGGTCCCAACATGAATATGCCGACGAGTATATCGCCCTTGCTCTAGCGCTCACGGAATCGATGAAATCGGACGGCAGCCTGTCCGCGCCGCTCCTGGGCAACCCAAAAGGCGTGACCAACGAAGACATCGACGCGTTCCTGCGGGATTTCCCGGGGCACATAGACGAACTGAAGGTGCGCGCGTTGAATGAAGGCGATTTTATAGAGCTCATGACGTCGGGCGTCATATCTTTATCGATCAAGGGCAACAGCATTGAAAACACGAACGTGACGCTTACCAGCAAGTCAAACCGGGATCTGACGGTAACCATTCCCATAGGCGCATATTTCGACCCGGGGAATACCAGCGTGCAGAACATGGTCGTGCGCGAGCCCAAGACCCTCAAGCTGTCTGCGGGTGGCTCGACGACCACCAGTATAAAAACCGCTTGCATGAACATCCGCAGATCCATACCAAATTCCTCCAATACATTCTCTGCGCAGGCCCTGGACGGCGATTCGAAGCTAAAACGCGTCGTCGCGCTCTGCGACGAGAAGAAGGCGACATACGCCGTCACCCAGGCGGCAGTGTGGATCGTCACAGACAATCCAAGCGACAACTCGCTGCTGAGCACGCTTGTATACAGCGGCGGTGGGAGAGCCATCACATCAGACGACCTCGCCAAAGCAAAAGAAATAGTGCGCGAGGCCGGATGAGCGGGGCGCCGAGGCCGAATGAACGGGACGCCGACGCCAGCTATAATTATGGGGCGTATTGCATCAGATAAATAATAACTAGGTAATTGTAAAAGTTGGTATTTGAGACGTTCAGCAGTTATTACATACGAAATATAGTCATATTTATTTTATGCACAACAATATGTAGGGACGAACAGTGTTCGTCCGCGACTATCACAATTGCCTAAAAATAACGAATATGGGAGAGAAACAAACGAATATGGGAGAGAAACATATGAAATATATATCTGAGAGACATATAAAATATTTATCCAGGATATTATTGGTGTTGATGGTCGCCGGCATAGCGGTTTCGCTGTTTGCTTGTGGGATTTTTACTAACCCCGGCAAGTATGACGAGGCGGACGCCTTGCTGACCAGCGGTAGCTACGAAGAAGCCGCGACGGCGTTCGAGGCGCTCGGCGAATACCGCGACGCGCCCGATAAGGCGCGGCTCGCGCGCGACGAGGTTGCATATGCAAGCGCGACAGCGATGCTGGAGCAGGCTGTGCGCAGCGGTGATGGTTTTGACGAAGCCGCAAGCGCGTTCACTGCCATCGCGGGCTTTCGCGACTCGTCGGATAAATCGAAAGAGGCCCTCGACGAAAAAGCATATGCCTCGGCTTTCGCACTGATGGAGCAGGCGACGCAAGAGTCGAAAGCGTTGAAAAAATCGCAGTCGGCGCAGGCCCCGCAAGCCTCGAAAACGTCGCAGGCAACGCAATCTACACAATCAACACAATCGGCGCAAGCAACGCAAGCGACGCAAGCGGCGCTGGAATCGCAAATATCGCAAGCGTCGTCCGTCATCGATATATATGATGAAGCCGCCGCTGCATTCGCAGCGCTGGGGGATTTCCGCGACTCCCGCGCGAAAATCCTGGAGACACATGACCTGGCGATTGAAGTCCTTAACGCGCAGTCATATGACAAAGCCGTTTTGATGTATGTCCGAGAGGAATATAATAGCGCCCTGGAGGCGTTCCGGGGCGCGGGCGGGCACTTGGACTCCGGCGAATATATCATGGAACTTACCGATTTTATCATCCCGTACGCCGACGCCGAAAAGCTCTTCGCCGACGGGAAGTACGGCGATGCCGCCAAAGCGTATAAAGCGCTGGGCAATTACAGGGATTCTACCGCGAAAGGCGCCACGGCCAACAACTACGACCAGTACAACCAAGCTAAAGAGCTGTATGATAATAAAAAGTTCCAAGCCGCGTACAACATATTTTCCGGGCTGGGGACGTTTCAAGGCAGCGCGGCCCTGCTTCCGGAAATAGACGAAGCCTGGTGGGCGCACGCGTTAGCGCTGGAGTCGCTCGACGCGTGCGAAGAATATCTGAGTCTGCCGAACGCCGCCCATGCGGAGGAAGCGGCCATCGAATACGAGCGGCTATATGCCATCGAACAGGACGGATTGGCGTTTGATGCATACACAAAAGCAGCCGACGCCGGCACGCTACCGGCACTATTTGTGTTCCTGGATGCATGGTCCGAGTCGGAGTACGCCGTCGAATATATCGCCCAAGCTAATAAACTCGCTGATTCGATAAAAGCGGACAGCAGCCTGTCCGCGCCGCTCCTGGGCAACCCGAGCGACGTGTCCAACGCCGAAATCGACGCGTTTCTGCGTGACTTCCCCGGCCACAAGGACGAACAAAAGGTTCGCTCGCTCAGGGAAGGCGATTTTATAACGCTCATGTCGTCGGGCGTTATTTCGATTGCAGTAAAGGGCAACAGCATCGATTTCACGAGCGTTACGCTGACCAGCAAGGCGAACCGCAGCCTGACGGTGACCATACCCATCGGCACTTATTTTTCGCCGGGCAGCTCGTCCGTCCAGAACATGGTCGTGCGCGAGCCGACGACCGTCACATTGGGCGCGAACAGCTCGACGAATGTCAGCGTGAAAACCGCCTGCATGAACATACGCCGCTCAATACCCAATTCCAACAATACGTTCACCGCGCAATCGCTCGACAGCAATGCAAAGCTCAGGCGCGTCGTAGCGCTGTGCAACGAGAAGAGGACCTCATACGCCGTCACGCAGGCTGCGGTGTGGATCGTCACCGACAACCCCGGCGACAACTCGCTTTTGAACACGCTGGTCTATAGCGACGGCAGACGCGCCATATCGTCCGACGACCTCGCCAAAGCCAAAGAAATAGTGCGCGAAGCCGGATAAGCGCGCGCGCGGAAATACCAACAAAGCATAGGTTTATAGGGCACGGGCGGACGGCCCGAGGCCGCCCCTACAAGCGCCTATACAATATTAGGGGACGGACGCCCTCGGCGTCCCGCGTACAGCATCCAACAAGGTATACCTTATTGGACTGCCGGGTACGCGGACGCACACTGTACGTACCTACGGGTGCCTATGCCCCTGTAGGGGCGGCCATTGGCCGTCTGCTTTTCCTCTAATAACCTATATGTTATTGGGCGCCGTACACGAACGATGGGCAATCGACACTACGAACGCATGAGCTATCGCAGGGGCTGGGCTTATGTAATCGCCGGGCGCGGTGACGTCGTCCGGTTGGCGCGCGCAGTACATCAGCAAGCAGCTTCCACTATAAACAATATTGCACGCAGCGACAAAAAAAACACAAACCTCCTGGAGGTGAAGATATGAAAAAAATTGCAAGGTTATTGTTAATATTAATGGCTGTCTCCACAGTAGCTTATCTGTTTGCCAACGGCGTTTTATCCAACCCCATAATGTATGCCAGAGCGGAAAACTTTGCGAACAACGGCAGATACGAAGAAGCCGCGGTGGCGTACGAAGCGCTTGGCGAATACCGCGACGCGCCGGAAAAAGCCGTCGAGGCCAAAAACAACCACATATACAACCAAGCGGGCAGCTTATATGATAAAAAGGAGTTCCGCGCCGCATACAATGTGTATAAGGGGCTGGGAACGTTTAAAGACAGTGCGGCCAAGCTGCCGGAAATTGACGATGCTTGGTGGGCGCATGCGCTCGCGTTGGATTCGCTGCAGGTGTACGAAGAATACATGGAGCTGCCGGGCGCCGCCCACGCCGCCGAAGCGGCTGCGGAGTACGAGCGGCTGTATGCCGCGCAGCAAGAGGGTCTTGCGTTTACGGCGTATAGCGAGGCTGTCGATTCCGGTACGCTTGCGACGGTGAATGGCTTCATCGATACATGGTCCGAATCGGAGCATGCCGCCGAATATGTCGCCCTTGCCCGCGACATAGCGGAATCGATAAAAACAGACAGCAGCCTATCCGAGCCGATCCTGCAAAATCCAAACGACGCGACCAATGATGCCATCGATGCGTTCTTGCAGGATTATCCGGGGGCATATGGATGAGCAGAAGGTGAGATTGCTTAAAGAAGGTGATTTTATTGAGCTTATGTCGACGGGCAT